>Ga0325400_1003351_pt1 | contig 14432 bp, 10 predicted proteins | sample PopdelMetagenome_2_FD_205662 | JGI IMG/M metagenome (GOLD analysis project Ga0325400, IMG submission 205662) | Populus deltoides microbial communities from Bellville, Georgia, United States - Xylem-PdKOR-R1 | ecosystem: Host-associated > Plants > Phyllosphere > Stem > Wood/Secondary xylem... | reverse complement strand
GTAGACGAGAACCGGGGGGCGTCGCGTCTGCCCGTGGCTTCGAGCAGTTTGTCGGCCGGGATGGCGCGTAACTCGGCCAGACTTTTCGCCCCGAGGCTATTGGCGAAGGTAACGCCGACCTGTTCCGCTTCGGCCATCGGCGCGGGCGGCAGGGTGCCCAGTACCGAACCACTTTCGCCAATGGCGCCGGCGATCAGGTTCTTGGACAGGGGAGAGGCCATCTGGGCGCTGACGGAAGCCGATCCCGCCGATTCGCCAGCAATCGTTACCTTCTTGGGGTCACCCCCGAAAGCGGCAATGTTTTGCTGAACCCAGCGCAAAGCCGCGCTCTGATCCAGATACCCGTAGTTGCCCGACGAGCGGTGGGGCGATTCCTTGGTCAGTTCCGGATGGGCAAAAAAGCCAAACACATTCAGCCGGTAATTAACGGTCAGCGTAACGATGCCTTTACGGGCCATGTTCTCGCCATCGTAGCGGGGCTCGGAGCCGTCGCCGGCCATGAATCCACCCCCGTAGAAATACACCAGAACCGGCAGCCGTTCCGAGGACGACTTCGCGGGCGTCCAGACGTTCAGGTAAAGGCAGTCTTCGCTAACGCCATCGGAGCGGAAACCCATGTCGCCAAAAATAGGCCGCTGCATGGCACGCGGGCCAAATTTATCGGCTTTGCGGACACCGGTCCAGTTCTTAACCGGCTGCGGTTCTTTCCAGCGGAGTTCGCCCACCGGCGGAGCGGCAAAGGGAAGCCCTTTGAACGAGTGGATCCCGCTTTTCTCGGCTACCCCTTCGACCATACCATTGGCCGTTTTAACCCGGGGATTGTCTTGGGCCATTGCGCCCGATAACTGTTGAACAGCCAGCAGCAACGGAAGGAAAAGGGCTTTCATAAAAAGAAAAATGAAAAGGGTTGGCAGATTGATTTCGGCATTTTTTATTATTGTAACATAATGCGACAATAATAAAGAGTTCGCGTCAGACCAGCAACCCTTTTTACTACCTGCACCTAATTTTAATGATGAATTCCGTAACTCCAGCCGAAATACAAGCAAACGGGGTAGGCTTCCTGCCGGGATTAGCCACCGATCTGGTCATTTTTGGCTTTCACCAGAATCAACTGAAAATTCTGTTGCTGACTTACCAGAACACGAGTCTGTTTGCCTTACCGGGGGGCTTTGTGCGGGAAGGGGAGAATGTAAACGATGCGGCCCGGCGGACGTTAACCCAGCGAACCAGTCTGCGGGATATTTACCTGGAGCAGTTTTACCTATTCGGGGATCAGAACCGCCATGACCCGGCTCCGTTGCGGGCCATTATGGTTGGAAAAGGCATTCAGCCAACGGAAGACCATTGGCTGCTGCGTCGGTTTGTGACGGTGGGCTATTACGCCCTGGTCGACTTTACGCAGGCCGTTCCAACACCGGACCCGCTCTCCGACAGTTGTGAATGGTACGACCTGGCCTGTCTGCCCCCTCTGATGCTGGACCACCAGCTTATTGTTCAGAAAGCCCTGGAAACCCTGCGGGCCCGGCTTGATTTTAACCAGTGGGTCGCCCCCTTACTGCCGCCAACCTTTACCATGAGCGATTTACAGAATCTGTACGAAACAATTCTGGATCAGAAGCTGCACCGATCGGCTTTTCAGCGGAAAATGCTGAGCCTGGCTATTCTGGAGCGCGTTGAAAAAAAGTACAGCGGAGGAGCCCACAAAGCGCCGTATCTCTACCGGTTTATCAACTCCCCCGCTGTTTCGGCCCAGCCCATTCAGGAGTGGTCCTGAACTGATTTTGTTAAATGTAACATTTGGGCTAGCATCTGTAACATCTGGGACAGGAAATGCGCTGGTCCCGGCCTACCTTGCAGCAGCACTTACTGAACTCATTCTTGTTACGGCACGCATACCGGTTACGCAATCGGGGTTCGTCTGGGCTTGGTAGCTGACTTGGCGCTTGTTCTTGAACTTTAACCTAAATCCATTAACCCCATGAAACCATTCCTGCTCATTGGGCTCAGTCTGCTGGCCCTGCCGCTCTGCACAAAGGCACAATACAGTGGGGAGGCTGTCAAACTAGAGCCGGCCCAGCCTCGTCCGGGCCAGACAATTACCCTTACGTACTCGCCGGCGGGCACCAAACTGGCCAAAGCCCCGGCTGTCGATGGGGTTATCTACTGGCTGCAGCCAAAGGGCGAAACCATTGCCCAGAGCTTTACCCCCACAAAATCCGGCGGACTTTACCGGGCTACCTTAACGGTGCCGGATACCGTTCAGGCAATGGCGCTGGCCTTTGAAGCCGGTAAAACCACCGACAACAATGGAAACAAGCTATACACTTTTCTGCTGTATGGCCCCGATGGCCAGCCGCAACCAGGCAGTTATGCCAGCCTGAGCCAGGTTTACTCGGCCAGTATGTATTACGTAGGCAATGAGGAGAAGGACATTGAACAGGCCCGGCGATTGATGGACCGGGAACTGGCCCTGAACCCGGCCGCCAAACGCCGGTACCTGATCAGCCATTTCTATGCGTTCAACCCGGGCAACGAAGCCGACCGGAAGACCATGAAGGCCGACCTGGACGCGCTGGCAGCCTTGCCCGATCTGACCCGGGATGAACTGGAGTCACTCAGTTATTTCTACCAGCAGGCCAGACAGGAAGATCAGTCGGATGCCCTGATTAAGCGGAAAGAACAGGCATACGGGAAGACCGGCGACTCGTACGCGGCCTATCAGAACTTTCGCGAACAGCGTGTCTCGCTGACTCAGAAGAAAGCCAGTTATGCCAAAATACAGCAGGAATTCGGCAAAGACCCGGAAGCGACAACGCCACTTCAGTATATTTATTCCACCTATCTGAATGTGCTGGCTGACTCGGCCTGCTGGGATGATTTCAACGCGCTGGTCAAGCAGGCGCCAGCTGATTACAAGCCGATGACCATGAGGGCTTATAACAGCATTGCCTGGGCGGGAGCCGAGAAAGGAGAAAACCTGGAACGCGGAGCTGAGCTGGCAAAACAGGCTACGGAGTGGGCTAAAGCGCAGGTCACCGCTCCCCGTTTGGCCAGTGATTATAGCTGGCAAAGCGACAAGAAACTGCGGAAATCGCGGCAGTACACGTATGGCCTGTATGCAGACACCTACGGAAGCCTTCTGGTTAAACAGGGCAAAGCGGCTCAGGCGCTACCTTATTTGAAAGAAGCTGTGACAGCCATGGAAGGGGAGGACCGGGACATAAATGAGCGCTACATCAAAGCGCTGGCCCAGGTTGATCTGCCCGCCGTAACGAGAGAGGCTGAGCCCCTGATTCTTGAGAATAAAGCCTCCAAAGGCATTGAAGAAGCGCTTAAGGCCGCTTACCTGAAAAGGCACACGGATGAGTCGGGGTTTGCTGCTTATCTGGCGAGGTTGAAAAAAACGGCGGCTGAACAGCAGAAGAACGAACTGCGGGAGAGGAGGGTTAACCGCCCGGCTCCCGCGTTTACCTTGGTCAACCTGGACGGTAAAGTCGTTAGCCTGGCCAGTTTAAAAGGCAAAACCGTTATTGTCGACTTCTGGGCTACCTGGTGCGGGCCGTGTGTTAAATCATTTCCGGCAATGCAGAAAGCCGTTGAGCGGTTCAAAGCAGACCCGAATGTCGCGTTTGTGTTCGTGAATACGTGGCAAAAAGAACCCGACAAGCAGAAAAATGCCGCCGACTTTCTCGCCAAAAAGCAATACCCATTCAACGTGCTGCTGGACGATAAGGACGAAGTGGTTGCGGCCTACGGGGTCCTGGGTATACCGACCAAGTTTATCATCGACAAAACCGGCACGATTCGCTTTAAGGAGATAGGTTTCCCGGGCGGAGACGACGCCATGGTGGATACGCTTAGTATGATGATTGATCTGGCTAACGAGCCGCTCAATTAAGCGCCAGCCCACTTTCTCACACTAGCTCCAGGCGGGTATGGCGTCGATAGAAACAAGGTACGGAGTGCGGGAGTGGCGACGGATAGCTACGACCCTGGCTTTGTGTGGCTTCGCGGAGGTAATGGGCCATACCAGCCAGATGGGAGCTAACCGGATCCCGATCTCACCGAAGCCGATTCGGGCTCTCACCCAAACTTCACCGACCAGTCAATGGATTACTGAAGCCAACAGTACGGCCAATGAGGTAAAAAATGCTATATTATGGCTCGATCAATGGTTAACTAACGATCCGGCTTATGCCCAGAGCGAAACCGATTCCATCCTTGTCCTGCCACCCTTTAATGCTTCCCGGAATAACGGTGCTTCACCGTGAAGAAGGCTTCCGGCGGAGAGGCCTTCTTTTCTAATTTAAGCGTTCATGTCTCTGCTCACCACTTCCTGTTGCCGGATCAGCCTGAAGCGTTATTTAGTAACGGCAGGACTGTTGCTGGTCTTGCTGCTGGCCGGGCGGGCCCAAACGACACCGAACAGGGTAACGGAATGGGTTTATGAGGATATGCCTTCGGAGGGAATTCTGCTGGACAAAGGCTGGAAATTCCGGGCGGGGGACAATCCGGCGTGGGCCAGTCCCCAAATCAATGACCGCAACTGGGCTGACCTGAACCCGAACCTGCCCCCCAGAGCGTCACCACCGCTGGCATCGACGGGCATTGGCTGGGCCAGGCTGCACCTCCGGCTGGGCAAGCGTATTCAACGGCGGGCGCTGTTCTTACTGGAAGACCAGTTTGGGGCCGCCGATATTTATCTCAACGGCAAACTGATTCAGCGCTACGGCACCGTAAGCGACCACCCCGATCAAGTACGACCCGCCCGGCTCGATTATTTCAACGCGCTGGAACTGCCGCTGGACGGCCAGGCTGACCAGGTGCTGGCGGTTCGGCTGGCGGTCTGGCCCCCGCTGAGGCACTTCAATAATTATCTGGTGCCCTACCAGTTCAAGTTTATTCTGATGGGGAAACCGGAGCTGTTCGACCGGTTCGCCGAGTGGATTCCGTTACCGATAATCTACGCCCTTCTGGCCGGTATCTTTTTGCTGATTGCCCTTCTTCACCTGACCTTTTGGTGGTACAATCCGACGCTGCGGGCCAACCTGTATTTTGCGGCCTATGCCCTGGCCGAAATGATTGCTTTCATCAGCGGAGTTGTTTTGTGGGATGAAATCAGTATGCAGCCCTATCTGATACTGATGTTGCTGATGCTGATCTTTATTGAGATCGGTAACGTGTTTGCGGTCAAGGCCTTGTATTCGTTGTTTGACTTTCCGCGAGGGGTGCGCTACAAGGCGTTGTGCCTGGCGTTTTTTGTTTGCCTGGTCTTATTTCTGGGCATGTCATCCGGGTTCTGGGCCTACGGAGCGTTCATGGTTCTCGTTACGTTTGAACAGGTACAGCTTACTTTACGGGCGTTGCGCGAGAACAAACGGGGCGCGCGGATCATTGCTACCGGTTTCATCTGCGCTTTGTTGATCATGGTTGGTCTGGTAGCGCTGAACTACTGGGAAGTGATTACTTACTCGATGTATCTATACATTTGTTTTAGCCTGTTGCTGGGTACCCAGGCGCTGGCAATTTCGCTGTTCCTGGCCCGTGAGTTTGCCCTTGATCGGCGTCTGTTGCAGGTCAAACTGGCGGAAGCACAGGCGCTCTCGGCCCAGACGCTCGCCCAGGAGCAGGAACGACAACACCTGCTGGCCAACCAGAACGAAACGCTTGAACGGCAGGTTGCCGAACGGACCGCCGAGTTGCAGCGGTCCCTGGATCACCTCCGGTCGACCCAGGCTCAGTTGATTCAGAAAGAAAAAATGGCGTCGCTGGGTGAACTGACGGCGGGCATCGCCCACGAAATTCAGAATCCGTTAAACTTCGTCACTAACTTTTCCGAGGTAAGTGCCGAACTGGTCGGAGAACTGGAGGAGGAACAGCACAGCTGTGACCGGAACCGCGAACTGGAGACGGATCTATTAACGGATTTAAAAGACAATCTACAGAAAATCAGTCACCATGGCCAGCGGGCTTCCCGCATTGTCAGGGGGATGCTTGATCACTCACGGACCTCAACCGGCGAAGTACAGCTGACCCACCTCAATGTGCTTTGCGAAGAGTACCTCCGGCTGGCCTACCACGGTCTGCGGGCCAAAGATCACACGTTCAACTGCGAGTTAATGACCCAACTAGACCCCCAGTTGAGCCCGGTTCCGATGATTGCCCAGGATATTGGCCGGGTCCTGCTAAACCTGCTGAGCAACGCCTTTTACGCCGTACGGGAGCGCCAGAAACAGAGCGCACCGGGCTATCAACCTGTGGTTGGTATCAGCACGGAGAAAAAAAGCGGGGGCGTTGAAATTCGGGTTTATGACAATGGCACGGGCATGGCCGAAGGCGTAAAACAAAAGATTTTCCAGCCTTTCTTCACCACCAAACCCGCCGGTGAAGGAACGGGGCTTGGGCTGTCGCTAAGTTATGATATTGTCACTAAAGGCCATAAAGGCATCTTGGCGGTGGAAAGCGCCCTCAATCAAGGTACCGAATTCCGGCTCTGGCTGCCCATCAGTCATCAGGAGCCGTGACGATGCCAGACCCGCGTGCCCGGTTAATGGAACCGGGGCAGCCCGCTTTATTGCCGGTATTTGGGGAATAAATGCCTTTAGCTAAAACCCAGGTTGCTTTGCCCGCCGATTATTTTATTTTTGTCAGACTAACCCTACCCTTGACGCTGTTCCTGCCCGGATGAAGACGAAGATTCTAGTGGTCGATGATGAGAATGATCTGTTCGTGCTCTTCAGACAGCGTTTCCGGCGGCAGATTCGGGACAATGCGTATGAATTTTTCTTCGCCCGCGATGGGCTGGAAGCCCTGGCTCTGCTGGAACAGCACCCGGATACGCACGTTGTACTGAGCGACATTCACATGCCCGGTATGGACGGGCTGACGCTGCTGACCAAGCTGACCGAATCTTACCCGCTTACCCGGACCGTAATGGTTACCGCTTATGGCGATATGAATAACATTCGCACCGCCATGAACCGGGGCGCTTTCGATTTCATTACCAAGCCCATTCATTTTGACGATCTCGAAGTTACGCTGCAGAAAACGATTCAGGCGGTTCATCAGCTGCGGGAAACCAGTGAGCTAAAGGCCCTGGATGAGATGAAGACGCGTTTTTTTGTCAACATCACCCACGAATTCCGAACCCCGCTGTCCCTGATCGTTTCGCCGGTCGATAAGCTGCTGGAGGCCACCGACCTGCCCGCGCCTTATCAGCAGTCCCTGCTGACCGTCCGACGCCATGCCTGGCAGTTGTTGCGACTCATTAACCAGTTACTGGATATCAACAAACTGGAGGCCCGGCAAATGGCCGTGGTTAATCAGATCGGCGATTTACCGGGTTTTGTCGGCCAGATTGTGGAGCTATTTCGGCCGTCGGCAGCTATCAAGCAATTAACGCTGAGTTACCAGACGGAGCTGAGTTCGGGTAACTACGTGTTTGACGCCGGTAAGTGGGAAAAAATTCTTTACAACCTGCTGGCTAACGCAATCAAGTTTACGCACACGGGTAGCATCACGGTTAACCTGACGGAGACACCTACGGCGGTTCAGCTAACCGTCTGCGATACTGGCATCGGGATTCCGGCCAGCCAGTTGCCCCACATTTTTAACCGCTTTTATCAGGCTGACCAGTCGTTCGTTCGGGCCAGCGAGGGAACCGGGATCGGCCTGGCGCTGGTCTACGAACTGATTGCGCGATTGGGTGGCGACATTCGCGTGGAAAGTCAGCCCGAAGGGGGGGACTATCCGGCGGGCACCCGCTTTGACGTAGCGATTCCGGTAGAACGCACGACGCCCTCACCCGGGACCCCGTTGGTAACGGGACCGGTTATGACGGTTGACGTACCCTCCACCATCGACAGGGCAGTGCCGGTGGAAGACTCGGAGCTGAACCGGGAAACGCCTTTGATCCTGGTGGTGGAGGACAACGCCGAACTCCGGGATTTTATCGTTGCGGAACTGGCGACGGCCTACCGCGTTCGCTCGGCGGTGGACGGCTACGAAGGCTGGGCACTCACCCGGGAAGAACTGCCCGATGTGGTGATTTCGGATTTGATGATGCCCCGTATGGATGGCTACGCGCTTCTCCGTCAGATCAAGACCGATCCAGCCACGGACCACATTGCCGTTATATTGTTGACGGCCAATGTTGAAGAAGACAGTCGGCTTAAAGGATTTGATTCCGGGGCGGATGAGTACCTGACCAAGCCTTTTCACATGGGCGAACTGCGCCTGCGCCTGCGGAACCTGATTACCCGCCAGATTAAGCTGCGGCAACAATACCAGAAGCAGCTGGCCGAGCCGGGCGGACCGGCCGAACCGTCGGTGGCGCCCGATCCGTTTATGCGTCGGCTGTACGAACTCATCGACCAGCGCCTGGACGACTCCATGCTGAGCGTCGAGTGGCTGGCCGAGCAACTGGCCATGAGCCGCAAAACCCTTTATCTGAAGGTCCAGAGTCTGACGCAGCTTTCGCCCAATGAACTTATTCGTCAGTATCGACTGCGTAAAGCGATTGAGTTGCTGCAAACCGGTCATAATGCCTCCGAAACGGCCTATCTGGTCGGCTTTGAATCACCGTCCTATTTTACCAAAGTGTTCCGCGAATTCTACCAGCAGACCCCTACCGATTACCGAAAAAAGTAGCCTTAAACCGCATTGGGTGTGGGGCGACTGCCCTACGGATAAGGCTTTACTTCCTGACCACACAGAACGTTTTGGCCCCTTTTAATCGTTAGGGAGGAAACAAGCCCAGGAGAATCGACAATTATTACCAATCAGATCAGCCATTCTGAATCATTATCCGGCGGTACAGACCAAACAATAAAGGGGGTTCGTCTTTTAAAGGAAACTGAAAAGGCTGACCAGCCAAGAATTCCAGTGGAAGTAAGAAGCATGATCGTCCAACCAACCTACCAGGCCGCCCAGGCAGTGGCCCCCAAGGTAGAAGCGCATTTCGCCCATCATTTTAACCTGGCCGATCCAACCGGCGCACAAAAACAATCCCATCGGCCCTCGGTTTCGGTCATCGAAGCCATCATTGATACAACGTTCTGGGCCAGCCTTCGGCGCGAAGAAGGGTACTCCCCTAAAATTTCGCTTGCTTTTCTGTCGCCTGAGCAGGCCGGTCAGCCCATGGTTTTCGCCAATCGGCTGCCGCTGGTTCCCACGATCCTTACTAAACTGGCCCCGGCGGTTGAGCGACCCGGCATTCACCTCGGGGTCTGGTGTGAGGACGATGAGTTGTTCATTTGGGGAACAACGCGCGAGATTCCGGCCAACTGCTTTGTGCTGGAAGTAATCGAGCCGGGATTGCTGGTGGTCAAGCACCGGCGTCCGGATGGCTTCGGCAAGTTCATCAACGTGGCGATCCTCAAAGGGGATCAGGTAAAGATTGTGGATGAGCACACGGCCGGTTTACCCGACTGCCCGAGTCTGCTGACCTCCATGCTCAGTTTCAGCCTGCCGTCGTCCTGGCACGATTCAATGAATGTGCTGGTGCAGCTGGCCGTGTCTATGCGGGCTCACGGGCGGGGTGGTTCGCTGCTGGTCGTACCGGCGCATTCGCAGACCTGGCGGGAGTCCATTATTCAGCCCATGTCTTACCCCGTTGTGCCGGTCTTCAATCAGCTGGCCGATCTAATGCGGCTGGACCCCATTGCGATGAATCAAAGCAGCTGGAAAAGCAACCTGAGTCTGGCCGTTGACAGCATTGCCGGTCTGACGGCGGTGGATGGGGCCACCATCATCAGCGACCAGTACGAACTCCTGGGCTTCGGCGCCAAGATCGGTCGCTCCGATAAAAGTACCCGCATCGAGCAGATTATCGTCACTGAACCCATTGTCGATAACGTGGCGGTTGTTGTTCACCCTACACAGAATGGCGGCACGCGGCACCTGTCGGCCGCGCAGTTTGTTTATGACCAGCGCGACGCGATGGCCCTGATTGCCTCCCAGGACGGGCGGTTTACCCTGTTCACGTGGTCGGCCTGCGAAGGAATGGTCCACGCGCACCGGGTCGACTCGTTACTGCTTTAAAAGCTACAGACCGACAACAAGAAAGGCTAGCCGCGCGGCTAGCCTTTCTTGTTGCATCAGTGACAACGACCGCTGGCCTACCGGGTATAGATGGCCCCTTTGGCAATGGTCGACTCATATTCATAGTTGATGGTCTCCAGAAATTTGCCCGTTACCCAGCCGATATCGGCGTTGCGAACAAAAACAAAGCGCTTGGGGGCGGCCTTTGTCGAGTAGGCATTCATCAGGGTTTCGAGCCACAACACACCCGCGATCAGCTGTTTTTCGTTGAGCCCACTTTGTAGGGTACGAACGTCTTCTTCGGCTTTTGTCCGGACGGCAGGATCGTCAATGCCGCCTAAGTCGGGGCGGGTAAGAGCCCGGTAGTCATCCATCACCAGGTGCTTAAAGCGGTCAATGTCTTCTTTCGTGATGGGTACGGCCGTAATGCCTGCCCGTTCGGGATGGAGGTACGTAACGATCGCCAGCGCAATATCACCGCCCAGGCCAACCGTTTTGCGTTGCTGCAAACCGGGTCCAACGGATCGGAAGCGGGACGTTAGCGCTGAGTCGGCAATGGCTTTGATAACCCGGGGGGCTTCCCGCTTGAAGGCATCCAGGTTGGAAGACCGTTTGGCGTCGATCTGGCTAACCAGCGTGTTGAGCCCCACGGGAACATCAATAGAATGAAAGCTACGATTGGCGCCATCGTCAAAATAGCCGCCCAGCGTAGCCGTGTTGCCGATATTGAGCGAAGACGTGGTTGGCCAAACCTTCCGCGGAATGGCTCCGATGGTGAAAAGCTCGGCTTCCCGGTCGGGCGTCAGCGTGGTGTCGATGCGCAACATACCGTTGGGTAAGGCGCGGGAAAGCTGTTCGTAGAGCCGTCTTTTGTTTTCCGGCGACCGGACAAAGCCTTCTTTCATGTCGCTGCTGAAGACAATAAAAATCCGTTCGTTGGGAATGTTATACCGCCGGATCGAGTCGAGGCAAATCCGCAACGCATCGCGCTCGGCCCGGAACGACTTGGAGGCATCGGCAAACAGGGTGACGTTGTTGGGCACTTCTACTTTCGATTTAATGTCTTTTTCGTAGAAGTCGCTTTCGTATTTAGTCTTGAAAATAGCCAGCTTCACATCCGAGGAACCGAACTGAATACCCGCGTACAGGTTCTTGCCGGCCATGTCCCGCGAGAGTTCATTGACCGCCCAGGCACTGGCGACGTAATTAAGTTTCTTATAGCGACTAAGGGCTACATTCAGGTAATAATCGGCGTTGATGGCATTGCCCTGCTCATTGTAGGCCATTCCCAGAAGTTCACACGTAACGGCTTCCAGGTAGGTATCTTTTCCGCGCACCGTCGGCAGGGCTCGTTCGAGCAGGTTGATTGCGTCCTGGGGTTTGTCCAGGGCCCGGAGCGTATTGGCTAATTTGATAAAATGGCCCGCCTGTTTAAGGTCGCGGGCTTTTTGAGCAAAGGCCGCGTTCGCCCACAAACAGCAAAGTAAGAGTAACGTTAAGTAATGTTTCATGAATCGATAGATGGGAGATAGGGTTAACAAATTCACTGCCTGGACCGCTGGTTCGGCCCACGGCTATTCATAATCCGGTACAGAGGCAAACGGTGAGAGTGGATACGGCTGGATAGGTGGAGGCAGCCATAACGCGTAGACCGTACTGGCTGTAACCAGCCAATATGTACGAGCCGACGCGGGAAATGGATTTATTTTTGTGAATTATTTTTGCGGCTTACTTTTAAAGTAGCTGATGATGGCCCTTCTTTTTTAGGATTAATCAAAGATAATCGGTTTTTGTCCGTTGCCGGATTTAAAAACTTATCCGAACATTACACGCCCAAAATGGTAATAGTAATGCAGGTGTCACTATAAACAAGCTATCCACATGGAACAGGAGAATCAGGAGTATGAGGAGCAGCTCAACTCGTTCTATAAAACGGTAAGTCGGCTTCAGAGCCAATCTTCACCGGACGAACGCACCCAGAAGCTACAGAGTGTGTTGGGGATGGTTTATAGTATTCTTTTAATTGAAGGGGCTCAACACCTGGATGAGGTGTTACGCGTTAATTACCCCAATTATTATCAGGATGGTGATATTCCGCTGCTAGGCTACGGCGAGACCGATAACTAAGGGAAAGTAAGCCGATCTACAAATTTTGTTAGTTCGATAAGGCGTTAAAGAGTTGATGGAAAAAAAGAATGAAGACCTACATGGGAACGTGCCGGACACGTGTCCGGTGGCGTTGATCATTGTCGACATGATCAATGATCTGGAGTTTCCAGAAGGACCTGACTTTCTGGAACCCACTGTTGCAGTTGCTGAAAAAATTGCCCGGTTAAAAGAGAAGGCAAAAGAATTGAAGATTCCCGTTATTTACGCCAATGATAATTTCGGACGCTGGCGGTCCGATTTCAATGAGGTAATTGCCCATTGTCTCAACGATGGTGTGCGGGGGCAGCGCTTGACGGAACTCCTGCAACCAACGCCGGAGGATTACTTTGTGCTGAAACCCAAGCATTCGGCTTTTTACGCGACTACGCTGGAAACCCTGCTGGAATACTTGAAGGTTAAACGGCTGATTCTGACGGGCATCAGTGCCGATGTCTGTATCCTGTTTACGGCCAGTGATGCCTACATGCGGGAATTTAGTCTGTACATACCGCCCGACTGTATCACTGCTGGCTCGGACAAAGATACGGAGACGGCGCTGCAATATATGCAGCGGGTACTTAAAGCCGACCTGACCCCTTCCGATGAACTGGATCTCCAGAGTATGCTCTAAGTCCAGAAGGGCCATCTTCTATGAAGGTGGCCTTTTTGATTAGATAAACCAGTACAGTAAGGCTAGTAAAAAACCGCCCGCACCGAACACAATTGCCCTGCGTATATAGTAGGGGCGTTCGCCTGAGCCGGCCGGTTGATAGGTAGCCAGGTAAAGACAGCTACCGGCAATTAACTCATACAGAAGTACCGATACAGCGACAAGCGGGAATTGCATCATAAGGAGTAAGTTGCCGGTAGAGTTAGTTTACGGTTTCAGATTTTATGCATGTATTAACATTTTTTCATTTAACAAAGACTGTACCGAAGCCAGCCCTCCGGTACGAAAGTGAGTAGTTGGCTCTAGAGGATCGATTAAGCAGCTAGTAGCGGATAGCGGGTAACAGACTGAATATCGGTGAGTAGGGTAGCCGCGCCCGCCTGTTTGAGCAGTACCTGATCAGCGCCTGCCTGTCGGCAAAGGATTTCCCAGTCCGGATCGGCCACGCTGGTGTAAACAACGCTGTGAATAAGGCGGTAAGGCGGGTGGGCTTTCAGAATTTGTAGCTTATCCAGGCCTGCGTAGGTAGGTAAATCAAGGTCAAGAATAAGCAGATGAGGGAGTTGCGGCTGTCCGTCCAAGTAGTGCCACAATTGAGAATCATCGGCTAAATGCACAAACCGGCAGAGCGGAGCCAGGTGAAGTGCGGCCAGCCGGTTGGTGAGGTAAGCTCCGGCGTCTTCGCCGACGAAAAGTACATGGATCGCGTTCATAAGTCTTATGGGTTGGGCTTCCTGGACGAAATACACATTAAAAACCTGTTAATACGCCAGTAAAATATAGTACTAAACAGGAATGAGCTAAACTTGTTTACATAATTACGATTATTAAATAGTTACTAATCAGGAAGTTTGGTTACTTAGTTGCCTAATAACGTTGAAAGGAGTGAGCCTGTACAGAAAAGGAGGATATGTCTGTTAATTGGCGCCGAGGTTGGGGGTAAAAAACAAAACCCGGCAATATGCCGGGCTTGTTCGGACTCTAACCTAAATTTTTAACCTTAACCGCCTTTGCGAATAATTTAGTACTAGTTCGGCATTGGTACGGTCCGGCTACAGAATAGCAAAACCTATGCCGAACAGTTCATTCATAAAAATACAAAACCCGGCGAATAACCGGGCCTGTAATAGCTACTCGCATTTGCGGATTCGGATAATATACGATTGAGAACGCCTTGCGGATTTCTTCCCGAACTATTTTTTTGAACCAAACGGCATCCGTTGAGTTACTGCCATCCGGAGGATCAGCCGTTACTTGCCGGTTGAGCTGGCAATCTCCTTGTACAGGGCCCGGAAGCAGTTGGATGCCGTATTATCGCCGTTGGCTGCGGTTGTTTTCCGACCATAAAACTCATCTAGGAAAGAGCCGGCATCGGACCAGACGGTTTGAATAATCCCGTGAAAGCGGTCTTTCAGGACAGGAGTGGCCGTAGCCCGGAACCGGAGCATATCCTGAACCTGAACAACCCCGTTTTTGGGATTACGCCAGGGGCACGTCATCACTTTCAGCCCTTTCATGGCGAAGTAAACCGGCGTCTGATCCGGACGCTCGTAATGCCAGTCGCAGATCA
>Ga0325400_1003350_pt1 | contig 14433 bp, 5 predicted proteins | sample PopdelMetagenome_2_FD_205662 | JGI IMG/M metagenome (GOLD analysis project Ga0325400, IMG submission 205662) | Populus deltoides microbial communities from Bellville, Georgia, United States - Xylem-PdKOR-R1 | ecosystem: Host-associated > Plants > Phyllosphere > Stem > Wood/Secondary xylem... | reverse complement strand
ATGATGGGGTTTCTGTGATCGCTACAAGTAGCTAGGAAGTGAGGGGTAGGAAAAATCACCGTAGCTCAGATTTTACGTCATGTTGATATAGTGTTGAAGTCTTTTGAATTAAGGCTATGGGTTTTCGTTCTTGATGTTTTGTTAACAACAACAATTCTTCTGCAGGCAATTCCTTTGGAAACTTGTAAGTTCAGCGATGATCTGAATTTGCTTCAATTGATGCTAAGAGAAAAACTTTCTGGTAAGAGATGCTTGATTATCTTAGACGATGTATGCAAGGTGGACAGTACTGAGCAATGGGATCTTCTACGCATACCCCTTTCAGCCGCCCGCGCGTGGAGTTAAGATAGTTATCACAACAAGAAACGATGGCGTCCCATCGTTCATGGGTGGCTTTTCACACCACCATCTAGAGGCATTATCAGAATATGATTGCCTGTCAGTGTTTGCACATCATGTTTTAGAAAAGCAAAATTTGATGCAATCCAAATCTGCAAGCTTTTGGGTAAGAATAGCAAGCTAGTGTAAGGGCTTACCGTTGGCAGCAAAATTTTTTTGAGGGGAAGCTGCGTTCCACGCTAAACTATGATGAATGGGAAAAGGTATCAAATTGTGAGATATGGGATATACATGAGGAAATGGAAAGAGTTTTTCCACCCCTATGTTGCCACAACAGGATAGTTTTTTATGGTAGCCGACGGATTTGTACCATATGTTGCCGCACTTTGTCACTTGAGGAGTTAACTGGATGTACTGATGGCTGCACTATTCCGAATAAGCTGAGGAAATCATGTAGGTAATTTACTGTTTGTAACTAGCACAACACAATCACGTTTAGCTAGATATTAGTTCTTAAATTAACAGTGAGGATCTTAACCAGCACAAGCACGATTAGCGATATTGAAGGAAGGAACTGGTTAGGAGCGGCGCCAATTTTATGTGCTTGATTTCAATTTATTTACAAGGCAATATTCAGTTAATTCTTACTAGTTTTATACTTGATAACCTGCAATAAAAACAAAGATAAAATACATTTAATCCCATGGTGCAGCATGTTGGGAATCCTAGCTTTCATGCATCTTCATTTCATGCTTATTTTTTAGCAGCTAGTACTTCAATGCAATGGAGTCCTGGGTTGGATGAGGCAATTCATCAGTGCCTGATTGTGAGCACTCTTCGACTTTCGAACACCGATCATTTTGCAGTTTCCATGGAGGTATGGGATATCGCTAATTGAACGATGCATTATCAGTAACCTAACTTATCTTCCCTATTCACCTTTACGTGTTCCATGGCATACACAGGAGTACTATTCAACGAATGAACAAGGATCTTCTCATGGTTTGGCCACATTGGCTGTGGAAAAAACAAGTGGGGATTCCAGATCTTGGAGCACTTTTCGTATCTTCTTTCTGTAGAGCTTTTGGCTGGCTCGGATAATTCAGGTATGGAATATTATATCTCATATATATCGTAGCTAGCTAGCAGTACTGCAATAAAATCTGCATATTTTGGCACACCTGCAATGAACTGTATGCGGTAGAAGCAAGGTGTGCTTATAATTTCTACATTAATTATAATCTCTAGCTAGATATTGCTTCATATATATTATATATAATCAGTCAGTTGAATGCACAAGTCTTGTGTTATATATAGCTAAATCCAACAGAACTTAATCATGATCAGATCAACAAAAAGGGAAATGAGGGGGGAAATATCAATAGCGCGCAGTATTAGGAAATATGGTATGATCAATGCGAAAGGCGAGTCGTAGGCGAGTCAGGTTCTTTTATTTATTAGTTTACAGAGTGTGATCCTATATAGAGACATAGTCTTGGTTGGGCGAAGAACATATCTGCAGTAAGATCGATCGACCAAATTCCTCCCGGAGTTGGTGATGGAGCTGCACTGAGCGTGGGGTTCAATTTCTAAGACCTAGGCTGCAATATTGAGCTTGGGTGGCCAAACTACTCTTGGTCCAGGTGAATGCATCAAAATCTAGGTGAGATTCTATCAATTTCTTTTTATTTAATTTTTATCTATAAAATATTATTTTATTTAAAAAATTGTCTAAAACAACGCTAATTTTTTAAGTAAATAAACGCATGAATTCAGGTTAATTTATTGATTTGCAAGTTGACCTATCCCACCTGTAATCAATCTAATCTTGAACCAAGTCTCTTAACCATGTATGGGATTGATACTCCATTCTCTCTCTCTCTCTCTCTCTCTCTCTCTCTCTCACGCGCGCGCGCGCAAGGAAAGCAAACAATCAGTTATTAATTGAGAAATTATAATAACAAGATAAAAAGTTTTTTTTTATGAGTGAGAGATTCCAAAGAATAATTTTATTAGATCTCCCTTTTTTTTAATTGATCTCAAATTGATTTTTTTTTATAAAAAAAATATAAAAAGAATAATCTTGTTTATAAAAAATTAAAAATTATGGATGCCAAAATTTAATGAAAAAAAAAATATATATTTTATTTTAAAGAATCAGGTATGCTTCGTTTCAGAATAATAAGGTACTTTATATTTTTTAAGAAAAGACGTGAAGAAAAACTTCATCTCATCCCACGTTTTTCAAACCTTGCCTTTTGAAAACTTTGACAAGCTACTGTTTATTATTATTTATTATTATGATAATGATTATTTTTAAAAAAAAATTAAAAATAATATATTTTTTAATTTTATTTCTTTAAATGAACATATTAAAATAATAATAAAAACACTAAAAAAATTAAAATAAATAATTTTAAATTTTAGCAAAATCATGCCTAGCCGGATAGCCAAACTGACCCTTAAAGGTGGGGAACAAATCTTGTTGCTTTATTTAGCAAAAAATAATGCGATGTTGAAATTAGAGTTTTATAACTGTTAAGATTTAACCTGATAAGGTAAAATTTTATCCACAAAGGGATATTTGCCTTACACCTTATATGAAACCAATAAATAAAAATATAACTTAGATTAACAATCAATCAATAATATATTTTATCTTAGGTAAGGTGCACTGAGGTGATACATCTTTTCCTTATATAACTAGTCTCCTTACTTACACTCTCGCAAATCATAGGTTTCCTAGTGATTATGATATTAGGTAACGACTCCCTCTAATTATAACTTTATAATTAAACCCAAAAACACCCTTCAATTCGATGAGGTAACCCCATCATTTGATGTCGTGCACGTCACGAGAGGATGGTGACTTCACTGGGAACTTGCCTGACTGAGCTTCATTTGCTTGTTTAATTATTTATTTTTGTTAGTCTGAATAATTTAATTTTGACATGTATTTTTTTAACATATTACTCATGTATATTTCTTTACGTGTTATTTATGCATAAGTATATCGAATATGAATTAATTTTTTTTATGCATTTTAAGTTTTGAATAAATTTAATTTTAGATTAAGTGGGAAATAGAGGTCTATTTTTTTTTTTAATTTAGAGAGAGATTGAAAGAATAATTTTATTAGATCGATCTCTCTCTCTTAATTGATCTCAAAATTGATTTTCATGTAAAAAAAAATATAAAAAGAAGAATAATCTTTTTTATAAGAACATAAAAATCACGGGTACAAAAATTTGATGGAAAAAAAGAAAAAAAAATATTTTATTTTAAAGAATTAGATTTGCTTCACTTCAGAATATTATTAAGGTACCTTTTTTTAGAAGAAAAGACAGGGAGGGAAGCTTCGTCTGGTCCCACGTTTCTCACTCCTTGCCTGTTGAAAAGTTTGACAATTCATTATCTTGTTGCTTTATTTGGCCGTTATCTTTATTTATTTATTTATTTATTTTAAACAAATTATTTATTTCTTTGTGCATACGATTTCCAAAGTGAAATGATTCTATCTCTAGACTAAAGGACGGAATAATTAATTTAAAAGTTGAAAATTCCATCCAAAAGTAGCCACCTAGCCTATGGTCAAATTTTGAACGCCATTTTATATCAATCCACGTGGAAGCCGCGTGGACAGCACCACTCTATATCATATCTTATAAAGCTTTTTTATATTCGCTTAAGGGCTCGGGATTTTCTTATTATTTTAATTTGAATACATTCTTTTTTATTTTGGGCCAAGTATAATTTAATTTATTCTTAATTGTTTTCGGCATCGCAAAGGGGTTCGAATCAAGGCACCTTTTAATTAAAGTCAAGTTTTTGTATGGACCGACTTTAATTAAAGATATCGATATGTTCAATATTTAAAAAATGTATTTTGCTTGGAAAAATTAAAAAATCAAAAAACATTTTCTTATAAAAAACAATAAAAATTCCATCATCAGCGAAATAAACGGTGATAAGCCGCTGTCGACAAGAAAATATTCTCCGTGCGAAATCGTTCGAACTAGAACGAATATCGACAGTTTCTTTCTCTCTTTTTCGTGTTTGGTAATGGGCATTGAAATAGAAAAAACCCTTGCCGCCTTGCCGGAAGCTAAAAGGACTACCTTTACTTTCCAGTTAAGACACAAACCCTTGTCGCCTCGCCAGAATCCAAGACCACTTTTACTCTTCCAGTTTACATACAAACCCGATTCTTTAGTTTCTTTCTTTCCTTCGATCCTGCTTTAATTTCTAAGTGATAGCCATTTGCAAGCTACCCAGAGACAGCAATTTAATTATGGCTCTTGTTATCGGAGACGCTATCCTTTCAGCTACAATCAGCCATATAATCAACCAATTAGCCTCTCTGGATCTACTCAATTTCGCTCGCAGAGGAAAAATCCACTCTGATATCAAGAAACTGGAGGCAAATTTGCACATGATCTATGCTGTTCTTGATGACGCAGAGGAGAAGCAGATGGGAAGCCATGCTGTCAAACTCTGGCTTGATCAGATCAGTGAATTGGCCTGTGATATTGAAGATTTGCTCGACGGGGTTTTCACTGAGCTTAAAGATGAACAACGAGCTAGCTCAAGTAAGGCGAAGAGCGCCATACCCCGGTTCTTTTCCTCTTTTAATCCTGGTAATTTTCTCTTAACTTACAAAATAGACTCCAAGATTAAGAGTATTACTGCTAGATTGCAAGAAATTGCTCAAAAGAAGAATAATCTGGAGCTTAGAGAGAATGGCAGTGGAGGGGTGTTGAAGAGTAAGTCATTGAAAAGATTGCCCAGTACTTCTTTAGTGGATCTTTCTTATGTTTCTGGTAGGGATAATGATAAAGAGGAAATCTTGAAGTTGCTTTTTAGTGATAAAGGGTGTGATGAGTACGGGATTGGTGTGATTCCTATTGTAGGGATGGGTGGTGTGGGTAAGACCACTCTTGCTCAGCTTGTCTACAATGATGAGAAAGTAGATAAGTTTTTCGATTTGAAAGTTTGGTGCTGTGTTTCTGAGGATTTTGATGTTGTTAGGGTTACGAGAACTATTCTTGAGGCAGTTTCGGGGAGTTACGATGCGAAGGATTTGAATCTGCTTCAACTGAGGCTGAGAGAGAAATTGGCGGGGAAGAAGTTTCTTATTGTTTTAGATGATGTTTGGAATGAGAACTATGATGACTGGACTGTCCTTCGCCGTCCTTTCCAAGTGACATCCCCAGGTAGTAGAATCATCCTCACAACTCGTAATCAAGATGTTGCATTAATGATGAGTGCTTTTCCATGTTACCTTTTGAAAGAACTGTCATTTGAGGATAGCCTGTCTTTGTTTGCAAAGCATGCACTGGGAAGGTCCAATTTCAGTGATCTGCCGGGCCTGCAGGAGATCGGCCAGAAAATAGTTCAAAGGTGCGGAGGACTGCCATTGGCTGTTAAAACACTGGGGGGCCTCTTGCGCACTAAACCTTATGTTGATGAATGGGAAAGTGTACTTAATAGCAAAATGTGGGATATATCAGAACACAAGGGTGGCATAGTTCCAGCCTTGAGGCTGAGCTACTATCATCTTCCTTCACATTTGAAGCAATTGTTTGTTTTCTGTTCTATACTTCCAAAAGACTATGAATTCTACAAGGATGAATTAGTGTTGTTATGGATGGCCCAGGGATTTCTGCCAGATGCAGGAGGAAAGAAGCGGATGGAAGACTTCTATTCTTGTTTTAATGAATTATTATCAAGATCGTTTTTCCAGCAATCAAGCAGCAATGAACAACGTTATCTGATGCATCATCTCATCAGTGATCTGGCTCAATCTATTGCTGGAGAAACGTGTGTCAATTTAAATGATAAGCTGGAAAATAACAAGGTCTTTTCAGATCCTGAAAAGACTCGCCATATGTCCTTCACTCGTCGTACATATGAGGTGCAGCAGAGGTTCAAAGACCTGGGTAAACGGAAGCGTCTGCGAACTTTCATTGCATTGCGACTTTACTCTTCACCTTGGGCCGCATATTGCTACTTGAGTAATAATGTATTACATGAGGCACTGGTCAAATTGAGACACTTAAGGGTTCTTTCATTGAGTGGTTATTGCATTACAGAGCTACCAAATTCAATTGGTGATTTGAAGCAGTTACGTTACCTTAATTTCTCTCAAACTAAGATTAAGCAGTTGCCTGAATCTGTGAGCACTCTCATAAACTTGCAGACTCTCAAATTATATGGATGCAGGAAGCTTAATAAGCTGCCACAAGGGACTGGGAATCTTACCAATCTTTGTCATCTGGATATTACTGATACTGATAGCTTAGTTGAGATGCCTTCGTGGATGGGTAATTTGACAGGTCTTCAGAAATTGTCAAAGTTCATCGTAGGAAAAAAAAAGGGCTGTGGAATTGAAGAATTAAAAGGGTTGAAGAATCTGGAAGGCCGACTTTCCATAATGGCATTGCATAATGTGATAGATGCTCGACATGCAGTTCATGCTAATTTAAGGGGCAAGCACAACCTTGATGAGTTAGAATTGGATTGGTTTAAGAGTGACATTAAAGATAAAGTCCTACAACATCAAATGCTTGTTCTCGACTCACTACAACCTCAACATCAAATGCTTGTTCTCAACTCACTACAACCTCATACAAACCTTAAAGAACTAAAGATTTCATTCTATGGCGGGACAGAATTTCCTTCATGGGTAGGACATCCATCATTTTCTGAAATAGTGCACTTAAAACTGTCTTGTTGCAGGAAATGCACTGTATTGCCACCACTTGGGAGGCTACCTTTACTCAGGGATCTGTGCATACAAGGCCTGGATGCTGTGAAGACTGTTGGTCCTGAGTTTTATGGAGATGGTTCTTCAGTCAAGCCTTTTCCATCTCTGAAGACTTTGACTTTTGAGGATATGCAGGAATGGAAATCTTGGTCCGCAGCTGGAGTTGAAGGAGAAGCTGAAGAAGAATTTCCTAGTCTTTCTGAGCTTACTTTATGGAATTGTCCCAAGTTGCTCGGCAAGTTCCCTAGCTGTCTTCCTTCCTGTGTAAAGATTACGATTGCAAAATGCCCAATGTTGGTAGATTCAGATGAAAAGCTTCCAGTGCGTAGTGAACTGAAATTAGAAGAATGTGATGAGGTGACACCTAAATGCATGTTTCATAACTCCTCCCTAATCACATTGAAACTTGGAAGTATGTCAAGGCTTACTTGTTTGAAGGGCCAGTTTCTGTGGTCACTGGGAGCACTTAAAGTTCTGATTATTTCCGATTTCCCCGAACTAACCTCTTTGTGGCAAAAAGGAACTGGATTAGAAAATTTTGAACATCCTCAATTTGGGTCATTGACAGAGATTGGTATGCCCAGCACTCATAAAAGTTCAAAATTGTCAGGCTGGGGTAAGCTGGATCTTCTGCCAATCCATAGGGTGCACATGCCTTTGTCTCTTGAGGATCTGTGCATTGAATCATGTCCAAATCTTGTGTCCATTCCTGAAGCTGGACTTTTATCGTCACTGAGACATCTAGTACTTCGGGATTGCAAAGCTCTTGGATCCCTCCCTGAAGGCATGAGCTATTGTCCTCTTGAAGACTTGGAGATAGAAGAGTGTCCTTCGCTCAAATGCTTTCCAGGAGGGATGTTACCTGCGACGTTAAAAGGATTGAAGATTCGATACTGTACAGAATTAAAGTCTCTGCCTGAGGGTTTGATGCACAACAAAAATGGCCCTGGCACCCTGTGTCATTTTGAGCACCTGGAGATCATTGGCTGTCCATCTCTCAAATCCTTTCCTGATGGGAAATTACCAACTCGACTCAAGACACTAAAAATCTGGGATTGTTCCCAATTGAAACCTCCTTCAGAAATGATGTTGCATGATGATATGTCCCTTGAATACCTAGCCATTTCAGACTGCGAAGCCCTGACAAGCTTTTCTGAGTGCCTTAGCAGCTTCAAGCATCTCTCTGAATTAAATTTAAGTAATTGTTCTGCTTTCAAGCACTTTCCAGGAGTTGCCTTTCCCCCCGCTAACCTCAGAACGTTGACTATATACAACTGCAAAAATCTCAAGTCTCTACCTAATGCGATGCGAAAACTTACATCTCTGCAAGAACTGACAATTTGTAGCTGCCCAGCTCTGACATCCTTTCCAAATGGTGATCTGCCTCCAAACTTGACATCGCTTGAGATCTGGGATTGTGATGGTCTCGATGGGTGCCTGTCAGAGTGGAACTTGCAAAGTCTAGCCTTCCTTAGAGATTTTAGTATCGCTGGTGGATGTTTTTCGGAAACAGTTTCCTTTCCAGATGAGAAGTGTCTGCTTCCTCCAACTCTAACTTCTGTTTGGATTGGAAGACTTCCAAATCTGGAATCTCTATCCATGCAGCTCCAAAGTCTTGCGTGTCTAGAAGAGCTAGAAATTGTTGATTGTCCTAAATTAAAGTCCTTGCCTAGGGGATGCCTACCTCATGCTCTTGGAAGATTCAGCATCAGGGACTGTCCGTTAATGACGCAGCGCTGTTCCAAGGAGAAAGGAGTGTACTGGCCATTGATATCCCACATCCCTTGTGTGGAGATAGATGATGGGAATGACATGTAAAGAAATATGGGGTTGCTTGTTATAATGTCTCTTTCATATACGTATGTAAAATGTATCCCTTCTGTAATCAATAATATTTTGAATTATCGAAACAAAAGTGTTCTGTTTCTGACTTGCTGTAAGTTGTGTTTAATTCTAATTTTGAAGGGAAAATGATTTTTCATGGTATTATGTCAGGTTGTTTGGATATTAACTATCACAGCAGAACTTGTTGCTTCCTGCCCAAGAATTCAGGCTGTTCATCTCTGTGAATGTGTTCTTTTGTTAAACATTCATTAAAAATCACTTTGTTGGTAAAAGCGCCAATCACAATGTCTAGAATTTATTTCAGAAGAAAAACTGTTTGAATTGGTGCGATCGTTTAGTTCCATAGAGCTCTGGCCACAGTCCGAACCATTTTCAAGCTTTCAGGTGAAATGCTCTGCCATCTGCAGTGTTGTTAGGGAACTCCTTAGGGAGGAGCGGTTATTTCAGGGTGATGAAGAATTGGTATTTGAGCAAGAGTTGGGATTATTTGGTAATCTTGTTGTTTGATGTTTTTCTTTCTCTTGGTTAGATATCCCATGCTTTAGTCTTGTGTATTGGTGTGTATCAAACGCTGTCTTAGGACAGGTTGTGAAGCTAAAGCCTCAAAGGTTATTGATATCCATGAAGGTTTTAATCATGAGTTGTTTCCTCCATAATTCCTTCTATGCTTATCTAGGATTGTAATTCATCGACAGTTGCTGCTTGTATGCGCAGCTTGGAAACTCAGCTACACTTGATGTTGGAAAGGATGGAGAACTCATGAATGGAAAGATAACTTCAAGGAGCTAGTAGCATTCATTGAATGGGTAGATTTTCTTGGCGGATCCCATAAATCCAATAATTGAAATTTTTTGAGGAAGAATGTTTTGGTAAGATTATCCTTATTTTTCCTGTATAATCTACAGGCTTGACTTGAACAAGTGTCCATTAGGCGATGAAGAGAATCACATCAATTGACCTCACAGTCTCCTGTTTCCTAATGAAACAAAGAATTGCGATCTCAAGAGTAGTAAGGAAATCAGGCTCTAGACTTCGGCATTGGCTATGGAAGAGGTGTGCCTGCAAGGAAGTGACTGATCAATGCAGATGCTCTCACAGGCTGGATGCTTGGTACCATATGTCCAGCCCCTCTTACAGTTGCGAATGTCAAGTCCCCTTTGTATACTTGTACATACCCACCAACCTGTTCTTCCATTGTTTTGAAACTCGTTTACTTGAGATAATATAATTCAGTAAATGCTGAAGCGATAAAAAAAGAAGAAGAAGAAGTTTACCTCTCCACCGTGGAACCATGGATACCATTCAGTTTTGATAGGAAGTTTCATCTGGTTAATTGCATACTGGGTAGAAGTAAAAGGTACCCTTCCGTCTGTATCACCACTGCACACCATTGAAACAAATGATCAGCAAGCATATCTTCTGTCAAAACGGTATTAAGAAAAGAAAATGACATGTTACTAGTCAAAATTATCAACCTTTTTCCATCAAAACTAAAGAGATCTACCATTCTTTTTTAAATATTTTCAAGCAATGGGGTACATGAGTGTGTCCTTTTAAGGGACAAATTAGGAAATCAGCACACAAAATAAAAACAATTAGCACGCTTTCATCTTGTCGCGCATCTAAGCGAGACAAAATGAAACTCCAATTATTTGGCTCAACTGGTTGACCGGTTCATAATAATCAGTGAAATTGATCGATCGGTTACAGAAATAATATGAAAAATCTCAAAACTGCTAAAATCAGGGGGCTTCGATGAAATTCTTGATATCTAAAGATCCGACGGTCCACGTAGCGACACAATGGCTACTACAAGAAAACGACCTCTGGAAACTCCTGTAAAGATTTAAGCGCGATCCAATGACCATATCTAAAGTTATAGCCTTTTTGAGCCGTTATTTTGGTCCAGTGCGACCAGACCTCCTCTTGAGCCTATACCTGTCCCATTGGTCCATAAATGCATCTGCTAGGCCATCCACTTAATCTTTTTAGGGCAGATGATTTAAGGGTTGACAGACCCTCACCTGACTTTTCAGAATCACCAGTTATCACAAGCTCGACTACATTATTGACATTGAAAAATAGAGGACAACTACTGTGTGAACAATAACTTTTTGTGATTTTAATTGGAGTCTATTTTTTAGTCTATAAGTTGGATAAATGTGTATATTTTGACTCATAAAATATATTTGGAAGAAAAAAATTATTAAATTATGATTTTTGTGTGAAACAGTTGACTAGTTCATACAACTAGATTCAATCAATTGACCAGTTTAGCTAGATAATTTAAAGTTTTACCTTGTCGTGCTTTAGAAGTGCGACAAGGTGAAATTCTAGCATGTTTGTTTTTGCATTTCAAAAGCGCCTTTCCAAGGAGAAAGGAGTGTACTGGAAGATTCAGCATCAGGGACTGTCCGTTAATGACACGGCGCTGTTCCAAGGAGAAAGGAGTGTACTGGCCGTTAATGACACGGCGCTGTTCCAAGGAGAAAGGAGTGTACTGGCCGTGATATCCCACATCCCTTGTGTGGAGATAGATGATGGCAATGACATATAAAGAAATATGGGGTTGCTTGTTATAATGTCTCTTTCATATACGTATGTAAAATGTATCCCTTCTGTAATCAATAATATTTTGAATTATCGAAAAAAAGGTGTTCTGTTTCTGACTTGCTGGAAGTTGTGTTTAATTCTAATTTTGAAGGGAAAAGGATTTTTCATGGTATTATGTCAGGTTGTTTGGATATTAACTACAACAGCAGAACTTGTTGCTTCCTGCCCGAAGAATTCAGGCTGTTAATCTCTGTGAATGTGTTCTTTTGTTAAACATTCATTAAAAATCACTTTCTTGGTAAAAGTGCCAATCATAATGTCTAGAATTTATTTCAGAAGAAAAACTGTTTGAATTGGCGCGATCGTTTAGTTCCATAGAGCTCTGGCCACAGTCCGAACCATTTTCAAGCTTTCAGGTGAAATGTTCTGCCATCTGCAGTGTTGTTAGGGAACTCCTTAGGGAGGAGCGGTTATTTCAGGGTGATGAAGAATTGGTATTTGAGCAAGAGTTGGGATTATTTGGTAATCTTGTTGTTTGATGTTTTTCTTTCTCTTGGTTAGATATCCCATGCTTTAGTCTTGTGTATTGGTGTGTATCAAACGCTGTCTTAGGACAGGTTGTGAAGCTAAAGCCTCAAAGGTTATTGATATCCATGAAGGTTTTAATCATGAGTTGTTTCCTCCATAATTCCTTCTATGCTTATCTAGGATTGTAATTCATCGACAGTTGCTGCTTGTATGCGCAGCTTGGAAACTCAGCTACACTTGATGTTGGAAAGGATGGAGAACTCATGAATGGAAAGATAACTTCAAGGAGCTAGTAGCATTCATTGAATGGGTAGATTTTCTTGGCGGATCCCATAAATCCAATAATTGAAATTTTTTGAGGAAGAATGTTTTGGTAAGATTATCCTTATTTTTCCTGTATAATCTACAGGCTTGACTTGAACAAGTGTCCATTAGGCGATGAAGAGAATCACATCAATTGACCTCACAGTCTCCTGTTTCCTAATGAAACAAAGAATTGCGATCTCAAGAGTAGTAAGGAAATCAGGCTCTAGACTTCGGCATTGGCTATGGAAGAGGTGTGCCTGCAAGGAAGTGACTGATCAATGCAGATGCTCTCACAGGCTGGATGCTTGGTACCATATGTCCAGCCCCTCTTACAGTTGCGAATGTCAAGTCCCCTTTGTATACTTGTACATACCCACCAACCTGTTCTTCCATTGTTTTGAAACTCGTTTACTTGAGATAATATAATTCAGTAAATGCTGAAGCGATAAAAAAAAGAAGAAGAAGAAGTTTACCTCTCCACCGTGGAACCATGGATACCATTCAGTTTTGATAGGAAGTTTCATCTTGTTAATTGCATACTGGGTAGAAGTGAAAGGTACCCTTCCGTCTGTATCACCACTGCACACCATTGAAACAAATGATCAGTAAGCATATCTTCTGTCAAAACGGTCTTCAGAAAAGAAAGGGAGGGTGGTGGTGAAAACTGATATAAACAAAAAATGACATGTTATTAGTCAAAATTATCGACCTTTTTCCATCAAAACTAAAGAGATCTACCATTCTTTTTTTAATATTTTCAAGCAATGGGGTTTATGAATTTGTCCTTTTAAGGGACAAATTAGAAAATCGGCTCACAAAATCATGTTTTGGGGAATTAGCTTGCTTAAAAAATATGATATTTAGTAATTGCCATGATTTTAAAGTACGACAAGGTAAAACTCCAACTATCTGGCTCAACCGATCGACTAGTTTTTAATGGTTAGTGAAACCAATCGACCAGCTCTAAAAATAATTAGAAAAATTTCAAAACTGCTAAAATCAGGAGGTCTCAACGAGATTCTTGATATCTAAAGATTTGATAGTCCGCATAGCGATGCAATGGCTACCACAAGGAAAACAACCTTTGAAAACTCTTGAAAAAATTTAAGCACGATCCAATAATCAGATTAAAAGTTATAGTCTTTGGGAGCCGTTATTCCAGTCTAGCGTGACTAGACCTCCTATTAGGTCTAGACTTATCCCACTGGTTCATAGATGTATCTGTTAGGCCATCTGTTTAATCTGTTTGGAGCAAATCCTCATTTAGTTATGATAGAGCCACACTTGACTATTTAGAATCACCCGTTATCGCAAGCTCGACAACATCATTAACAAGCTCGACAACATCATTGACATTGAAAAGTCTAGCGTGACTAGACCTCCTATTGGGTCTAGACTTATACCACTGGTTTATAAATGCATCTGTTAGGCCATCCATTTAATCTGTTTGGGGCAGATCCTCATTTAGTTATGATAGAGCCACACTTGACTATTTAGAATTACCCGTTATCGCAAGCTCGACAACATCAATGACATTGAAAAACAGAAGACAACTAATGGGTGAACAATAAATTTTTGCGACTGTAATTGAAATTTATTTTTTAGTTTATAAGTTGGATAAATATGTATATTTTGACTCATAAAACATATTTGCAAGAAAAAATCATTAAATTATGGTTTTTGTATGAAACGATCGATCAGTTCATACAACTAGATATAATCAGCTGACCAGTTAAGTCAGATGATTAGAGTTTCACCTTACCGTGCTTTAAATGATGAAACTCTAAATCATTTTCTTTAGAAGCATGACAAGGTGAAAGTATGCTATTTCACTAATTTGTTTTTTCAAATTGTGTTTCTCTGTCGAGATTTTAAAACAAAAGCATGATTGTTTTTGTGTATTAAAAGTGTTTTTTAAAAAATTATTATTTTATTTATTTTTTTTAAATAATTTTTTTTATGATTTTAGATCGTTTTAGTTTGTTAAAAATCAAAAATAAATTTTAAAAAATAAAAAAATATATTATTTTAATATATTTTCAAATTAAAAATAATTTAAAAACCAATAACCATCCCAATACTAAAAATTCCTGTAA
>Ga0325400_1003348_pt1 | contig 14436 bp, 14 predicted proteins | sample PopdelMetagenome_2_FD_205662 | JGI IMG/M metagenome (GOLD analysis project Ga0325400, IMG submission 205662) | Populus deltoides microbial communities from Bellville, Georgia, United States - Xylem-PdKOR-R1 | ecosystem: Host-associated > Plants > Phyllosphere > Stem > Wood/Secondary xylem... | reverse complement strand
GGTGCCGACGAGCACGGGAACCCCGGTCTCGTGCGCCGCCGCGGCGATCCGTCGGGCCTGGTCGGAGTCCGTGGCGAAGGGTTTCTCGCACAGGACGGCCTTCTTTCCCGCGTGGCAGGCCGCGATGACCTGGTCGGCGTGGAAGTGGTGGGGGGAGCAGACGGCGACGACGTCCACGGCGGGGTCGGCGAGGAGTTCGTCGAGGTTCGTGGTCGCCCGGGCGCCGACGCGGGCGGCGACCTGGTCGGCCACGGCGGGCTCGACGTCCATCAGGTGCTCGACGGTGAACGTGTCCCGCAACCGGGCGAGCGTGGGCAGGTGGATGGCCTGGGTCACCGGACCCGAGCCGATGATCCCGACCCCGAGAGGGGCAGGTTGTTCAGGGGAACTCACGAGACGTCCTCTCAACACTGAGACGAACCAACTGTGCCGTGAAAACCGGTACCCGTGAAAGGTAACCCGTCGTTCACGTTTGAGAAGAACGTAAATGCCTGTTCGCCTTTGGTCAAGCGGTTCCGGACAAGTCGACCCGGCCGCTCACAGGTGGTTGCCGGATCGGGGGGCCCGTGGGGGAGACTGCGCCCATGAGTGCGGCGGATCCGGTGGCCGGCCCGCGGGTCCGTGGGCCCTACCGCAATGGCATCGAACGCCGCCGTCAGCTCGTCGAGGCGGCCTGGGGCATCTTCGCCCGGCGCGGGTACGCCCGGGCTTCGCTGCGGGAGATCGCCGACGCGGTGGGCGTCAGCCCCGCCGGGATCCTGCGCCTGTTCGGCAGCAAGGAGGACCTGCTCATCGCCGTCCTGGACCGCTGGGACATCGAGACGAGCTTGCTCAGCGACCGGGTCGAGCTGGGTGAGGGGCCGAGGTTCTTCGACTCCTTCGGCGCCCTGATGCGTTACCACGTCGAGCACCCCGGGTTGATCGAGCTCTTCCTCACCCTGTGCACCGAGGCCACCGACCCCGAGCACCCGGCGACGGTCTGGGTGCAGGAGCGGTACGACCGGATCGTGCGGGATGCCGTCCGGCAGCTCGCGGAGGTCCAGACCGGCGCCGGGGTCCCGGTTGCCGCACCCGAGCGTCGCGAACTGGAGGTCCGCTGGCTGTTCGGGGCGATGGACGGCCTGGAACTCCAGTGGATCGCCGAACCGGGCCTCGACCTGGTCGGACACTCCGACGCGCTCTTCGACCGGGCGATGCGCCGCTGGACCCAGCGGCCCGTCCCCGCCGGGGGATGGCCGCCGAAACTCCCGACCGCACCGGTCCTGCGTCCGGACGAACCCGACGTCGTCCCGGGCGCGACCGTGCGGGGGCCGTATCGCAACGGCATCGAACGGCGGCGGCAGATCGTGGTCGAGGCGACCAGAGTCTTCGGGCGGCGAGGGTACGCAGGGGCCTCGCTGCGGGAGATCGCCGGGAACGTGGGGGTGACCGCCGCGGCCCTGCTGCGGTACTTCGGGTCTAAGGAACAGTTGTTGTTCGCCGTCCTGGACCACTGGGACGACGCGAGCGAGTCCCGCGGACTGCTGGCACAGGACACGCACGGTCTGGGCTACTTCGAGGCACTGGGCCGCGTGATGTCCCGGCACGGCGAGAACCCCGGTCTGGTCGAACTCCTGCTCTCGTTGTGCGCGGAGGCCTCCGACCCGGACCATCCGGCGCGGGAGTGGGTCCGGGACCGCTACCGGCGGATCGTGGCCGAGGCGGGTCGCGCGCTGGAACAGGCCGGGAGGGCCGGCGACGTGCGGGCGATGGAACCCGCCGAGGTCGAGTTCGAGGTCCGGGTGCTGTTCGCCGTCATGGACGGCCTGGAACTGCAGTGGATCGCGAACCCCGAGATCGACCTCGGCGCGACGTTCGCCCCGTTCCTGGCGATGACGCTGGAACGCTGGCGCCAGGTGAGTACGGCTAGGCGAGGTCCGCGAGCAGTTCGGCCACACCGTTCATGACGAGGTCGTGGTCCTCCTCGGAGGTGAGCCCGGACGCGGTGACGGCCGCGACCACCCCGGCCCCGACGACCCGGACCGGGAACGAACCGCCCGTGACGGCGTACCCGTGGTCGAGCCAGCCCATCGCCACGGGGTCGATCCCGGCCTGACCCATCCGGGCGGCGAACAACGCGCTGCTGCACTCGAAGCGCTGCACCACAGCGGCTTTGCGGGCAACCCAGGTCTGCTGGTCGACGGTCGCGCCGGACAGCGAGGCCCTGAACACGACGAAACCGCCGCGCCGCACGTCGACCATCACGCCCGCCCCCGCGGCCCGCGCGGTCTCGGTGATCCGCCGGCCGAGCTCCCAGGCGTCCTCGGGGGTGAAGCGCGGCAGGACGAGGCGTTCCTCCTGTGCGGTGAGTTCGGCGATCAGATCGGTCATCGTTTCCTCCTGGTGGACGCCCGGGCGGGTCCGGTCGAGGACCGGACCACGAGCGTGGCGGGGGTGGGGTCGGCCGCCGGTTCGGCCGCGGGGTTCTCGAGCCGGCGCAGGATCGCGGCCAGGGTGGCCTCGACGGTCAGGTCGACGTCCTGGCGCACGGACGTCAGGTCGTTGAAGGACAGGCTCGCCACGGCGGAGTCGTCGTACCCCACGAGCGAGACCTGCTCGGGGACGGCGACGCCTCCTTCACGCAGGACGGCCCGGACCGCTGCCGCGCACTGGTCGCTGCAGCACACGACCGCGCTCGGGAGTGCCTTGCGGCGCAACAGTGTTCGTGCTGCGTCGGCAGCCGACTCCTCCTCGAAGTCGGACTCGACGACGTCGATCCCGTCGGCCAGACCCGTGGCGGTCATGGCGTCGCGGTAGGCCTGGGCCCGGTCCGGGCCGACCGCGCCCCCGCGGCCGCCCACGTACGCGATGCGCCGGTGGCCCAGCTCGTGCAGGTGGTCCACGGCGGCGCGCAGTCCGGCGCCGTCGTCCGAGCGGACCTCGTCGGCCCGGGCGTCCGCGCGACGCTCGCCCAACCAGACCACGGGTACGAGGCCGAGGGCCCGGTCGAGGGCGGGGGAGTCCGGTTCGGGGTTGAAGCAGGCCAGTGCCTCGACCCGGTGACCGAGGAGTTCGTTCACGACGACCTCGGTGGAGCGGGTGCTCGTGATGGGGGCCAGCACCACGCCGAAACCCTCGGCCTCGGCCCGTTCCAGGAACCGTTCGATGAACCGGGACTCGAACGCGTTGCCCGCGGCGAACATGACCCCGATGAGCCGACTGCGCGACTGCCGCAGGAGGCGGGCCGAGGTGTTCACCGCGAACCCGATGTCCCGCGCCGCGGCGAGCACCTTCTCCCGCGAGGTCTCGCTCGGACCGGGGACACCGCGCATGACCATGGAGACCAGCTGGCGGGAGACGCCCGCCCGCAGTGCCACGTCCTTCATCGTCGGCACGTGGGGACCGCTGGGGCTCATCCGCGGGATTGTTCCAGAGCGGTCGGTCGTGGCCGGGACGGGCACGCCGGATCAGCGCACCTTGCGGATGGGCAGGATCACCAGGACACCGATCAGGGCCACGATCCCGGCACCCCACAGCAAGAGCGGGTAGTTGTCCGCCCGGGCGCCCGCTCCGACGCCGAGGAGCAACAGGCCCAGGCCGGGGGCCAGGGACTGCGGCAGGGCCTGGGCGATGTTGATGACCCCGAGGTCCTTGCCGGGTAGTTCGGGGTTGGGCAGCACGGCGATGGTCAGCGCGTTGTCGACCGACCCGTAGACCCCGTAGGCGAAGCCCATGAGGACCTCGGCGGCGTAGAACACCGCGACGCTGTCCGCGTGCGCCAGGACGATGAGGCCCACCGCGAACAGGCCTGTGGAGGCCATCACGAAGATCTTGCGGCGGCCCAGCTTGTCCGAGAGCCAGCCGCCGAGGTAGGCGCTGACCAGCAGGGCCAGGGTGTAGTAGAGGACGCCCTGGGCCTGGGCGGCGACGGCGGCCGACTGCTCCAGACCCAGGTGGTCCTGCATGTAGATGAGTCGGTACGTGGTGAACATGTAGGTGGCCAGGGTGATGAGGAACCGGGACCACCAGGCGAGGCCGAAGTCGGGGAACTTCAGCGGGTTCGTCCAGAACGTGCGGGCCATGTCGACCAGGTTCATCCGTGGCAGCGGGGTCTCGGGAACCTGGTCGCGGGTTGCGATCACGTAGACGACGACGCTGACGACGCCGATGATCCCCGGCACCAGGAACAGCAGGGCCAGGTTGGCCTGCAGGTAGACGGCGAGGTAGAGCCCGGCCAGGATCGAGATGTTCTGGGCCACCGCCAGGACGCCGGAGGCGCGACCGCGCTGGGCCTCGGGGACGTTGTCCGCGAAACTGGCGAGCAGGGCGGCGGAGGCCGCGTTGGAGGCGATCTGACAGAACAACCAGGACGCGATGAGTTCCCCGACGCTGTCCGCGGTACCCATCCAGGCCAGGCCGGCGAGCAGGGCGACGACCCCGCCGAGCAACCAGGGCCGACGCCGGCCCCAGCGGGTCCGGGTGCGGTCGGACAGGGCGCCGAAGATCGGGTTGGAGATGAGCGCGCCGACGGCGCCGATGGGCAGGACGCTGCCGACGACGGCTGCGGGGTTCCCGGGGTTGATCTGCTCGGCCTTGATGGCCATGCTCACGAAGATCGGAGCCAGGATCGCGGCGAAGATCCCGAACTGGGCGAAACCCAGGGTGAACAGGTAGGGCCGGGAGACCTTGGCCTCCGGGACACTGGCCCGGACAGGCGTCACCTGTGACGACATCGACTCCTCCTCGAGACGAACCTCTGCTGCGACGCGCCACCTTGGCACGTGCTAAAGCTGTCGACAGAGTACCCGTCGGGTGTCGGCCAGGACAAGGCCTCAAAGCCCCTCGCAACGAGAAACACCCGACCGCGTCGGCGATCGGGTGTTTCTCGGCGACGGATCAGAACTGGTCGAGGGCAGCGTCCATGGTGGCGGCGATCGAGACCGTCTCGTCCAGCGTGTGCAGCGGCGACTCACGACGTCCCTCGCCGACGTAGCGGGCCAGCGCCGTGGCCTCCCACGACAGTCCGTCGAAGAGTTTCCGCCCGCTGGGGTCGGTGAACTCCAGACCATCACCCTCGTGCGAGTTGTCCAGGAGGCGGAACGACGACGGGGTGTAGAAGAACTCGGACATCTCGATCCGCGTCCGGTCGCCGAAGATCGTGGCGCGGTTGGGGGTGCGGGCGAGCAGCGTGGTGGTCAGCGTGGACTGGACGCCGTCGCCGTGTCCGAGGACCAGCGTCGCGTACGCGTCCACGCCGGTCGAACTCCGCCCACCCGTGGCCGTGATGCCCTGCGGCGCACCGAACACCATCGAGTCGAGCTGGACCGGGTAGATTCCCAGGTCCAACATGGCTCCGCCCCCGAGTTCGGGTCGGTACAAGCGGTGTGCGGCGTCGAAGGGAATCGGTTGCCCGTGCTCGGCGTGCACCCCGTGGACCGTACCGAGGGTTCCGTCGGCCAGCAGCGTGCGGATCACCGAGGCCTGCGGCAGGTACCGGAACCACATGGCCTCCATGAGCAACCGGTCGGCCGCGCGGGCAGCGTCGACGAGTTCGCGGGCCTCGTCGGCGTTCATGGCCAGCGGCTTTTCGATCATCACGTGCTTGCCCGCGGCCAGGGCCAGCAACCCGAGTTTCAGGTGTTCGCTCTGCGGGGTGGCGATGTAGACGACGTCGATCTCGGGGTCGCCGACGAGCGCCTCGTAGGAACCGTAGGACCGTTCCATCCCGTGCTGTGCGGCGAACGTGGCGGCCCGTTCGGCCGAGCGGGAACCGACGGCGACGGGGAGCTGGATCGTGTGCCGGCGCATCGCGGTGACGAACTCACCGGCGATCCATCCCGGCCCGAGAACTCCCCAGCGCAGCGACGGTTCGCCCGAGTCGGTGGTGAAGAACTCGGGTTCGGGCAGAGTGGTGGGCAGCATGCGAGCTCCGTTCAGTCGAGCGGGTAGGAGACGAAGGCGAACCGTTCGCCGTCGGGGGCCCAGCCGTTGACGTTCAACGTGCCCTGGCCGCCGAACAGCGGATAGGTCTGCAGGTCCTGGGTCCAGTCCGCAGCGTCCACCACGTGCACCACGACGTCGAGGTCGGCCGGGTGGCCGAGGGTTCCGGCGGGGAAGGAGAGGTAGTTTCCGTACCGGGCGTCAGGGGACAGGTGGGGGAACCAGTCGACGGTGTCACTGGTCACGAGGCGTTCGAGCTCGCCGCCGCCGTCGGGGATCCGAGCGAGCTGGGCGTGCCCGGGTGTGGAGGTGAACGACTCGGTGTTCAGCAGGATCGACGTGCCGTCGGGGGTCCACTCGGGCCCGTCGAGGTGGCCGTCGCCGGCTGGGACCCGCTGCGGTTCGCCGCCGAGCGCCAGGACGACGAGTCGGCCGGGGTCGTTGAACGTGGTGAGCTCGACGTAGGCCAGCCGCTTCCCGTCGGGGGAGACGCCGTGCAGGAAGTGCCAGTGCCCGTCCTCGGGGGTCACCCGGACGACCTCGCCGCCGGTCAGGGCGCCTCGGTAGACGTGCCCGTCGTTGGCCGACATGAACACGTGCTCAGCGTCGGGGGCCAGGACGTGGTCGTTGTTGATGTCCGGCAGCCCCTCGAAGGGAACCTCGCTCAGCCCTGGGGCCTCGAGCGGGAGTCGCCACAGCTTCCCGGCCCCGTTCAGGTAGAGAGCGGTCCCGTCCAGGGCCCAGTTCGGCGCCTCGACGAGGACCTCGTCCGTCTCGAAGAGCACCTCGGGGGTGGCGAGGTCGGCGCCGCCGAGCAGGACACGTGACCGCTGCGTCGCAGCGAGGGTGCGGAGCATGCTTGAAACTTAGCACGAGCTAAGGCATGCTGAGGAGATGACTACGGCAGTCCCTGAGGGGTTCGTCCCCCTGTTCGACGGCAGGACGCTGGACGGTTGGCACGCGGCGCCGCGTGTCTACGGGACGGTGCGTCCCGGCGGTCCCCACCTGCACGACTGGATGCGGGCCAAGGGCATCACCCCGCCGGTCGATCCCGAGCTCCACCCCGCGGTCTGGTCGGTGGAGGTCGACGAGCACGGCGACAGCTACGTCGTCGGTGCCCAGGGCACCCGCGGCTACGGGGGGTACCTCGTGTCCGACGCCCCGTTCGGCGACTTCGAACTGCTCATCGACGTCAAACCCGACTGGCCCGCCGACACCGGGATCATGCTGCGCCGGCAACGGGACAGCTGGGAGGGATTCCAGGTCCTGCTCGACCACCGCCCCTCCGGTGGCATCGGCGGGTTCTTCGGCAACGGTCTCGCGAGTTTCTCGGCCGTACCGTTCGCCGTGGACGCCGAACTCGACGCCGACGGCGACGTGGTGCGGCTGATCGCCGACGATCCCGCCACCAGCGCCGAGCCGGTCACCGCCGAGAAGATCGCCCGACTGTCCCACGCCGGGAAGGTGGAGGATTTCCTCGCCGCCTGGAAGGTGGGGGAGTGGAACACGATGCGCATCCGCTGCGTCGGCCCGATGCCCGTCATCACCACCTGGGTGAACGACGTGAAGATCGCCGAACTCGACACCGCGACGTTGGACTTCCCCGACTACGACGCCGAGGCCGTCCACGGCCTGCTCGGGAACTCGGGGCACCTCGCGCTCGAGGTGCACGACAACGACGAGATGTTCGGTGACGCCCGCTGGGGCGACGGCGCACGCTGCCTGTGGCGCAACGCGTTCCTCAAACAGCTCTGAGGTCCCAGGCGACCCGGAAACCGTTGTTGCCGCCCGCACCGTCGGGAGTGTTCGACGTGCGGGCGGCGACGCGGTAGCGGTTGCAGTACGAGGCGTGGCACAGGTACGAGCCGCCACGCATCACCCGGGCGTCGCCGCGGTCCGCGGAGAACAGGTCCGCGCACCACTCCCAGACGTTCCCCGAGGTGTTCCAGAGCCCGAACCCGTTGGGCTGGTAGCTGGTCACGGGAGCGGTGCCCTTCCAGCCGTCCTGCGCGGTGTTCTTCGTGGGGAACACGCCCTGCCACACGTTGCAGCGGTGCTCCCCGTCCGGGGTGAGTTCGTCGCCCCACGGGAACCGCCGCTGGTCCAGACCGCCGCGGGCCGCGTACTCCCACTCGGCCTCGGTGGGCAGCCGTCCACCCACCCAGGCGGAATAGGTGACGGCGTCGTTCCAGGACACGTGGACCACCGGGTGGTCGCCGCGTCCGTCCAGATCGCTGCCGGGCCCCTCGGGGTTTCTCCAGTCCGCCCCGCTCACCCCCGCCCACCAGGGGGTGGCCTCGGGACGAGGGCTGATCCGGCGCAGAGCTCCGGGCAGGAACGAGGCGAAGACGTAGGACCACCCGATGCGTTCGGCCTCGGAGACGAAACCCGTCGCGTCGACGAACTCGGCGAACCGGTCGTTCGTGACGGTCACCGTGTCGATCGCGAAAGGGGCGACGAGCACGTCCCGCACGGGCCCCTCGTCGTCGTCCGGGTACCCCTCCTCGTCGTCGGTGCCCATCCGGAACGTTCCGCCCGGGAGCTCGACCGCGGTGCCGGGGCGGGGGCCGCTCGAGGTGAGTGTGATCTCTGGCGCCTCGGGACGCGCGTCGATCCCAGGGGTGGAGGGGGCGCAGCAGCCGCTCTGGTGGTCCACGGGGGCAACGTACCCTTTGCCCATGGACGGGGGAGGTGGGCGTCGTGGGCAGCGTGACCTGCTGGACGGTTGGTGGCGCGAGCTCGACGAACTGACCCGTCGGCGGGTGCTCAAGCTGCGTACCGACGACACGGTGCCCGACGACGTGGCGACCGACCTGCGGATGCACGGGATCACCGTCGTCGACGTCGGCCCGCTGACGGACGACGACGGTGACCTCGTGCACCTGTGGGCGCAACCGGAGGTCCTCCTGGATCTCATCGCCCGGAACGGGCCGCGGTACCGCTGATCTCAGCTGTCCAGCCAGAGGTCGCGACCGGGCAACAATGTTGCCGCGCGTTCCCAGAACTCCTCGGGAACCACCGTGTCGAGCGAGGACAGCAGCCCGGGCAGGCGATCCGGTCCCGAGATGCCGACGACGGTGGTGTCGATCCGCGGATCGCGGACCGCGTGCACCAAGGCGGCGTCGGCCAGGCTCACGTGCAGTTCCTCGGCCAGGTCGTGCAGACGGCGGGCCGCCTCGAGGACCTCGGGCCGCGCCGGCCGGAATCCGTAGAGGGGTTTTGCGGACCGCTTGGCCAGCAGGCCTCCGCCCAGCACCGCGGCGTTGATCGTGCCGAGGCCCTCCGCGCGGCAACGGTCGATGAGTTCGTCGGCGCCGCGGTCCAGCAGCGTCAGCCGGGAGTGGGTGAGCACGACCTCGAAGGCGCCGGTGTCGAGCATCCGGTGCAGCGTGGGGGTGTGGCCACCGGCCACGCCGAGGTGCCCGATCGCGCCCTCGGAGCGCAGTTGCACGAGCGCCTCGATGGCCCCGCCGGGCAGTTCGAAACCGGCCTCGGGGTGGAACTCCGGGTCGTGCAGGTGGACCAGTGGCAGGAACTCCATCCCTAGCCGGTCCTGGCTCTCGCGGATCGAGTCGCGGATCCGGCGTCCGGAGAAGTCGCCGTCCTTGGCGTCGACCTTGGTGGCGACGAGGAAACCCGCCGTGCGTTCGGGGCCGAGGTCGGCCAGTGCCTTGCCGATGCGTTCCTCGCTGCGGCCCTCGGAGTACCCGTTCGAGGTGTCGACGACCCGGATCGGGCTGCCGACCGTCCGTCTGACGAGTTCGACGCCCTGTTCCTCGGGGTTGTCGTAGCCGAAGAGGTCGGGCATCCCACCCAGCGGGCCGCCGCCGAGCGAGACGGCCGAGACCTCCAGGCCGGTCCCGCCCAACGGCCGCATCCAGTGCGGCGCAGCGGGGGTGACGGTCAGGGACGCAGAACTCATCTCACACCTCTCCTCGGGGGTCGACGGTCACACCGAGTTGTCGGCGGACCTCGTCGATGGTCCTGATCACGTCGACGACCTCGTTCAGCGGATGGACCGGGGACTCGAGCCGGCCCTGCCCCACGTAGGACGCGAGCGCGTCGGCCTCGTGGTGCATGGCGTCGTACACCCCGGTGTGAGTGGTGTCGCGCCAGGTCAGGGTTCCGGGGTCCTTGCCCCAGCCGCCCGTCGACACAGACACCCCGCTCGCCGCCAGGAAGGGGGAGTGGACGTCGATGCGGCCCAGGCTCCCGGACACCGAGGCCAGCACGGGGTAGGCCGCCTGCGTCGAGGTGGTGGCGATCCCGTGGGCCGAGGTCCCGGCGTAGGTCAGCAGGACCGAGGCCTTGTGCTCCACCCCGGTGGGGGCCAGGGCGCCGCGGGCGAGGACCTCGGCGGGTGGGCCGAGCACCGAGGAGACGAACGACAACGGGTACACGCCGGCGTCGAGCAGCGCCCCGCCCGCGCGGGCCGGGTCGTACATCCGGTGACCGGGGTCGAAGGGCAGCTGGAACCCGAAGTCGGCGCTCACCAGGTCGACCTCCCCGACGTCCCCGTCGGCCAGGAGCTGACGCACCACGTCGAACTGCGGCAGGTACCGCGTCCACATGGCCTCCATGGCCAGCACGCCTGCGGACCGGGCGGCGTCGACGACGACCCGGGCCTGCTCGGCGTCGACGGCGAAGGGTTTCTCGATCAAGACGTGCTTGCCCGCGGCGATCGCCGCCAGCGCCTGCGGGGCGTGCGCCTGGTGCGGGGATGCGACGTAGACGACCTGGACGTCCGGGTCGCTCACGAGGGCCTCGACCCCCACGTGGGCTCGGGGGATCCCGTGCTCGGCGGCGAAACGCCGCCCGCGGTCGGCGGAGCGGGAGCCGACGGCCACCACGCGCTGCGGGCTGTGCGCGTGCAGGGCGGTGACGAAACGGCCGGCGATGCCGCCTGGGGCCAGGACACCCCAGCGCAGGGCCGGGCCGGCCGGGACAGGGCGTGGGGGAGGAAGGGCGGAACGGGGCAACGGCTCTCCTGGGGGCGGTCGGCGGTGACGTCCACGAGCACTGGACTTCGTCAACCTAGTACGGCCAAGTCGGTTCGCGCACCTTCCGCACCGATGGGGTCTTACTTAATCGACTGTTGCTATGTCCCACCGAGGCGGGTTACGGTTGGCACGAGCCAACCTCGCGGGAGAGGGCGGCGATCTGCCCCAGACCTCAACGCACAGTCAGGGAAAACGATGCGGTTTTCAACTGTCAGGAAGACAACCCTCAGCGCGGTGGCCGGAGTGGTCCTCGCCTCGACGGTCCTCACGGCCTGCGGTGGTTCGCCGGAGAACAGCGACGGGGGATCGGCCACCGCCGGCACCGTGAACTGGTGGAGCTGGACCCCGGACAACGACCTCGCCGCCCGGGAGATCGCCGCCTTCAACGAGCAGTACCCGGACATCGAGGTGATCTACAAGAAGGTTCCCAGCGACAACTACGCCGCGGTCCTGAAACCCGCTCTCGCCTCGGACGACGGACCGGACGTCTTCACGGTCAACGCGAGCGGGTCCTACTCGGCCGAGGCCTTCGCGGCCTACTCCTACGACCTCACCCCCGACGTCGAAGAACTCCTCGGGACGGACTGGGAGAGCAAGGTCTACCAAGGCGGCGTGGACGCCTTCACCGTGGACGACCGGCTGGTCGCGGCGCAGTGGGCCAAGGTCGGTGCCGGCATCATGTGGATCAACAAGGACGTGTTCGACCAGTACGGTCTGACCCCGCCGACGACGATGGACGAATGGGTCCAGGTCTGCGAGACCTTCCGGTCGGCCGGGCTCGGGTGCTTCCGGGAGGGCATGGCCGGGAGTTCCGGTTTCATCGTCGACACCGTCCACTCCATCGCCGACAGCGTCGAGACCGGTGCGTTCCAGGCCGCCGTCACCGGTGAGGCGGAGTGGACCGCGCCCTCGATCGTCGAGGCCCTGGGCCTGCTGCGGGAACTGTCCGAGAACGGGGTCCTCGACGAGGGCTCGGTCGGCATCCAGCAGTACCCCGACGTCAACAACGCCTTCCTGACGGGCCAGGTGCCGATGGTGCAGATGGGCACCTGGTACCAGCAGTACGCGACGGTGAACAGCCTGACGGCCGCCCTCGACGGGGCGGGCGTCCCGGCCGACACCCCGAAGATCACCATCGTCCCCATCCCGTTCCCGGATGTGGCCGGCAGCGGGAACCCGTCCACCATGTTCGCCGATCCGGATGCGGGACAGGCGGTCAACGTCAAGTCCAAGAACCGCAACGCGGCCGTCACCTTCGCGCTGTGGCTCGGCCACACGCAGGAGGGTCAGCAGGTCGTGGCGAACAACATGGACTCGTTCCCGACGCTGAACGGGGTCACCCCGGCGTTCGACGAGATCGAGTTCGTGGACCCGGATGTGCAGCTGCCCGAACTGCAGAAGGTCTCCGAACAGCTCGGCCAGGCCTCCGACGCACGGTCGCTGGGGATCTCCGCGGAACTGAACCAGGCCATCATCGACGCCGCCCAGGCAATGGTGAACAGCGACACGTCCCCCGAGGACGCCGCTGCCGCGATCCAGAAGGTCGCGGACGCACGGTGACGACGACGGTTCCAGAGACGCTCGCCACCACCCGGACGGGGTCACCGGGACGCCGGCGCGGCGTCCGTCGACCGGCCGGGTTGCCGTGGATCCTGCCGGCCTTGCTGTTCTCGGCGGGGCTGCTGTACTACTGCATCGGGTACACCGGGTACATCTCGACCCTGGATTGGGACGGGGCCGCCCCGATCCAGCAACAGGTGGGCGCGGAGAACTTCGTCCGGATGGTGCAGGACCCGGTGTTCTGGGGTGCGCTGCGCAACACCGCGATCTTCTTCGTGGTGACCTTCAGCGTCCAGGTGGCCCTCGGGATCGTGTTCGCCAGCCTGCTGCACTCCCGGTTGTGGTTCAAGACGTTCTACAAGGTCCTGATCTTCATCCCCGTGGTCCTGGCGACCGCGACGGCGGCACCGGTGTTCCGGCAGATCTACGCCCCGGACGGTGCCCTGAACGAACTCCTCGGTGCCGTGGGACTGGCTGGGCTGCAGCAGACCTGGTTGGCCAACGGGGCGTTCGCGCTGGCGATCGTCATCACGGTCCAGATCTGGCACTCCACCGGTGTGGTCTTCGTGCTGTACTACGCGGCCATCGGGCAGATCGAACCCGAGGTCGTCGAGGCGGCCCGCATCGACGGTGCGGGGGACCTGCGGATCCTGGTCTCGATCGTCTGGCCGGGGGTGCGTGGGACGACGATCGCCATCGCGATCCTGTCGGCCATCGGGTCGCTGAAGACGTTCGACGTCCCGTTCCTGATCACCAGCGGAGGGCCGAGCTACGCCACGGAGTTCCTGGGGACGATGATCTACCGGGTCAGTGTCGCCTTCTCCGACGTCGGGTACGGTGCGGCGTTGTCGGTGGTCCTGCTGCTGCTGGCCCTGGTGGCCGCGATCATCATCAACGTCGGTGGACGACGGGGGGAACGCTGAGATGTTCGAGACACGACGGCTGCGCTCGCGTATCGGGCTGCAACTGCTGCTGAGCGTGCTGGTCCTGCCCTTCGTCTTCCCGTTGATCGCGATGGTGCGCGGTTCGTTGGCCGGCGCGGGCTGGGGGAACTACGCGACGGTGCTCTCCCTGCCCCTGCTGCCGGGGTTTTTCGTGAACAGTGCCCTGCTGTCGGCGGCGGTCATCGCCATCGTGCTGGTCTGCACGTTGACGGCGGCCTTCGGGTTCTCCAAACTGCACGTCCCGGGCAAGGAGATCTTCTTCTGGATGCTGCTGGCCTGCCTGACCCTGCCCGGTGTCGTGCTGCTCGCGCCGTTGTTCGCCACGATCACCCGGATCGGGGCCTACAACACGCTGTGGGCGGTCATCCTTCCCGTGGCGGCCCTGCAGGTGCCCTTCACCGTCCTGCTGGCCCGCAACTTCGTCGACGGGATCCCCGACGCGCTCATGGAATCGGCGCGCGTCGACGGGGCGAACGTGGTGCGCACCTTCTGGCACATCCTGCTTCCCCTGACCCGGCCCATCATGGCGGCGGTCGTGGTGCTCGTGTTCATCAACTCCTGGAACGAGTTCCTGCTCCCGCTGCTGTTCCTGCAGACCCCCGACCAGCAGACGGTGACCCTGGTCCCGCAGTTCTTCGTCGGGATGTACAACAACGACCAGACCAAGGTCCTGGCCGCGGCCGTCCTCACCGGACTGCCCGTCGTCATCGCCTACGTCTGCCTCCAACGGTACTTCGAGCGCGGCCTCGCGGCCGGCGCCCTGAAGTGACGAACTCCTGCACCAACACACACGAGACGAGGGAACTCCCATGCCGCACGCCCGCATCGACCTGCACGAGACCCACCGCGCGCTGCTGCCGCAGCTGAGCCAGGCCGTCCTGGCCGGGATGGTCAAGGGGTTCGACATGCCCGCGGACGACCTGTTCCAGATCTTCCGGCTCCACCAGCCGGGCGAGCTCGTGTACTCCCCGACGTTCCCCGAGCAGGAACGTACCGACATCGTCTTCGTCGAG
>Ga0325400_1003345_pt1 | contig 14442 bp, 14 predicted proteins | sample PopdelMetagenome_2_FD_205662 | JGI IMG/M metagenome (GOLD analysis project Ga0325400, IMG submission 205662) | Populus deltoides microbial communities from Bellville, Georgia, United States - Xylem-PdKOR-R1 | ecosystem: Host-associated > Plants > Phyllosphere > Stem > Wood/Secondary xylem... | reverse complement strand
TAGGCGCGGGTGCCATGCCCGTTTCCCAAGCCGACATCGCCCTAGCGCTTCGCCTCGCCGACGCCGCGGGGGCGGCGATCCGCCCCTGGTTCCGCCGCCTGCCCGATGTTGAGGTCAAGGAGGATCGCTCCCCCGTCACGGTCGCCGACCGCGATGCGGAGGCGGCGATGCGGCGACTGATCGAGGCGGAACGGTCGGGCGACGGCATCCACGGCGAGGAATACGGCGTCAAGGAGGGGGTGACCGGGCGACAATGGGTGCTCGACCCGATCGACGGCACCCGCAGCTTCACCGTCGGCCGCGCGATCTTCGGGACGCTGATCGCGCTGGTCGAGGACGGGTGGCCGGTGCTGGGGATCATCGACCAGCCGGTGCAGCGCGAGCGGTGGCTGGGCGTGGCGGGGCGGTCGACGACCCTCAACGGTGCGGCGGCGCGCACCCGGGCCTGCCCTGCGCTGGACGGCGCGATCGTCGCCACCACCAGCCCGCATCTGTTCGCGGAAGGCGACGTGCCGCACTATCTGGCGCTGGTCGCCGCAGCGAGCGGGGGGAGGCCCGCGCAGGGCCCGGTCTATGGCGGCGACTGCTACAATTACGGGCTGCTGGCGTCGGGGCACCTCGACGTGGTCGCCGAATCGGGGCTCAAGCTCCACGACTTCGCCGCGCTGGTGCCGGTAGTGGAGGGCGCGGGCGGGCGGATGTGCGACTGGAACGGCGACCCGCTGACCGCTGCCAGCGCCGGGCACGTCCTCGCCATCGGCGACCCGGCGCGCACCGACGACGTGCTGGAGGCGATCCGGATGGATCGGCAAGGGGCTTAGCGCCCGTTGCAACCACCATCCGTCCGCCCCGAGCGACGTCGAGGGACTTAGGCGTTTCGCGTGGCGCTTGACCCACCCCGTTGGTGCCGAGCGAAGTCGAAGCAACCGCGCTTGCCATTCGACGACGCTCAGGGCGAACGGATGGGGTGATCCTGCCCCCGTCCTGGCCGAACGGAGCCGAGGTCCTTTCCGACCACGCTCTGAGGAGTGTCTCGACTTCGCTCGACACGAACAGGGGGCGGGCGGGACCTCAGCTTTCCAGCGTCGCCATGTCGATCACGAACCGGTACTTGACGTCGCTCCTGACCATGCGGTCGTAGGCCGTCTCGATCTCGTCCATGCGGATCGTCTCGATGTCGGCCGTCAGCCCGTGGGCGTGGCAGAAGTCGAGCATCTCCTGCGTCTCGGCGATGCCGCCGATCAGCGATCCCGCCAGCGCGCGGCGGCGGAACACGAGGTTGCCGACCGAGGGCGAGGGGTGGGGCGTCTCGGGCACGCCGACCAGCGTCATGGTGCCGTCGCGCTTGAGGAGGGCGAGGAACGCGTCGAGGTCGTGGGATGCGGCGACCGTGTCGAGGATGAAGTCGAAGCTGTTCGCGTGGGCCGCCATCTCGTCGGCGTCACGCGAGACGATCAGTTCCTTGGCGCCGAGCCGGATCGCGTCTTCGCGCTTTCCCGGCGAGGTCGAGAAGACGTAAACCTCCGCCCCCATCGCCGCAGCGATCTTGACCCCCATGTGGCCGAGCCCGCCCAGCCCGACGATGCCGACCTTCTGCCCCGGCCCGACCTTCCAGTGCTTCAATGGCGAATAGGTGGTGATGCCCGCGCACAGCAGCGGCGCGACCGCGGCGAGGTCCTCGTCGGCATGGCCGACCTTGAGGACGAACGCGTCCTTGACGACGATGCGGTCGGAATAGCCGCCGAACGTGTGCCCGCCCATCACGGGATCGGGACCGTTGTAGGTGCCGACGAAGCCGGTGCCCTCGCAATACTGTTCCTCGCCGTCGGCGCAGGAGGCGCAGTGGCCGCAGCTGTCGACCATGCAGCCGACGCCCACCGTGTCCCCGACCGCGAATCTCGTCACCTCGCTGCCCACGGCGGTAACCTTGCCGACGATCTCGTGCCCGGGGACGCAGGGGTAGAGCGTCCCATCCCATTCGCCGCGCGCGGTGTGGAGATCGGAATGGCAGACCCCGCAAAAGAGGATGTCGATCGCGACATCGTCGGCGGCCGGATCGCGCCGCTCGAACCGGAAGGGGGCGAGCGGCAGGTCGGCGCTCGGCGCGGCGTAGCCGGCGGTCTGGTTGGGCATGGATGTTCCTGACGATGCGAGGAGAGACGCGGCAGATGGGAAGCGCGAGGCGCGGCGGAAACCGCGCCGCGCGGAAACGCTGCGATGATCCGGTCAGAAGATCCCCAGGAACTTCTTGCGCTGGTCCTTGCGCTCGCCGCGCGACTTGCGGCCGTCCTCCGCCTTGGCGGTGGTGCCGCGGCCGACGTCGTCGCGGGCGTCGCCCGATGCGGTGCGCTGGGCGGCGGCACGCGCGCCCGCCAGGATCGGGCCGCATGCCGCCGACTTGGCGTCGCCGACGTCGACGAAGGCGAGCAGCCCCGCCACCGGGGTCGCCACCAGCGCCAGACCGAGCCCGGCGCCGGCGCGCGCGACGAGGTCGCCCGAGATCGGGTCGATCGCGGGGCTGGCGAAGCGGCCGCCGATGCCGACCGGCGACTGGCCGGAGAAGAGCGAGAACTTCTTCGAATCGGCGCGCACCGCCATGTCGAGCGCCTCCGTCCGGAACGAAAAGCCGCCGCGGCCGAGGATGACGTTCTGGCGGGTGTCGATCAGGATCGGGTCGGCGGCGGCGACGCCGTTGCGGACGGTGAAGCCGATCAGCCCGCAATTGATGTGGACCGGCTCCTTCAGCCGCTTCTCGAACATCTTCTGGACGAAGGTGCCGATGTCGAGCTCCGACAGCTGGACGTTGCGGGTCCAGAAGGTGCCGGTCGGCATCACGAATGCGATCCGGCCGCGCGCGGTGGACAGCGAATCGTGGATGGTGTCGCCGCGCCCGGTCAGGTCGATGCGCCCGCGGACGGTGCCGGTGGTCCCCGCCTCCGCGACGCCGTAGCCCGCGAGCAGGCGGCCCATCGGGGTGGGGGCGAGGCGGATGTCGTAGCGCGCGAGGCTGGGCCGTTGCCGCGTGTCGAACAGGATGTCGGCGGCGACGTTGCCGCGCGCCATGGCGAAGGTGAAGGGCGACAGCGCCAGCCGCCCGCGATCGAGGTCCAGCGTCACGTCCACCGCCGAGATGGGCAGCCGGCGCGAGCCGACCTGGGCTATGGTCCATTTCAGGTCGGCGTCGAACCGCTGCATGGTGGCGACCGGGAAGGCGGCGTCGGGGAACAGCCGCTGCGGCCCCGCCCCGGTCGCGGCGGCGGCGGCGGTCACGCCCTGCGCGGCGACGATGTCGGGGTTGAAGCCGATGAACGGCGCCGCATCGACGATGTCGAGCCGTTTGGTGGTCAACACCGAATCGAGGTGGATGCGGGTTCCGTTGGTGATGGTCAGCCGCCCGGCCAGGTCGGTGCCGCCCGCGACCCCGCTGATGCGGGTGAAACGGTATTCGTCGCCGTTCTTCACCAGCTGCGCGCGCAGGCGATAGTCGCGGGTCGTGGGCAGGGTCACGCCGATGATGCCGAGCAGTTCGGACATGTCGCGCCCGCGCGCCGCGGTGCGGAGCGGCACGTCCTCGATCTCGGCGAGGCTGGGCAGCGTGCCCGCGACGTCGACCACGTTGTGCGCCGCCCACAGCCGCGCCGTCAGCCGGTTCTCGCCCCGCGCCACCGTCTGGTTGGGGGAGAGGAGCCGCGCCGCCACCCGGAACGGGGTGCGGCGGAGCAGGCCGGTGCCGTTCAGCTGCACCGCATCGCCGATCCCGGCATCGGTGTCCGCGCGGATGGGGTCGATGCGCAGGTCGGCGATCACCTGGAGCTGCGGGTCGAGGTAACGCAAGCTCGTGCCGCTGACGAGCGCGCGGTCGATGCGCGGCAGGTCGAGCGGCTTGCCGCCCTTCTTGTCGGAGAAGGTCCAGGTGTTGGTGCGCGTGCCCCGGCGCCATTCGAGATCGATCGCCGCGTTCTCCAGCAGCAGCGACTTCACCCGGCGCTTGCCGAAGATCAGCGACAAGGGGGCGATGCGGGTGTCGATCTTCGCCGCCTCGAACAGGTTCGGCTTCGATGCCCAGGCGGGATTGCCGACCGTCATCCCCTCGGCCAGGAACTTGATGTCGAACGGTGCGAAATAGAGCTGGAAGTCGCCGCGGACCACGACCGGGCGGTGGATCATCGATCCGACGATCCGCTGGAACGGCCCCTTCAGGAAGCGCCCCTTGGTGACGTAGAGGACCAGCCACGCCGCGAACACCGCGCCGACCAGCCCCAGGAGGATGTTGCGGACCCGCCGGCGGCGACGGGTACGCTGTTCCTTCAGCGTTGCCGCGCCGGATGCCGGCTCCTCGATACGCTGAGCAGCCTGTTCCATCCCCGCTCAAAGCCCGCGGGGTCGTTCCGGTTCCGGAATCGTTGCAATCGGGCGGGGGCGCCGCTAAGGGCCCCGTTCCCTGCGCGAGGAACAACCAGGACCGCCCGGCCATCAAGGGCTGCCGCGGCTGTCCGTGCCTTGCCGTGTTCGAGGAGGAAAAATGCCCAAGCTCAAGACCAAGAGCGGCGTCAAGAAGCGCTTCAAGCTCACCGCCACCGGATTGCTCAAGCACGGCGTCGCCGGCAAGCGCCACCGCCTGCTGCACCACACCGGCAAGTATATCCGCCAGAACCGCGGCACCAAGGTTCTGTCCAAGGCCGACACCGCAACGGTGAAGGCCTGGGCGCCCTACGGCCTGCGTTGAGGAGCTGACAGATGGCACGAGTGAAGCGTGGCGTGACCACCAAGGCCAAGCACAAGAAGATTCTTGAGCAGGCCAAGGGCTATTACGGTCGCCGCAAGAACACCATCCGCATCGCCCGCCAGGCGGTGGAGAAGGCCGGCCAGTACGCGTACCGCGACCGCAAGGTGAAGAAGCGGACCTTCCGCGGCCTGTGGATCCAGCGCATCAACGCCGGTGTCCGCGCGGAAGGACTGACCTATTCGCAGTTCATGCACGGGCTGAAGCTCGCCGGCGTCGAGCTCGACCGCAAGGTCCTGGCCGACATCGCGATGCACGAGGGCGAGGCGTTCGCCGCCATCATCGCGCAGGCGAAGGCGGCCCTTCCGCAAGGGGGCGAGGTCGCGCAGGCGGCCTGACCTTCCGACCGACGGAAAACAGGACGGCGGTCCGCCCCTTGCCGGGGCGGGCCGCCGTTGTCGTGCGTGCCGCTTGCGTTCCGGCGAGGGTGGCCGCATTCTCGCCCGACTCGCGTGCGATAGGCGCGTAAGATATTGATCGGGCGGAGAGAACCATGCGGCGGGTGGGGCTTTGGCTGGGGCTGGCGGCGACGCTGTCGTCGTGCGGCGGCGGGGGTGGCGACGGCAGCGGCGGATCGGTCGGGGTGGTGTCCAGCGCCACGCCGACCCCGACGCCCACCGCCACGGCGACCCCCACCGCCACCGCCGGGTGCAGCCTGACCACGCGCCAGGCCTGGGTCGATGCGCGGATGCGCGAATGGTACCTGTTCCCCGAGACGCTGCCGGCGAGCATCAACGCCGCGGCCTATACCAGCGTCCAGGCCTATATCGACGCGCTGACCGCGACCGCGCGCAGCCAGAACCGCGACCGCTACTTCACCTACATCACCTCGATCGCGGAGGAGAACGCCTATTACAGTTCCGGCTCGACCGCCGGGTTCGGCTTCCGGCTGAGCTATCCGGGCGGCAACCAGATCGTCGTCGCCGAATCGTTCGAGAACACCCCCGCGCTCGCCGCCGGGATCGACCGCGGCACCCAGATCACCGGCATCGGCACCACCGCCGCCACCATCCGCAGCGTCAGCGACATCATCGCCAGCGAGGGCACGGCCGGGATCACCAACGCGCTCGGCGCCAACACCGCCGGCACCACCCGCGTGTTCCGCTTCGTGACCGGCGGCGTCACCCGCGAGGCGGCGGTCGCCAAGAGCGATTACGAGCTGACGCCGGTGTCGTCGCGCTACGGCTACAAGGTGCTCGACGACGGCGGGCGCAAGGTCGGCTACGTCAACCTGCGCACCTTCATCTCCACCGCCGACAGCCAGCTGCGCACCGCGTTCGCGGCGTTCCGCGCGCAAGGGGTAACCCAGGTCATCGTCGACCTGCGCTACAACGGCGGCGGGCTGGTCGCGACCGCGGAGCTGTTCTCCAACCTGCTCGGCGGTGGGCGGTCCACCTCGGACGTGCTGAGCTACACCGCGTTCCGGCCGGAAAAGTCGGCCTATGACGAGACCGCCTTCTTCGCCCCCACCGCGCAGTCGATCGCGGCGACCAAGATCGCCTTCATCGGCACCGGCGGCACCGCCTCGGCGAGCGAGCTGGTGATCAATTCGATGATCCCCTACCTCCGCGCCAATGCCGGGCTGATCGGCACCAACACCTACGGCAAGCCGGTGGGGCAGATCGCGCTCGACAACACCAGCTGCGACGACCGGCTGCGGGTGATCGCCTTCGCCACCCAGAACGCCAGCCGCCAGGGCAATTACTTCAACGGCCTGGCGACCACGGTGGAGGCGACCTGCCGCGCCGGGGATGACCTTGCCTATCCCCTGGGCGACGCGCGGGAGGCGTCGGTGGCGGCGGCGCTGACCTATCTGCGCGGGGGCAGCTGCACGCCGATCACCGCCAGCGCCGCCCGCGAGGCGGTATCGCTGGCCGCGCCGCGGGAACTGCTCAGCCCCGCCCGGCCGACAACTGCCCAGCGCGAGGTGCCGGGCCTGTTCTGAGGACGGGCCGGCATCGCCGTCCCGTGCAGGGACCAGGCCCTAGCGCTGCTGGGGGGAGGCGCCGGTGACCGCGGCGGTGCCGTCGTCGGCCAGGACGATCCGCCACCGGCCCCGGTCGGAACAGACCGCGTTCCACACCGGCTTGCCGGCGTCCGTCCCGGCGCGCTCGAAGCTGGTGAGTTGCGGGCAGGTGGAGCCGCCGTCGCGGATCGCGCGGAACAGCACGCCGCGGACCTGCCCCGGCGGCAGCGCCTCCACCCGCGCGATGTAGCCCATCTCCGCGGCGGCGTTGCTGGCGGGCGCGGCGGTGGGTTGCTCCCCCGATCCGCACGCGGCGAGTGGGAGGATGAGCAGAAGCGGCCATCTGGTCATGGCGGCGACAACGAGCGGAAGGGAACCCCGTTCCGCGGAACTCGTAGCGGGGCCAGCGCTCGTAGCGGGGCCAGCGGAGGCCCGCTATCGCGGCGGCCATCCTGGGTCGCGGTTGCTCCGTCAAAACCAACGGCCCCGACGGTGCCTTCAGGGGTGAGCGGCCGGATCAATGGCGCGCGCAGGCACGCCATCCGCCGCGACGACCATATCAACGACCCGGATCGACTCGGCTTGGCGATGGCGGTGCCCCGGCCGGACGGATCGGCGGATAGGGGCGGCCGTCCATGCGGCGGCGCTATCCCTCCCCGCGGAGACCAGCGCCATTAACCGAGATCATCTTGATGCAAGTCAAAGGCCGTCGGCTAACCTGCTATAGTTCCGCGGCGGCGTCGCGGCCTATTTCCTCGGCTCAGAGGAGGGTGGATTCATGCCGCGCTACTATTTCGATTTGCCTCAGGAGCATGACGAGTTCGGGTCCGAGCTTCCCGACGACGCCGCCGCGCAACTGCTCGCCAGGCGCTATGCGGGGGAGCTGCTCCGCGACGGGCGCGCGACCGACCAGCCCTATTGGCGCATGGACGTGCGCCAGGGCAGCGGCCCGGTGCTGTTCTCGCTGGTGCTCGAACTGGTCGGTGCGCCGCCCGCCTGGCGGGGCGGCGTCCGCGGCGCGCGGCCGACCCGCCACGCCGACGATCAATATATCTGATCGCCCGCCGTCATCGGGCGTCCGATCGCGCGCTCGTCACGGCGATCACCCACAGGGGGGTGTGGCCCTCGTCGTGGACCAGGACGCGCAGCGTGCCGTCGGCGAGCCGCTCGGGCTCGTGCTTCAGCACCTCGCCCAGGAAGCGGATCGCCTCCACCTCGGCGTGCGCGTCGCCCGGCAGGTCGGTGCCGAGCGCGTCCGCCTCGCGGAACCCGTCGCTGAGATCGAAGAAATAGCGCGGCATGGACTGGCCGACTCCCGGTGGTGGACGTTCCGAAGGACCGTCCGCTACCCCCCGCGAAGCCGGCCGTCGTTGATAAGCATTTAGCGCCGGCGGGTCCGGTGCAGATATCGGGGATCGAAGTCGGAGACGCGGCGCATCCGGTCCATGTCGAGGATGACCAACTGCCGTCCCTTGAGCGTGATCAGTTCCTCGCTGCGCATCCGCTGGAGCACGCGGTTCACGTGAACCGCGGTCAACCCCATCGTATCGCCGAGCTGTTCCTGCGTTACCGGCATCTCGAAGCCGCCGCCCGTGGTGAGCCCGATCTCGCTCAGCCGCTCCCACATCTCGCAGAACAGGTGCGCGATGCGGTCGTAGGCGTCGCGCTGGCCGATGTTGACCAGCCAGTGGCGCAGCGTCGCCTCGTCCACCAGCGTCGACCACCACAGCGCCTTGGCGATCGCGGGGCGCCGGTTGGTCACATCCAAGATCGCCCGCTTGGGGATCGTCGCCACCAGCGCGTCGCTGAGCAGCCCGATCGAGTGATCCATCCGGTCGAGGATGAAGACGTGGGGGTCGCACAGGTCGCCGGGGATCAGGTACGCCATGATCTGCCGGTCGCCGTTGGGCAGGACCTTGTAGCGGTGTGCCCAGCCGCGCAGCAGCAGGATGACATCCTCGGGCCGGTCCCCCTCGCGGATCAGGTCGGCCGAAGCGCGACGCTCCACCGGATCGGCGGCGAGCCGGTCGAGTTCCGCCACGTCCTCGTCGTCGAGATCGGTGAAGCGGGCGAGTTTGCGCGTCAGCGGATTGGTCATACGGTCTCCACCGCCAGCATGCGGCTATGCCGGCGGGCGTCACTATCATAGATCAAGTGCCCGGCAGGTATCGGCGGCGGGCCTGGATCGCGCCTGTCCGCAAGCCGACGGGTTCGTGGACGAAGGAGCCGACGCGGGTCCGTCCGCGTCCCGAAACATCGCCCGGGCGATCTGCGGCCTTTCCTGTCGCGGAGCGCGACGGAGGCGGTTCGCCGGCAGTCGGAGGCGAAATTGGGAGATCGGCGCCGGGCCGACGTCCGAACCGCAGCCTCACCGCTGCGGCGGATCAGGTTACCCCCTTTCCCGAGACACGGGGCGCGACATCATGGGTTATTGCAAGCCGCCTGGGCATGATGGTTCCATCTCGCCACGCGCCCACGCCCGCGGCGCCGGAGCAGATATGTCGTCGCCCCCTGACGAGGTTGGCCGATGGAGCCCGGGCGCACCGCCGGACGGCGGCGCGTCGCCCTCCGCGCGCGAACGGCGGCTTGGTGCCGAGGTCGCGGCGCTCCGGGCCGCGATGGGCGGCGCGCCTCTCGCCGCCTCGCTCGGCCTGCTGCTCGACGCGGCGGGCGCCGACGACCGGCCAAGCGCCTTCTACGTCGCCGATGGCGGGGCGGGGCTGCACCACGTCGTCGGCATGTCGGGGGATGCCGCGCTGGCGGATGAGGGCGTCGCCGTCCTGCCCGAGGCGCTCGCCCGCGACCTGACGGCGGCGGGCGGGACCGTGCTGGTCGAGCGCGCGGTCGACGACGATCCGCGCGCGTGGGCGCTGCTCGCCCGCCGTCACGGCTATCGCGGCTGCCGGGCTTGGGCGATCGGGACCGCCGAAGGCGGCATGGTCGGCGCATTCGCCGAGTTCTTCGCCGACGGGCAGGGGCCGCCCGCCCGCGGTGCGGCGGTCGGCGACGATCTGATCCGGGTCGCGGCTGTCATCATCGCCCGCCATCAGGAGGACCGGGATCACGCCCGCGCGGAAGCGAGCCTCGGCGAGGCGCGCGCGCTGCAGGCGTTTCTGCTGACGCTGAGCGACGCATTGCGCCCGCTCGCCGACGGTGCCGCGATCGAACGCGCGGCGGTGCGGCTGCTCGGCGAGCGGCTGGCGGCGGACCGCGTCTTCTACGCCGGCATCGATCCCGAGGGCGCGCATTGGTGGGTCCGCGACGGCTACAGCAGCGGTGCCGCGGCGCCCGCGTCCGGACGGCTCAATCGACTGCCGGTACGGGGGGCGGGCACGATGTTCAGCGTCGTCGACAGCGAGACCGACCCCAATCTCGACGTCGGGGAGCGCGCCGCTTTCGCCGCACGCGGCGCGCGTGCGGCGATCGGCGTGCCGCTGGTCGAGCACGGCCGCCCGGTCGCGATGCTGGTGATCGACCAGGCCACCCCGCGCCGCTGGACCGAGGCGGAGCTGGCGCTGACCCGGGAAGCGGCCGAACGCGGCTGGGCGGCGATGGAGCGCGCCCGGTCCGACGAGCGCATCCGCAAGAGCGAGGAGCGCCTGCAACTGGCGACCGACGCCACCGGCGCGGCGTCGTTCATCTGGGACCCGGACGCCGACGTAATCGAGTCCAGCGGTCCGCTCGCCGCGCTGTTCGGTCTTCCCGAGGGCGCGGACATCACGCTCGCATCGGCGCTGGACCGGTTCCACCCCGCTTCGGTCGAGCCGTACAAGCAGGCGGTCGCCGATCTGCTCGACCCCGCCAAGCCGGACCGGCTCCACCAGCAGGTCCGGATCGTCAGGCCCGACGGGGAGGAACGCTGGCTGGAGAACACCGCGCGCATCCACCGCGAGGGCGGAACCGCGCGCGTCGCGGGGATGGTCGTCGACGTCACCGCGCGCAAGCGCGCCGAGATGCGCCTGCTCGACAGCGAGGAGCACCAGCGGACGCTGGTCGCCGAGCTCCAGCACCGCGTCCGCAACATCACGACGGTGATGCGGCTCACCTTTGCGCGTACCTTCGAGCGGGCAGGGGACATGGACGAGATGGCGAGCCATTTCCGCGGTCGGCTCGACGCCATGGCGCGCACCCAGGCGATGCTGTCGCGTACCGCCACCCGGTCGGCCGACCTGGAGGACCTGGTCCGCGACGAGCTGCTGAGCGTCGGCGCCACCGAGGAGACGGGCGTGACCCTGTCGGGCCCGGAGGTGGTGCTGGACCACAAGGTCGCCGAGCCGCTGGGCATGGCGCTCCACGAGCTGACCACCAACGCGCTGAAGTACGGCGCACTCAGGGTGCCCGGCGGCAAACTGGCGGTCCGCTGGCACCTCCACATAGGTGAAGGCGGCGGGCGGACGCTCCGCCTAACGTGGGAGGAACAGGGCGTGCCGGCAGTACCGGTCCGCCCCTCGCGCGAGGGTTTCGGCCGCGAACTGATCGAGGAGGCGCTGCCTTACCGGATCGGGGCGGAGACCACGCTCGAGTTCAGGGGCGGAGGCGTGCGTTGTTCGATCTCCGTGCCGCTCGCGGATCCGTCCGGCGATGCGGCCGCAGGAGGATTGACACGGTGACGCTGAAGGGCAAGCGCATCCTCGTCGTGGAGGACGAGTACATGATCGCGGCCGACCTTAAGCGCGAGCTGATCCGGTACGGCGCGGAGGTGGTCGGGCCGACCGGCGGTCTCGCCAGGGGGCTGGAGCTGGCCGAGGATCACGATCTCGACGGCGCGCTGCTCGACCTCAACCTGGAGGGCGACTGGACCTATCCGCTCGCCGACCGGCTGGACGCCGCGGCCGTGCCGTACCTGTTCCTCACCGGCTACGACAGCTGGGCGCTGCCGTCCGCCTACGCGACCAAGCCGACGGTGGCCAAGCCGTACGCCCTGTCGGCGGTGATGGGGATGATGGAGCGGCTGTGCGCCGGCGAGACGCGGCCGCGATGATCCCCGTCAGGCAAGCCGGCGCGTCGCCGCCGCCCGCGCTTCGCCGGTTGCAGGCGCTGGGTCCGCTCACCGCCGGGGCGTCGGCCGCGGTGGTGGCCGCCACCGCCGAGACGCGCGTGGTCCGGGCGCGGCGCGAGCTGCTGGTCGAGGGCAGGCCGATCGCGACGCCGCTGCTCCTCCTCGACGGCTGGGCGGCGCGGGTGCGGATCATGTCGGACGGCCGTCGCCAGTTCGTGGGCTTCGTGCTGCCGGGCGAGACACTCGGCCATTACGGCTTCGCGCAGCCGGTCGCCAGCGTGACGGTGACCGCGCTGAACGAGGTCCGGGTGTGCCCGCTGCCGGACAGCGAGGGACACCCCGACCTTGAGCGCGCCTATGCGATCAGCCGCGCCCTCGACGAGGCGCACCTGATGGCGCAGGTCATCCGCCTGGGCCGGCTCGACGCGCGCGAGCGGATCCTGGACCTGCTGCTCGAACTGGAGGAACGGCTGGCGCTCGCGGAATTGGCGGAGGATGGCGGCTTCACCATGCCGCTGACCCAGGAGATGCTCGCCGACGCGCTCGGCCTCACCTCCGTCCACGTCAACCGCATGCTCCAGCAGTCGCGACGGACCGGCGAGCTGCGCTGGAACGGCCGCCAGGTGGCGTTGCCCGACCCCGCGGCGCTCCGCGCGCAGGTCGGCCGCGCCGCCACGGTGGTCACCGCCGGGGATTGATCCGGCCCGGGTCGCCGCGATGCGAGCCCCGATGATCCACTTGACGACGGTGCGGCATGACGGAGACGACGGCGTGTTCCTGACCCTGCGAGCGGAGGACGGCACCGAGAGCCAGTTCGGCGAGACGCCGTTCGCGTCGCTGGACCAGGCATATCTCGATATCTGCGCCGCCCTCCCCGACACCGTCGCGGCGCTGATGCGGCAACGGTGCGACCCGTTCACCTATGCCTTTGTGCTCACCAGCGAGGCGGGGGAGCGCCTGATCGAGGTGCCCTCGTCCGAGCTGCTGCCGGGCATGTCGGGTTTGCCGGGCACCGCCGTCGCCCGACCTCGGGGCGGGGCGCGGCGACTAGGTCGCCGGGGCGGTCCGCGGAAGATGCCGGCTGTCGGCGGAGGCCGCGCTGCTGCGACGCCGGGCACGTCGGACGCGTTGATCAAGCCGCGAGCTGGTCACGCGCGCACGCGAACTCTTCCCGGGCTGCCACGGCGAGGACGTGACCCCCTGCGCACCGTGAGCGGCCAAGGCTCGCGAGGTGGTAGGGGAGCGGGCCGGCACCACCCCGATCCAGCTTCGCCGGATCGGACTTCAGTGCACCAGCAAGCGGAACCGCCTCGCCAGGTCGGCGTGATCCACCGGCTTGGCGAGCACCACGCCCGGCGGCGAGCAGGGTTGGCAATCGCCGGGCGTGGCGGTGATGAACAGGACCGGGACCTCGCCATGGCGCGCCAGGATCGTCGCCACCGCGGCGGGGCCGGTCCCTTGCAGCAGGTGGACGTCCGAGGTGATGAGGTCGGGGTGCTGCCGGTCGGCGGCCTCCACCGCCTCCCGCTCGGTCGCGGCGACCGCGACGCTGGTGGCGCCGGCATCCAGCACCGCGTCCTCGATCATCATGGCGACCAGCGCCTCGTCCTCGATGACCAGCACGTGGCACATGGATGAAGTCCTTCCATCACCCATAACAATTGTTATGACGCTTTGTTGCCCGTCTGTGTAGGTTTCCGCCGGTGTTGGCTGAAATCAGCGTTGCTCCACAAGGTGATAGCTGGGAGAAACGGCCGGCGCGCACCGGTCGGTCGCGCATGCCGCGCGATGGGGCGGCCGTAAAGGGCGCACAAACGGGGGATCGCCAGGTGGTCGAACGGACGGCAGGAAGATTTGCCGGTCTGCTGCGCAAGCTCGGCCGGTTCGCGCCGTTCGACCCGGCGTTGCACACGGCCGTGGAAGCGTGGCCCGCGACGACCCGGCAGGTCCCGCGCGGCCGGTCGATCGCCCGTCAGGGCGAAGAGGGGCGCGGGTGCCTGATCCTGGTGTCGGGCATCGCCGCACGGTACGGGCTGACCGTGTCGGGCAAGCAGCAGATCCTGTCGTTCCACTATCCCGGCGACGTCCTCGACCTGCCCCGCTATTTCGGGCGCGACGAGGAGGCCGCGACCGTCGCGATCTCCGCGGTCGAGCTCGCCGCCGTGCCGCACCGCGCGATCCGGCAGACCGCGGCCGACCACCCCGCGCTCGCCGAGGCGCTGCTCGCCGACACGCTGGTGGAGGCGGCGATCGGGCGCGAGTGGCTGCTCAACGTCGGACAGCGCACCGCCACAGCCCGCCTCGCCCACCTGCTCTGCGAGGCGGCGCTGCGGCTGTCGGCGAGCGGCTACGGCGAACCGTCGAGCTTCGACTTCCCCTTCACCCAGGCCCATCTCGCCGCCGCCGCCGGTCTGACCGCGGTTCACGTCAACCGCACCCTGCGCGTGCTGACCGAGTCGGGGCTGATCGCCTACGACGTCCAGCGGGTGACGATCCACGACGTCGCGCGGTTGCGCAGCGTCGGTGACTTCGACCCCGCCTACCTGCGCGATATTGCCCCCGACGTCGCCGCCGCCGTCCGGCCCGGTGCCGGCACCGGGCGCCGCAGCGATTGAACCGGTCGGCCTGAGCCCGGCGGGTGGGGCCTAGCCGCCGAACCGTTCGCCCCGACGCTGGCGCTCCTCGCTCCGCTGG
>Ga0325400_1003344_pt1 | contig 14447 bp, 18 predicted proteins | sample PopdelMetagenome_2_FD_205662 | JGI IMG/M metagenome (GOLD analysis project Ga0325400, IMG submission 205662) | Populus deltoides microbial communities from Bellville, Georgia, United States - Xylem-PdKOR-R1 | ecosystem: Host-associated > Plants > Phyllosphere > Stem > Wood/Secondary xylem... | reverse complement strand
CACGGTCCACGACCTGGCCGGCCTCGTCCGCGACGACACCCGCCTCGGCCAGCCCGCCAGCACGGGCATCAACCACCTCGTCGGTGACGCCGCCACCGCGGTCGCCGCCCGCCTGCACGGCGCCCGCATCACCGGAGGCCTCCACGCCGGTGACCGCATCACGTCCTCACCCCCGCACCACCCCGACCCCGCAGTGGCCGTCGCAGCCGCCGTGCCCCGCCTCTCATGGCCGCGGTGACCGGCAGCTGCTCGTCCCATAGCCGATCGCCCAGCGGGACGTCGCTCGCGCTACCTCTTCAAGAAGGCCGTCATGGTTGCCGATGCTCCCTCCGGCGGGGGTGGCACAGCTCCGTCCGACACCTGGGGGGCGGAATGCAGATCGGGACCATGGCCAACGCACCGGCATGGGCCACCGGCACGCAGCAGCACCTCAGCGCGTCAGCCGCCGAGAGCTCGCCGGGGACCCGGCGGGCCGCTTTCGACACGGTCAGCCTGCCGGCCTTAGCGCGCACGGTCGGCGCCTCCACGGGCGAGCTCGAGAGCCTGGTCCAGCACGGCGGCGGCCGACTGACCCTGCCTGTCGGGCACCCAGCCGCGCCCTGGCCGGTGTGCCGATGACCGGCATCGGCATCCCTGACTTCGAGAAGATCCGCGAGGCTGGCGGCCAGCTCACCGGCGCGCTGCCGCCCCTGCCACCCGGATCCGAGTCCTTCACGATCGTCAGCGAGTCGGGGACGACGAGCTACTTCGCCGCCGAGATCGACCTCAACGACGGCAAGGGCCCCCGCTACGTCAAGGGCGCCACGTACACCCCCCACCCCGACGCCACCCCCGCGATGCGCCACCGCGCTATCGCCGAGATCAGCCACTACTTCGCCCGCCTGCCCGACGACATGGACGACGCCCGCCGCAACGGCATGGCCAACATCTTCGACTTCGGCGCCGAAGGGTCCCGCTTCGACTCCCGCGCCTGACGCGACACGAGCCATCCCAATAGCCGATCGTCATCTGGGCCCGCGCGCCGCCCAGGCGGTGACCATGGGCGCTTACCGTGACGTGATGGAGCGCCACAAGGGACTGGCAGCGACGTCCGACACCACCGCGATGGGGCGACAGCTGCTCTTCGCCTGCATCGGCAGCCTCCTCGGAGCGGCTGCTGGAACAGGCCTCACCGCTGACGTGGGCACGGGAACGGCCTTCGGCTCCCTGCTGGGCTTGGTGGTCGGGGTGCTCATGTTCCACGTCACAAAGCGCCGGCCTGGGCCCAACGACTGACTGGCCAACGATCGACTATCGGAGTAGTTGGGCTCCGCCATGCTGACCAGATGACCACCTCTATGTGGCCTTCGGCGACGAAGCTTCAGAGCGCCCGGCTACTCCTCGAGCCGTTGTGCGTCATGCACGCTGAGGAGGCCGCCACCGCCCTCGCCGACGAAAGCCTGCACCGCTACATCGGCGGCCATCCGGCGACCACCGACGAGCTGCGAGATCGCTACGCCCGGCAGGTCGCCGGCCACTCCCCCGACGGCCGCCACGGCTGGCTCAACTGGATCCTGCGCGAACGCCGATCCGGCCAGCTCGCCGGCACCCTCCAAGCCACCCTCAGCCGAGCCGTCGACGGCGGCCACAGCGCCGAGCTGGCGTGGATCATCGCCACCGACCACCGAGGACAGGGCCTGGCCGCCGAGGCAGCGACCGCCGTCACTGCCCGGCTCTTCGACCAGGGCACCGTGGCCCTGGTCGCCCACGTCCACCCCGGCAACGTCGCCTCGGCTGCCACTGCTGCCCGGCTCGGGATGACCCCCACCCCCGTCCTCGAAGACGGCGAGATCGAGTGGCGTGGCGACCTCCGCCAGCCATCCTGCTGACGATGGCTGTCCGGTCAGCGTCCCGCTGACGATCGTCGACTGGGACGCCTGCGAGGTACGGCTGACGACGATCGGTCTGGGTCAACCTCCCCTACCGGGCGTCGGCCCGACAGCGCGCTGCCGACCGGGGCACCGTCTTGAGTCCACGGGAAAAGGCGGCCGTGGTCGTGTGACTCTGTCGGCATGGGCCTGTTCCGCCGACAGCAACCGGACGCCGCGCTCTCGCCAGCGGTCGTCGAAGACCGGTGGGCGCACGTGGACGACGCGCAGCCGGAGCGTGCGCGGCGTCAGCACAAGCGTTGGGCAGAGCTGCCCGACGACGGTCTCGAGCGCGCCGTGTGGACGCACGAGGACTTCCCGGACATGGGCTGGCACGACGCCTGCGTGTGGGGCTTCGCGGTCGAGCACGGGGAGTACCCCGACCCCGAGGACTACCCCGAGGACCCGACCGTGCCGCCGGCCACGGATCGCCTGCTCCTGGACCTGGACTACATCACGCGATGGGTCGACCCGGTGCGCCCCAGCAAGTACTTCACGTACTGGGTCGCCCCCTGCACGCTCGTCTTCACGGGAGTCACAGAGCTCGACGTGGACATCGACAGCCTCGCCGTTGGACCTCACGAGCTCGAGGACGTCTACGCCGTCCGAGGAGGCTGGCATGTCGCTGGGCACGCCACAGGCGACGGAAGCGGGTTCGACATCCGAGTCGCCGCGACCGGCTTCCGCCAGACCTTCCGCCGGCGGCCAGTTCACACCGACGCGCCGCTGCTCACCCTGACCGACCGAGGCGGCTACAGCTTTGCTGAGACGCCTGCGTCCATGCGCGAGGAACGGCTTCCTTAGGCGCGCCTGCCGGCGACGACGATGCCACCGGCGACCGCCTCTCCCGAGACCTGAGGCTTCGCCACGGAAGAACGTCCACCGAAGATCAGGGAAGGTCCACGCGCAGCCCGACATCGAAGCGACGCCATGGGCATCCTGGCCACGCCTGCATCGTGACGGTCGCGGGCCCCTGCCACCGCAGCGTCCGGGCGGCAGCATTGAAGGTCCTGACGGACACATCCGTGCTGCAGGGCTCGCTCTGGACGATCACACGGCCATCGCGGTCGGTGACGGTCAGCACCATCCACCCGTCCCCCGCACCGTCGACCTCCATGCTCGCCGTGGCGCGGTGACGGCGATCGGGACTGGACTTCGGCCGACTGCTCCGCCCCCAGCTCACCCCGGTCGCCAGCGCTGCGCGGTAGGCCCAATGGAGAGGCCCGTCGTCCCACCTCCGCCGTCGAGCCAGGGTGAGGGCGTGCCCGTGGATGACCTCGAGCAGAGCGGTGCGGCGCTGGAGGTCCGGTAGGCCCAGCAGCTCCAGCGGCGCAGGCACCCGGTGCACCTCCCCGCCGTCGGTCTCTGCGACGTCACCGGGGTCGAAAGACGTGGTGCCCTCGTCGAAGATGAGGCGGGCCCAGCTGGCGCGGGCGCTGATCGGCGGCCCGTCCCGTAGGGCCTGGCTGTAGCTGCGCCAGGACGCCTTCCCGGCCGCACGAAGACGATCTACGTCGCCGAGCCCGTCGCTCTGCTCTTCGAGGAAAGCGGTCGGCGCATCGGGGGACCACAGGTCGATGGTCGTCAAGCGCGGCACCTTCTCAACGTAGGCCGCCGCACTGCCCGCTGGCAGTGAGTCCGCCCGTCCCAGCAGCCGACCCGTGCCGGCGACCCGACGGCCGCTCGAGCGGCTTGCCGCCGCTCCCCCGCGGGCGTGTCACAGGGGATGCTCAACCGGACACGACGGCGGGCATCGCTTCATCGTCCGGTGGACCGCAGCTGGCGTGCCGCCTAATTGATGGTCTTGAGTGTGTGGGTGAGCCACTGGCAGACGACGCGATGGGGAGGCTCCCACTTCGGGGGCGGCGGGGCGGTGTTCGTCGTCAGCGAGAACGGCGACCTCGCCGTCTACGTCGACGCGGCCCAGGCCGCGGCCGACCTCGAAGCCATCGATGTCGAGGACGGGGAGTACCCGTTCGCCTACCGCGTCGACGGCGCCGTCCTTGCGATCCTCACCGAGGGCGAGCTCGTCGTGCTGGACCTCACCGGCGAGGTCGACGCGGCCGGCCTGGACGCGGCGATCAAGGCGCACCTGCGGCAGGTGACCTCAACCGATCCGAGCGCAGCCAGCCCGCTGGACTTCGCCGAGGTGTGGCTGCACCGCGAGTGGGTCTCCCGCGCGTCATCGTGGCCGCGGTGGCTGAGTCGGCGACGGGCGCGCGGAACCCGACCGCCGACGCGGGAGCAGCTGGCCGCCCCGGCAGGACAGCCCCGGCCGCAGCTGGTGCACGCAGGGCGCTTGCGTGAGTTGGTGGGCGAGGTCCTCGCGGCCCTGCCACTAGGGGCAGTCACCGTCACCGAAAGCGTCGTCCATGGAGAGGCGAGTGTGCACCTGGCGCCACGCACCGAGGGCGCAGTCGACGTCTTGATCCGGCACACCCTGATGGGCGTCGACGTCTTCGTCGCCGATTCCGCTCCAATGGAGATCAGCGCCCCGAACAACGTCAACTACGGTCCCCCGGAGCGGCCGTGGGACGACGAAGTCCACGACATCCTCCGGGCTGTCTCCCAGGGTTTGGTACTGGTCGGCGTCGACGACGCCGGGCAGATCTGCAAAGTCCAGATGCCGGACGATCGCCTGGGTGTGGAGGGCCACCCCCACAGCACCCTGCAGACCCGCCGCGCGCCAGCGTGGCGATAAGGGGCCCAGGCGCGAGGCGGGCGTGGCGCGGAACGCCGTCCTGCTGTCGGCGCCCTTGCCTAGCCTGGCCGCATGGGCCGGCCGCCGAAGAGTGCGCACACCTCGGGCATGAGCGAGGCGGGCGAGGCGTGGTTCACCCTCGACCAGTTCCACGACCGCGCCCAGCGCGTCCTAGATTGCCGCATCGCGCAGCGAGAGGATCTGGCCACGCTGGGCACACAGATCCACGTGCTGTTGTCCGTCCAGCAAGGCCGTCACCAGGTCACGTGGGAGGCGGCCGGCGAGGAGGAGATCGAGTCGGCCGCCGTTCGCATCCGTCCGCTTTTCCTCAAGGACGAGACAGTTTTCCACGCCAAGGTGATGAACGCCCTGCTACACCTCACTCAGCAGGGACCGGACTCCCATCGAGCGCTGCTGAGGGAGGGCAAGAAGGCGTGGGCAGGCCACAAAGGTGGCTACCGCTGGAAGATGACTTCTGCCATTGTTGACGGGCCACCGCTCATGGGTCGCATGCTGAGCGACCGTGAGATTGCGCGTGACTTCATGTACGGCGACCTCGTGCACGCCGATCCGGACGCTCGTGCACGACTCAAGCATGTACCCATGGAGGACCGCCTCTGGGCTGCGGCGAGTTGGATCACCGACGCCATCAAGCTGACGGAGACGACGCGTCGGATCATCATCGACCTGATCGACGCCGGCGCCCTCGCTTCCCGACCGTCGAGTTGAGTCAGGTCAATCACGCACTTGTCACCCGGATAGGGCGTCGCCCACGGCTCCGAGGACAAACGAGACCATAACGATAATAATGAGCCAGAAGTAGATTCGTCCGATGATGCTCGGACGCATGTGCCGCTCGAGTTCTTCCGGCGTGCAGGTGCAGCTGTGAGGGTGCGGATTTATGCGTTCTTGAGCCGTCGGTGCGTGTATCGCACAGTGCTTCATAGCTGCCCTCCCAGCGTCGGGGACATCGTGGCATCAGCGGCCGGGTCGCGTCACCCATCAGGTGAGCTGTTCGCGTCTGCCCTGCGCGGCGTAGCGGTCCCAGTAGCCGACCGTCTACCGGCACACCACTCCCCCACCGCGCGCCCAAGCCGCCGCCTTACGGTCGTCGTCCCGATAGACCTGTCCGGTTTAGATTCCCGCACAGGGGCGTCATACGGCACACTCCGGCGGGTGAGCGACGCCGACGGCCTGAAGATCGGCTACGCCCGGGTCTCGACCACCGGCCAAGACCTCACCGCCCAGCGCAACGCCCTCGAAGCCCTCGGCGTCGACCCCGACCGGATCTACGTCGACCACGGCCTGACCGGCACCACCCGCGCCCGCCCCGGCCTTCGCGAGGCCCTGGCCGCCTGCCGCGCCGGCGACACCCTCGTGGTCACCAAGCTCGACCGCCTCGCCCGGTCCCTGCCCGACGCCCGCGACATCGCCGATGAGCTCACCACCCGCCAGGTGAAGCTCGCCCTCGGCTCGTCGGTGCACGACCCCACCGACCCCGTCGGCCGGCTGCTGTTCAACGTGCTGGCGATGGTCGCCGAGTTCGAGTCCGACCTCATCAAGATGCGCACCCGCGAAGGCCTGGCCGTGGCCCGCGCCGCCGGGCGCCTGCGCGGCCGCAAGCCCAAGCTCACCCCCCGCCAGGAAGCCCACCTCGTCGAGCTCCACCGCGCCGGCGGCCGCACAACCACCGACCTCGCCCACCTCTTCGGCGTCGGCCGCTCCACCGTCTACCGCGCCCTCGAGCGCGCCCGCGAGCAGGCGCCGGCATGAGCCCCGGAGGACGGGTCGTACGACTGGGCGCCTGGTGCGACGTCAGCGACCTCACCTGGCGGCTGCGGACCGAGGGCCGTCCGTCACGGTCCTTCTCGGCCGACGTGCATGAGTACGCCGTCCTGGCCGACGGCACCCGCCTGACCCTGCGCGACGACCGGGGCTGGAGCAGCCACCTGCAGGTCCTCGGCGACGACGCCGGGACCATCTCGCGGGACCAGTGGGACCACATCACCGAGGAGCACGTCCGCCAGGACAAGCTGACCGTGGTGCTGCCGGACATGCTCGCCGACGGCACCGAGCCCGAACCGGTCGAGGACCACCCCTACGACGAGCTCGCCGAGCTCCTCGCCGACCACGGCGTGCACGTCTCGGCCGACGACCTGCGCGGCCTGCCCTACGACGTCGAGTTAGGCCCCCGCCTGACCGGCCACTTCGCGCAGGACGACAAGCAGGGACCCGTCGGCTGATCGGCGAACCGCGTCGTCCCCCGACGCGGGAGGCGTGTGATCGAGCAGCATGGCCTGGGGGCGCGCGGTAGGGCTCGTCTTCGGTGGCAGCGACCGGGAGGCGACGTTGGTGAGCATAGCCGGGCCAGGCGCCGTCCGTGGGGCGACGGCGGCCGCCGCTCTCGTCCTCGCCGTGGTCACCCTGCCTGTGGCGCTCTCGGGTGAGGCGTCCTTCGCCTGGACCGCCCTGCCCTTCGTGGCTCTCGCCGGCTTCTTCGGCGCCGTGTGCGGGACCATCGCCGGGCGCCTGCTCGACAACGGCTACACCTGGCACCGGGCCGCGGTCATTTCCGCGGCCGCCGCATCCATCACGGTCGTCGGTGTCCTGCTCGTGCTCACCGGCGGCCAGATCACCGAAAGCACAGGCGGCCTTCTGACCGTCGCGGCGCTGCTCGGTGGCGGCTCGATCGTCGTCGCCGTCTGGCAGTCCTGGGCGATGGCCCGACGGCAGGACAGGGCACGGCTCCCCCGCCCGCAGGCACAGGTCTGACGTGGGTGCCGGCAGCACGACGACGACCCACCCGACCCGAGACGGCGTCGGCTCTCGCGCTTGTGGGTACGTCACCCCGGGCGAGCAGGCGCCCCGGCGCCCGGTATCGGCCTCGCTCGGCCGATGACCGCCGACGACCTCACCCCGCCTCGAGGGAACGGTTGGCGCCGGTTGCTCGCCGTGGACGCCACCGACCGCCACCTACGGGTCGGGGTGCTCGACCAGGAGCACCTACTGCACGCCCAGGAGCGGGTCTCGGGCCGGCCGATGCCCGTCTCGGGCAACTTCATCATCAGCGCGGGCGAGGTGACCCCCAAGCTGCGGCACCAGCTCAAGGTCGGCCCGCGACGGCGCCGTTGGCCCCACGTGCGCCCCACCGACGTCGAGGCCCTCATCGGTGACCTGCTCGCCGCGACGAGCACGACACCCGACCAGCTGGCCGCCGTCGCGGTGTCCGACCACCCCAGCACCTCCCCCGGACTCACCCAGGCCGTGGACGCGGCCGTCCGCGCGCTGGGACGGCCGGTCTCCCGCGTGCCGGCCGCCGACGTCTTCGCCGCCTACGCCCCACCGTCCGAGGACGGCGTCGTCGTCCTGCTGCACGCCGCACCCGGGCCCGGCGAACCCCGGGTGCACCGGACCGAGCTCCAGGCCGACCGCCGCGAAGTACGCCCACCAGCGGTCATCACCATCGACGAGGCCGTCACCGAGCTCGCCCGACGACCGGTACCTGACCCGTCAGTCGTCGACGACCCTGTCGCCACCGTCACCGGCACCGCTTTCCCCGAAGTCTTCACCCGTCTCGGGTGGGTCCCGGCGGGACGCCGCGCCCACCGCCCTGCGGGCCTGTGGCCGGGCGAGGCGCACCTGCCCCTGCCGTACCTGACGCAGTCTGCCGTCGGCCTTCACGCCGACACCGACGACGACTGACCTCAACTCCGTCGCTCCTCAGAGTGAGGACGTATCTCTCACCCTGCTCAGACGAGCTGGCGGTCGATGAAGGCGGCCATGCCGGGGACGGTGTAGCCCAGGCGGCCGTGCTCTGGGGCGTAGACGAGGCCCTTGGTGATGAGGCTGGCACGAGCGGGACCGATACCGCTGATGGGCTTGCCGAGGCGGGCGGCGACGTCGCCGCTGGCGGAGGGGCCTTCGCCGTCGATGGCCATCGCCTGCAGCAGGGCCCTCTCGGCGGGGGTGGCGCGGTCCCAGCGGGCGCGGAAGAAGCCCTCGTCGAGGCGGGCGGTGCCCTCGGCGAGGGCGGCGTGGGCGTCAGCGACGGTGAAGACTTTGTCGGGCGCAAGGTCCCAAATCGCCTGGCCGTACTCCTGCAGGAAGTAGGGGTAGCCGCCGGCGGCCTCGAGCAGCAGCTGCAGGGCGGGCCCGTCGAGGCTGGCGCCGCGTTCGGTGATCGGGTGGGTCAGCGCACGGGCCGCGGCGCGGGCGGGCAGCGGCCCGATCCGGCGGTAGTCGAAACGCCGTTCGGCGTAGGAGCGGGCCTCGGTCAGCACCGCGGGCAGGTTCGGCAGGCCGGCGCCGATGACGTAGAAGGGCCGGTCGCGCTGGTTGGCGGCGTGCTGGGCGGACAGGATCGTGCCCAGGGTGGTCGGGGCGACCTCTTGCATCTCGTCGATGAACAGGGCGAAGCCGAGGCCGTCCTCGGCGAGCACAGCGGTGACGTCCTCGACGAGCTCAGACAAGTCGGTCTCTAGGTCCCCGGAGTCCGCGCGCCCGGCGGCGGGCTTGACGTCCAGGGCGATGCCGGTGACCCCGACCTGGACCTTGAAGGACTCGATCGCCCCTAGCGCGCGGCGGAACCGCTTGCCACGAGCCGGCAGGCCCAGACGGCGGGCAGCCACGACCATCTGCCGGCCGAGGCGCTGCTCGACGCTGGTGGCGGCGTTGCGTTCTCCCTCCAGGGAGACGACCAGCCAGCCCATCCGCTCGGCCTGGTCTCGCAGCTGGTTGAGCAGCACCGTCTTGCCGACGCCCCGCAGCCCGGACAGGACCATCCCCCGGCTGCCGAGGCGGTTGCGGGCCCGCGCAAGGGTGGTGTCGAAGGCCTCGAGCTCGGCGGTGCGACCGACCAGCTCGGGCGGCCGGCGGCCGGCCCCCGGCGCGAAGGGGTTGAGCTCGCGATACATGTAGGTAACCCTAGTTGCCTCTACAGGGAACTTTAGAGATCGAGGGCAGTGGCGTTCGAGGTGATCGCTGCGGTCATGGACCGCAGTAGGTCCGCGCCGAGGCCGGTGGCCAGCCAGACCGTCAGCCCGACACCAGCGACCGCCCACCAGCCGAGAGCGACCCGGTCACCGCGGACCAGCAGCTGCCGGCCGTGGTCCCGGCAGCGGCGCAGCGGGCCTCGCCGGACCCTTCGGCAAGCGGCAGCGGTGCTGCTCGTGCGGGCGCCGCACCTCGCGCAGGCCTCGGCCCCGACGGCCAAGGGCACCAGAACGGCGACCACCAGGACAGCCAGCGGGAGGACCATCACGAGAGCATGACCACCACCACCGACAACCCGTCTCGGCCGACCCTCCCCAAAGGTCGAGGTCCCAGCCGCCGAGCCGTCGCCAGCTGCTGGATTCCTCGGCTCGCGCGGAGTCGTAAGGCACGTGACTCTTCCTTGGGCGCAATGAAGCGCCGCAGCGTAAGTTGGCGCCCGGGAGGCTTAGCACCGCCCGGAAGCGCGCCTCATGCTGTTAGAGCCGCGCGGGCATTCTCGCTCATGTGGAATTCCTCGCCCAGCTGCTGCTCTTCGAACTGCAGCAGGTGACCCTGCTCCCAGGCGTGCAGCGCCTCCCGCACTTCGACGGGGGTGGCGTAGAAGAATTCGCGTCGCATGTTGACCAGATTCACTCGCTGCGCCCTGAAGTGGGCATGCAGTCGACCCTCGAGGGCTACGGCGTCGTGGTCGAAGATGAGCGCATGCACGTCGAACTTGAAGGGCACGGACGCATCTCCCAGCTCGATGACCCGCTCCATCGGGTCGAGACGCCTGGTCATGCCGATCTTGACCATGCGCTTCCCCATGGCGCCGACGTTGGAGATGACGTAGACGTGGCCGGCGCGCCGGTTCGCGAGGCGATCAGCAAGGGCCCCATCGCTGTCGACGAGGCCATCGACATCTCCCCTGAGCTCTTCGATGGCCCGCTCGAGCTCGTCTCGTCGATCGCCGGTTGCAGCTCTGAGCTCGGCCTCCGCCGTCTTGATGGCACGCTGCTTGAGCGCGACCTCCTTCGCCAGCCGGGCACGCTCCGCGGCGATCTCGCGCTCCGCGGCCGCCTCCTCCCGCAGCCGCTCGCGCTCAGCCTTCTGCTCTTCCTTCTCGTCCGCCAGGCGGTCCAGGTAGTCCGCGGTGATTTCGAGCTCCTTCAGACGCAGGCGGTGGTAGTGCCGCGCGATGCGAATGCTCATCATCGTGCCGAGTTTCTCGATGGCAGCCGCCGACCTCTCGAGGCGCTTTTCCATGGACTCAAGCTTGTAGGGACGCATCTCCTTGACGCAGACGTCGGCCTCGTTGTTGTAGGCGCGGAGCATGAGCTTGCTGATCTGGTTGACCATCCGCGTGCCCTCACGAGCAGAGTTGTTGACCTGCCAGCTCGAGGATGACTCCGTGGCCGTGTTGCGCTTGACCATCGCCTTAATATCGGCTCGCACACGCTCGAGCTCGGCCTTGTGCCAGGCGCTGTCGTGACCAGGTCGTCGCGACTCGTAGACGCCTACTTCCTGCAGAAGCAGGACGTCGTCGAGCTGGACCACTCGCTGCTCCCGCTCCGCCACCTGCTCAGTCGCGGCAGCAAGACGAGCCTCGAGGTCCCGAAGTCGCCCCCTCCACTGCTCCTCCTGGACACCCTGGCGCGTCTTCTCCGTCTCGATCAGTCGCTGGACCTCCAGCAGGTCCATCCCGCCCACCTGTCGGAGACCGGTCTCGGCCCGCAAGGCCGCTGCTCGTTGCTGCAGGTAGCCGCGCGTCAGAGCCTTATGAATGGCGTCCTGCTCTTCCTGGACGACCTTCTTGTTGAAGATGCCTGGCTTAGTGACGGTGAGGGGCCACCCTTCGGGCGCTGGCGTCCAACTGGGGTCAGGTGCCCAGCCGTCCGGTGGGAGCCAGTCTGGCGCAGGCGCGTCGGGCCACCCTGGCGCCGGGTTAAATCGACGGCGACTCACTTGCGCACCCCGTTAGTCATGCTTCGAGACACTACGTGCCTGCTGACTCCGGCGACCCGAGAACGAAAAAGCCGCAGACCGGCTCCCATCAAGAGAACTGAGCGGTTCCCGGGGTCTTCTGACGACCCCTGCCGGCACACCACTCCCCCTCGGCCGCGAGGCGCGGCCTCGCGGCCGACATACGGATAGACCTGTCCGTCCTCGGTCTCCCGCATAGGTGGTGCGTCCCACGGCACACCAGGTAGACCCCGCCGAGGTCGACGCGTCAGGCTTCTGGCCGTGGCGGGTCGACAGCACGGAGGCGCACGCGAGCGGGCGGCTGACGACCTGCGTGCGGGGCGCCCTGCCGTCGCGAGGGAGCGGCTGAAGGGCTACCTGGTCGAGGTGCCGTGGTCCCTGCCGGCGCGTGAGCTGCTCGCTCAGGCCCAACGCATCGACGGCCACCCCGAGGAGGCCGGCCGGTGGGGCTTCCTGGTCGAGGGCGCCTCGACGCCGGCCGAGCGAGCCGCTTTCGAGCGCGCCAGCCGTTTCCGGCACCAGTGGGCACCCGGACCTGGCTTCGTCGCCACGAACATGCTGACAGCCCTGCGGTGGCCTGCCGGCCTGGCTGCAGGTGACGCCTACGCCGACGCTGCGCTGGGGGAACTGGACAGCCGCGCCGCCGGTGAGGCCGAGGCCGCCGCGCGTCGCCGGTACATCCCGTGGCATCGACGCCTGCGGGCGCGCCTTACCGGAGGGGAACCGGTCGAGTACAGCGTTCCGGGCCCTCACCCCCGACGGACGCCTCATCACGGTGCCGGCCTCGCCCTCGCGGACGACGACCACCTGGCGCGCCTGGTGACCGAGCTACGAGCCCACCGTGCCCAACTCAGCAAGGAGCGTCTGCGGCCGGTCGAGCTCCTCGCGCACCTGCACACCGCCGGTGACGCTCTGGACGGCAGCCAGCCTGAGTGGCGCGAGCTCGTCAGCACCCTTGATGACGACCTCGAGCAGGTGCTCCATCGGTATCACCCCGCCCCGGCCGAGGCAGAGACTTGGGCCGCCGCCCACTCCGTCCTCAACGTCCTGGACAGGGCCGCCAGCCGGGCGGAGTGACCTCCTCCCGTCGCTCGAGTGCCCTGCTCCGGCCTCCGCCACGCTCACCGGCCGTCCGCGGCGGGACGCACCATCGCCGACCGTCGGCTAGGCAGCAGGGCCTACTGCTCAGTCGGTGCGAGCACGTTGCGGTAGACGGTGTTCCGCGAGACGCCGAGGTGCGCCGCAACGCCGGTGACGGTGGCGCCCGGCTGGACCAGCAAGGACCGGGCCGCCTCGATCCGCTCCGGCGTCATGACGGTGGGTCGGCCGCCCACGCGGCCGCGGGCGCGGGCGGCCTCAAGTCCGGCGATGGTCCGCTCCCGGATCAGCTGGCGCTCGAAGTCGGCCAGGGCACCGAAGATCGAGAAGACAAGCCGCCCGCCGGCGGTGGTGGTGTCGATCGACTCGGTCAGCGACCGGAAGCCCACTCCCCTGCCCTCGAGCTCGTTGACCGTGGCGAGCAGGTGCGGCAGGGACCGGCCGAGCCGGTCCAGCCGCCACACGACGAGGGTGTCGCCGGGCAGCAGCCGCTCAAGCAGCTGGGTCAGCTGGGGGCGGTCGTCGCGGGAGCCGGACGCGACGTCGGTCCACAGCCGGGCGCAGCCGGCCGCGGTCAGCGCGTCGTGCTGGAGCGAGGCGTCCTGAGAGGTCGTCGAGACCCGGGCGTAGCCGTGGGCGTGAGGCACTCCCCCACTGTGCCGCAAAGGGCGCCTGCCGGGTTGTGGCACGCCGTGGTTTCCGCCACGACTTTTGGCACGCCGATCCCCGGCGTGTCGCGCCTTCGTCGTCCACCAGCGGCGAGTGTCCCTCAAACCATGGGTTGCGGGCAATGCAACACAGTTGTTGGACAGTCACAACAAGAGCTGGGTCGGCCGGGCGGTCATCGCCGCACCGGCGGGCGACGCGCGCACGAGCGGCACAGCCACCCCACGCCAGCCGTCCCAGCCGAGGGGCCGTCACCGGGACGGACGTCCGGACGGCTCTGCTGGGACGCCGAGGGTGAAGCGAGACGCCAGGGCTGGCCCGAGCTGGGACGTCACCGTTGGGGGTCTGCTAGTGGGACGGCGCAACGCCGAGTTTCCCGCGCGGCCGGCCCATCGCCGGGTATCGCCGTCGCTCACCCAGTGATCAGGGGTACGAGCCTCGCGTAGGCCGGAGCGAAGCCGGGGTCAGTAGCGACTCGGAAGAGGATGGCTCTCAGCAGGAGCTGCTCCCCCTGGTCGATCAGGAGGCGCTCGACCAGGTCAACGCCCGCCCCGGCCCAGGCGACGGCGTCGGCAACGACGATCGCGTCGGCGTAGCCGGCCGGGCGCCAGTACGGGCTCACGTCTATGACGGCGGGCGGTCGGTCGTCGGAGAACAGGACATTGCCACCGAGGTCTCCATGGACCAGTTGGCACGGAAGGTGCACCGGGCGCCGCAAGGCCAACAGCGGCGCCATGGCTTCCGGGAGGGCGCTGCCGACCTCGCCCCAGGCGACACGATCGGCTACCGCCCACCGGTGGGAGGCCACGAGCGCCGGATGCCAGGCGACGTCGGCGACGGCGCGATGGAAGCGGGCAGACACTTCGAGAACGTCGTCCCACGCCGTCGGTCGGTGCTCACCTTCCAGCCACTGCCACGCCGACCAGCCGTCGACGACCCAGGTCCCTGAGCCCGACCGGACTGGTCGGATGACGCGGACATCGTTCGCGCGCACGCCGTCGAGCACCTCAGCCAGCCAGACCGCCGAGGCCGCGTCGCCCGCCGGCTTCAGCACGAGACCTCCGGCCACGAAGCTCGTCCCCTGCCCCCCAGCCAGCCACACAGGGTCAGTGACGTCCCAG
>Ga0325400_1003342_pt1 | contig 14448 bp, 10 predicted proteins | sample PopdelMetagenome_2_FD_205662 | JGI IMG/M metagenome (GOLD analysis project Ga0325400, IMG submission 205662) | Populus deltoides microbial communities from Bellville, Georgia, United States - Xylem-PdKOR-R1 | ecosystem: Host-associated > Plants > Phyllosphere > Stem > Wood/Secondary xylem... | reverse complement strand
GCGGGTTAGATAGATGACTTGTTATCCAAGTATTTTTTTTTAAATCATTTGTTTAATAAAAATCATTACATTTCACTAAATTATTGTTGTTTGATATTTAAAAAACTTAAATTCTACAAGTCATATGGATGCCTACTCAGATAACAAATTAGTAGTTGTTCTAGTAGTTTACACTAGCGAGATGGATATGTGGACATTAGTGGTCCTGCTGATTTTTTTTAAGATGGTCAAGCCACATTGCTCAGACAGGGTAATACGACAGTTTAGCTATAGACAGCACATTCTAGTCGACATCGATACGAGTAATGCATTGCACACCATAACTCAATATTATCTTGTACCAATTTTATGCACGAAGAAATGAGATATTTATAGAGATGCATCTCGTGATTACAGATGAGGAGTATATGATTTGGTATATAAGTATCACACATCGAATCATTACTCCAGATCCTGAGCAAGTTTCATCACCTGGATACATGAGCAACATACCCAAAGAATTCAAAATCCCGTAGGTAATCAAATCTTTTTATAATTACAAAATGTTATGTGTGAGGTTCTATGTATTGATCTTTTAATTTAACTTTAATATTTTATCAATATTAGGTTGGTTTCATGCTACAGGAGGATCGAAAGGTTGCATCTTATCTTCATAATACTGACAAAAAGTGAAGTTCACATCGTTATGTCCCGGTGGTTAAATATATGTCACACTGGACTTGATATCTTTAGAGAGTGGTTAACTCTTGATGATGTCGTGGCAGGGGACAAGGCTACTTAGATAGGTGTAGGAGCTGGATCCAGTTGTGCTACTAATGTACCCAGATCATCTAGTATATGACGTAGATATAAATAGATAAATGATTTTTATTTCAATAATTTAGGATTACTTGAATATTAGATAGCATGAATTATTTTTTATTCATTTAAAATGTATATTTTTTTTTCTTATGCATTCTTGGGGCTACTTGTGGTTATAAAATGTGAGAATTTATTAAATTTAGATAGAATTCGTTAATTTGGGTTACTGTAGTTTTTTGCAAGTCTTTTTAAATAGAAAGAAATTTTAGATATAGTTCATATATAGGAAAAACTCTATCCAAATTTTGTTAAAATTATAAAATTTACAACTCCCTAAAATCATAAACTAAATTAAGTTTCAGATTAATAAAAACTATGATTTTATAAATTTTTTCAGGTTCAAAATACAAAAAAAAAAAAATCAAAACTAAATAGTAGCCAAAACGATCCGACTGTTTCTCAAAAAAGTCAGACCATTTTGTCTATTGTCCAACTATTTTTTTTATGTCTAGTTATTTCTCAAAATGATCTGCTAATTAAAGTCATGGTTCATAACAATGATATTTAGGCAAATATCACGGTTTTGAAATGTGATATTATTGAAATGCAACACTTAACCGCGACATTCTCAAACTGTGTTATTCCATCAAAAAAATTTCATCTTGTGTTACTTCGCTATTTTATTGATTTTTTATGTGCTAATTACACAATTTATCCCAATTACTTTATATATTCTCCCACTAATTGAGATTGTCAAGATGGGCCTATTTTTTAAGAATTGATATTGGTGATTAAACAAACAAAAAATTTAGATATCTATTAAATTAATCAATTAGCAATGGATCTTTACACATGCACATGGATGGCAAGCTTCATGGTGCTTTTTTCTTCTTATTGAAGGACAAATTGGAACACTAAAGAGTTGATTCTCAACATATATACTTAAGAAGTTGAGATTTTTGAAAAGTGGAAATTTGTAGTGTGCTTTTGTCATAAGCTTTTTGTTTTTAACACTGTATATTTAGGTCGGTGAATTCCTTAGTAGCCATTCCAATATTAAATGCATGCACAAGCTAACCATCAAAAGTAAGGTAAAATACAACAAGCCCATATTTATGATAAAGGCAACATTCCTTTTTTACACGTTTTTATTGTTTGGATCATGGTTGTTGAATCATACTCATGGATTAACTTTAAAAAGATTCTAGGTTATTGAATTATTAAATTAACTTATAATTTACTGAGTTAACTCAAGTTAATTGTTTTTAGTAAAATGATGATATATTTTTTTTTCTTGGTGTTAACTCAATCAAGTTAATTTGATCATGTCAATTAAATCACTAAAACCTTAATCAAGTCCACCAAGTTTCATCAATTCAATGTCTTGTTCGATTTAATTAGAAAACCTACTTGGATTAGACACTAGATTTTGAGTTTTCAAAATCAGTCTATCGAGTCTAATTTAACAACTATAATTTGGACTTCTAATGCCATTACAACCCAAATTGCATCATGGTTGGTATGCATCTTATGCTAATTACCCTATTCTTTTCCTTTTATAAGTCGAATGTTTTTATGATTGGATGGATTTTAAACAAGAGTAATTAAATAGGAGAATCGGTAATGTTTGTAATGATTTTGAAAATAAAGTTCAATTATTTTTTATGATGCCTCATAATACTACTAGAAAATTGTATATCATCGATGAAATATTTTGTCAGTGTTTAAACAGTGATTTCATTGGAAATAAAATTACTAATATAATAACAGAAGGAATCATGTCACCGGAAAAAATATCATCGGTGATTTCTATTCTATCAATCATTTTGTCAATAATATAATCACTGATAGATTTACTAATGAAAAAATTGCGCCAAACAAAAAAAATTACCGGCATTAATTATCTTGGTATATACATCAATAATTATGGTGTATTACTAATAGAATAAATTGTTGGTAAATCCATCGGTGATTATATGCATATTATCAACAGAATTAATTCGTCAGAGAATTACATCAATAGTGACAAGACCTGTAATTTTTTCCAACTTTTTGAAACTCTCCGAGGGACTTAATCTGTCGGTAATTCCATTGGTTTTTTAAATTCTATTGGTAATTTCATCTGTATTATATGTGATTGTTTTTTAAAAAAATAAAAGAACAGTACAAATAAAAAATAAATTAGAATTAAAGTAAAACAAAAAAGCAAATTTGTACTTTTAATTTACTTACTAAATAAAAGGTCTCAATTCTTCACAATTAAATAGCACATAATTATGTGAATGTCTAAATTCGATTTATATCAAGTATCTTTCTCTCACTGTATTTTTTTTATATATATAAAAGTCGTTCAGGATGGAAAAATATTGACAAATTCTCACTTAAAGGCACTTCCCTACTATCATCATATCATGAAACCCAGTTGATTCTTATTTTCAAGTGAGACTCAAAACAGTTCAAGACAAATATTGAGATCTCTTCAACAATATAAGTTTAAATATCGAAGCCTCAACAATGCCTTATTTTTAACTTTTTTCTTTAGGTTGAATAAATATCTTTATGGAATTAAATAGATATTGAATAAATGAATATTTTAAATAAAAAAAGAAAAAAATTTACTTAGGATACATATGCAATCCCTAACATCTCGAATTCATACATCCATCAATACTGGACAAGACCACCAATTTTTATCTTAAATGATAAATGTATGGGTAAATATTTATAGAGTCGAAGAAGGAAGGAGAGAATATCATCTTAAGTTTCCAAATAGTCTGAACAATATTCGTTTCAACCTTCTTCATGTGTTGGGTATACAACTTGTTAAAGCATATATCTTTAAAACAATTATTATTCTCCAAGAGTGCATCCCATATTCTTTTTTATAGTAAATCCATGTAAGAAAATGAAACGTGTGTTTCATAAACACTTGACAGTCATGACTCTTCTTTCCATACAATCTGTCATCCTCTAAATTCATCAATCTAGATATGTTTGAAGCATATTTACTAGGAAAATACAAACTTTTAAGTCATTAATAGACAAGTAATTATGTATTTTTGTCTAAAAAAGAAGTTGGATTTGGGCTTTGCAACTCATGGTCTACATTAAACCAACTTCATATTCTTACAGTGACAAAAAAAAAAAAAGGCATATCCATTTTAGCTTTCATATTGTCTTTCAAACACATTGTTTTTTATCTACCAAATTGAAAACCAAACACAATGCCCTTGTACTGCAAGACCACTTCTTGCAGTTCTTCACCCGACGGTATCGATGGTGAAACATCCCTTTTGACTCTACCTATAAAGAAGTCTCTTTTATTCTTTATGTACTTATGATTGATTGGCAAGAATATCTAGTGACAATAAAAAAAAAAAAGATGTTTTACCATTATTTGTTAAAGTGAAGGCCTTGTTATTTTCTATATAGTATGAACAAGTTAGTTTTCCATACGTGCTCAAACTAGAAACTATCTTATATGTAGGAAAATCATTAATAATTCACATCAAAGCTATCATCATCTAAAAATTTTATTTCCCTGAGATATCACACATCAAATTCTCGAATGATCATAACTGATTCAACTCATCAATCAACATTCAAATACAAACATCTGTATTCCTACTCGGTTAAGTATTAAGACTAGGTATGACTATAGATAAGAACATGAACTTTGGTCCCATACACATCCCTAGTGGAAAGTTGTAAATCGTAAGTATCATCATCCAATAAGAATAGAATGTAGAAAATGACTCAAATAGATTAAATCCATTATACATAACCTAAGATGTATATTTCATGGTTCCATTGAAAACTAAGAATACATTTTATTAAATTGTTTCCAAGCTTCACCACTGAAATGGTACACCATGACTCCACCCACCATGTTATGTGAATGATATCATGTCATATGCTTAACAATCTTTGAAGATATGAATAAGAACATGGTGTACTTTGGTTAAGTATTAAAACTAGGTATGATTGTAGATAAGAATATGAACTTTGGTCCCATACACATCCCTAGTGGGAAGTTGTAAATCATAAGTATCATCGTCCAACAAGAATAGAATGTAGAAAATGACTCAAATAGATTGAATCCATTATACATAACCTAAGATGTACATTTCATGGTTCCATTAAAAACTGAGAATACACTCTATTAAATTATTTCCAAGCTTCACCACTGAAATGGTACACCATGACTCCATCCACCATATTATGTGAATGATATCATGTCGTATGCTTAACAATCTTTAAAGATATGAATAAATTTTGCAGCCTAGAAGTGATTGGAAAGTATCGCGAATTTCTATATATGACAAAAGTTTTTCCCCTACTAGTTTTGGGTTTATACCAAGAATACCCACAAGTTTTACACTCGATAAAATTGATATTTTCACTATAGTACAAGAAGCAGAAGTTTGGACATGTCAATATTTTGGTATCCTAGACCAAGGGGTTCATCATAGATTTAGAAACATAGAAGTTCTCTTTCAGTCTATTCGCTTCAGGTAAAGTGTTTTTCGTCTATTCATCAATTATATCATAATTGGCCTCACTCAATCCATGATCTGACTTGATGGTGAGCACTTGTGAAATAGTCAATAATTCATTGTGATTTATGCTTCCATCTTATCATGGTTCGTTAGAATCTTTTAAAAGTTCAAAAAACCTAGTTGTATCTACATTTAGTTCTTCATCTGTACTTGAACATTCACTTCCACAACCTTGATTCATTATCATTACATCCATCATCATACTCCTATAAGAATTGCTAGTATCATCTACAACTTCATGCAGTTTGCTAAAACTAGAGTTTGAGTCAGCCATCATTTCTATCATGATCTCGTAAATAACATAGGGTTCTCCATGTACACATCAACATAAGTATTTTTCCATTAACCTTTTTTTATAGAAGATGCATCGTCAAAAAATCTTGATCAATGAACTTTTAATTTTTACACCTCTTACTTAGACATCTAATATTGCATCCACTGGTATTTTTAAGATTAGATAATGCATACTTAATAAAACCTTCAACCCCATCATAATAATCCATCATGTACAACCCTTCGGGTGAAACTTGGTACATCAAAGAACGATCATTCATTACTTATATGAAATCTATATAGAATATTGATGATAATATATATTCATTAATAATATTAACTAAATAAATTATTGGCACACAACTAATTAGTTATCATTATTTTAATTCAAACTTATTCAATCTATTTTAATAGTATCATTTAATCATTATCAGTTTTCTCTAAAAATTCAAACTATTTCAAATTTATCAAAATTTTCAACTTAAAAATAACATTGATAAAATATGAAATATACCCATTAAATAACTTATTATTTCTTTAATTATAAAATAATTAAGTTATAAAATCTAACTCAATTTCATCAAATAACAAATAAATATAATTTTTCAAAATCTCAAATGAACTCTAACATGTACAGATCATACACTCATACAACAAATCTTTATAGGAAAAAACTATAAAACAAGCAAACACACAAACAAACAACATAAACTACATGAAAATACCAAAAAATTAACTAAAAAGAGTTATAACAAAAAATAGATAGGTTTGCTTACTTAATGTGGTAAATCTTCAAAAAAAAAATTAAACATGGATACTGAAAAACTAAGTGTCAGGGTGACCGGATTTGTGATGATGGGAACTTAATTTGTGAAAAAAAGAGGGGGGAGGGTGTTGTTTTTTAAAAAAATAAAAGAAGAAGAAAAAAAAGGAGAGGGGGGTCATGTGTCATGTTATAACTTAAATATTACCAATTGATTCTCTGATGGTAATTTTTATCAGTAATCCCGTCTGCAATATTGATACGTTAGATTTGCCAATGAAATTAAAAAGGGAATACCTACTCATTTTTCTCGTTCTTTGAATTTCATCATTAATTCTCTTTGTATTCATCGATGAAAACAACGATGTAATGTTTCTGATGTAGGACAGTTTAATGAATAAATTCCAGGCCAACTAGAATCCTACTTCTACAGGGAAACATAACACAAGAGCAAGCAGCATGTTCTCCCCTGCTGCTCTTTTCCTTATTTCACATGGATTCCCCTTTTTGAAGATTCCCTGCAGACTAATATTATTTGCTTAGAAATCAGAACCTTGAATTACATCTTTAAAGTAGGACTTTAACTGTTTTGCTATTTAAATTTATAAGTACTTTTATTAATATGATTAGGATTTGCAGCTTCTAAATACAAGCTGCCATTCTCGTTAGAAGACATTTTTTATTTGATTGAATAAGAATTGTCATTCTGAAACATTAATCTTTTACTCGTAGATTCTAGTGTTTTTATTTCTCGTTCGTGGACTCGAACAAAACACAGAAAAGGGATGGTGATCCTTTCTTTTTTTTCATTAATAGACTTCCGCTACGTCAGTTGGTATCAAAGCAGGTTTAACTTGTTCAGATGGCAAACACCCGAAATGAAAACGAAGCCCTTGATGACGGCAAACATTAAGAGGGTATGATCACACAAGCTGAATTCAGGGTTTTCCAACGAGAAACACAACAATCATTACAAGCAATTCAAACAACTCTTACTAGGCTGAAAACAGGAAACAACCTGCAGCAAGGGGAGGCAGGTCGCGAGAATTATAGAGAAAGAACGCGTGGACACCATCCGATTCCACGTAGGCAGTTAGCCTATGAGGATGAACTAAGTGATGATGAGGAATATGTCGAACACATGTTTCGACACAATCGACAAGGACTGCGCAATATGGGAGAGCAAGAACCACAAACATTCCGTATGAAAATGGATTTGCCCAGTTTTAATGGCCAGCTACAAATTAAGGGGTTTCTCGACTGGCTGGCAGCAGTGGAGAGGTTCTTCGATTACATGGAAATCCCTGAAGATAAAAAGGTGAAGTTAGTTGCTTATCGACTAATGGGAGGAGCCTCTGCTTGGTGGGAGCAGCTGCAACTCACACGGATGCGGCAGAGGAAAGGAATGGTACAAACATGGGCAAAGATAAGGCGACTTCTGCGAGCCAGGTATTTACCGCCCGATTATGAACAGATACTGTTTCAACAGTACCAGGATTGTAGACAAGGAAACCGAACGGTGCAAGCCTATATTGAAGAATTCCACAGATTATCTTCACGTAATAACCTATTAGAAACAGATGCACAACAAGTCAGTAGGTTTGTTGGTGGACTGCGTTTGACCATACAAGATCGTGTTTCCATGCAGATCATTTATTCCTTAAATGAAGCCATTAATCTGGCTATAAAAGCAAAGGCATACCTAGACAGGTCAAGGGCAAACATTGTAACGAGGAATTTTTTTGATCCCACCCGTGCTGCAGTAGACAAAGGGAAATCACCTATGAATCAACCCCCACTATCCAGTACCATTAAAGGGCCAAGTAGTAGCAGGGCACCAGCAAAGACTACAGGGATAGTGCCCTCGAAGGCACCAAGGAATCCTTATGCTCGACCAAATTCAGACAAGTGCTACAGATGCGGCCAACCAGGGCATCAGTCAAATCAGTGTCCGAGGCGCAGCACAGTAAATCTAATTGAACCAAGGGAAGAAACGTACCTGGAAGCAGAGGAAGAAGAGGATGAAATAGCTTACACCTATGATGAGAATGAAATTATCAGAGGGGATGATGGAGAACTACTGGCACATTCTCTTGTAGTACGCAGACTTTTACTGGCACCAAAACAAACATATTAGTCACAACACCATAATATATTTCTCACCAGATGTACTGTCAACCGAAAGGTATGTGATGTTATTATTGATAGCAGCAGTAGTACGAGAATGAAATTATCAAAGGGATGATGGAGAACTACTGTCATGTTCTCTTGTAGTACGCAGACTTTTACTGGCACCAAAACAAACAGATCAGTCACAACGCTATAATATATTTCGCACCAGATGTACTGTCAACCGAAAGGTATGTGATGTTATTATTGATAACGGCAGTAGTGAGAACATAGTGTCAAAAAACATGGTGGCCAAGCTAGGATTAAAAACAGAAAAACATCCATCACCGTATAAAATCGGCTGGATCAAGCAGGGAGTAGAAGCAAAAGTTACTGAAATCTGCCGCATTCAGTTCTCCATCGGGAAGAATTATCTAGATGAAATTACCTGTGATGTTGTTGAGATGGATGCCAGCCATATGATTATAGGCAGGCCATGGTAGTTTGACGTGGATGCCACCTATAAAGGACATGATAATGTGTATGTCTTCATGACAGGAGGACAGAAGGTGGTATTGGGTTCCATACAGGAGTTCTCTGCAGTAAAACCAAAGATTAAAGAGAAGCCAGTGTTGTTGGTAAATGGAAACCAATTTATGGAGGAGGCCAAGGAGTCAAGGGAGATTTTTGCAGTAGTAATTGGCGGAGGAATTGAGGTGGAGCCTCCCAACATCCCATAGGTATTGCAGCCCTTATTAGCAGAATTTCAGGAAATCATACAGTCAGAACTCCCGAATAGTTTACCTCTCATGTGCGATATTCAACACCAAATTGATTTAACTCTAGGGGCTAGTCTACCAAATCAACCACATTATCGGATGAGTCTAAAATAAAATCAGATCCTGCAAGAACAAGTGGAAGATTTGATCAGAAAGGGGTTGGTTCAGGAAAGTATGAGCCCTTGTGCAGTGCCAGCCTTACTAGTACCAAAGAAAGATGGCAGTTGGCGCATGTGCATAGACAGTCGGGCCATTAACAAAATCAGATGCTAGACATGTTGTCAAGGTCCAAAATCTTTTTGAAGATTGACTTAAGGAATGGATACCATCAGATTCGAATTCAACTCGAGGATGAGTGGAAAACTGCTTTTAAAACAAAGGAGGGTTTATACGAATGGTTGGTAATGCCCTTTGGACTAACCAATGCCCCGAGTACCTTCATACGACTAATGAATCAGGTACTTAAACCCTTCATTGGCAAATTCATGGTGGTGTACTTTGACGATATATTGATTTACAGCCAAAGTGAGTATGACCACTTTGAACACTTGAGGAAAGTACTGACGGTATTGCAGCAGAATAAGTTGTATGTTAACTTGACGAAGTGCAAATTCATGACCAACAGTTTATTATTTTTGGGTTTTGTGGAGAGTACTAATGGAATTAAGGTCGACGAAGAAAAGATCCAGGCCATTCGGGATTGGCCTACTCCAAAGAATGTCAGCGAGGTGCGTAGCTTCCATGGACTTGCAACGTTTTACCAGCGGTTTGTCAGAAATTTTAGCCGGATCGTTGCACCAATTACTGAATGCATGAAAAAAGGAAATTTCCATTAGGGAACCGATGTAGAACAAAGCTTTGCGCTGATTAAAGAAAAATTATCTTCTGCTCCAGTTTTAGCACTGCCAGATTTTGACAAATTATTTGAAGTGGAGTGTGACGCGTCTATTGTGGGCATTGGAGCTATCCTATCACAGGAAGGTAGACCCATTGCATTCTATAGCGAAAAACTCAATACAACTCGCCAGAAATGGTCCATATATGAACTTGAACTATATGCTGTATTTTGAGCTTTAAAGGTGTAGGAGCACTACCTAGTACAGAGAGAGTTCATCCTATTCAGCGATCATCATGCACTACAATTCATCAACAACCAGAATAGTGTGAATCGAATGCATGCACACTGGGTGTCCTTCATACAATGGTTCACTTTTTTCTTGAAACATAAGGCCGGGAAACTTAATAAATTAGTTGATGCTCTGAGCAGAAGAGTAGCATTAGTTCTAACCATGCGGGCTGAAATTATTGGTTTTGACTGTCTTAAAGAGATTTATGTTGAAGATGAAGACTTTGGAAATAGCTGGGCACAGTGTCTGCAGGGGTTCCCTCATAAAGGAATGCATATTCAAGAAGGGTATTTATTTTGGGGCAACCAGCTATGTATTCCTAGGAGTTCATTGCGAGAACAAGTGATATACGAATTGCATGGTGGCGGTTTGGGTGGTCACTTAGGGCGTGATAAAACTGTGGCCCTGACAGAGGAAAGATATTACTAGCCCTAACTGAAGAGAGACATCGGAAACCATGTCAAACGTTGCCCTACATGCCAAGCAGCCAAAGGGCAATCACAGAATACGGGTATGTACATGCCACTGCCTATTCTAGCAACCCTTTGGGAAGATCTATCAATGGACTTCATCCTGGGACTTCTATGAACCCAGCGTGGTGTTGATTCTGTCCTTGTAGTAGTGGATAGATACTCTAAAATGGCCCATTTTATCGCATGCAAAAAAACTTATAATGTCGTGCATGCTGCTAACTTGTTCTTCAAAGAGATCGTTCGCCCACATGGAGTCCCTAAATCAATCACTTCTGACCAGGACACAAAATTTTTAAGTCATTTCTGAAGAACCTTATGGCAGCGATTTAACACATCTCTAAACTTCAGTAGCACCAGCCACCCTCAAAGTGATGGCCAAACGGAAGTGGTGAACCGAACTCTTGGAAATTTAATTCGTTGTCTTTCTGGTGAGAAGCCTAAATAGTGGGATCTAACGTTGGCACAGGCTGAGTTTGCCTATATCAGCATGATAAACAGGTCCACTGGAAAAACCCCCTTCCAAATTATCTACTGCCAACCTCCACAACATGCATTAGACTTGGCACCGCTGCCCAAACTTCCTGGTGTGAGCATCGCAGCAGAGCATATGGCTGACCGGATCAAAGCTTTTCAGGAGGAGGTGCGGACGAACCTAGAAGAATCTAATGCCAGGTACAAGGCTGCAGCAGACCGCAAGCGGCGAGCTAAAGATTTTCAGGTAGGAGATCTCGTGATGGTGTATCTACGCAAAGGGCGAGTGCCAGTAGGGACGTATAACAAGCTAAACGTAAGAAGCATGATTCTTTCCAGATTCTGCAGAAGATTAACGATAATGCATATGTGGTGGACCTCCCTGCAAACATGACCATATCTCCCACCTTCAATGTTGCTGACATATTTGAATACCATCATCCCGATGAATGTCCTTCTCACCTGATCAACTCGAGGGCGAGTTCATTTCAAGCAGGGGAGACTGATGTAGGATAGCTTAATGAATAAATTCCAGGCCAACTGGAATCCTACTTCTACAGGGAAACATAACACAGGAGCAAGTAGCGTGTTCTCCCCCGCTGCTCTTTTCCTTATTTCACATGGATTCCCCCTATTGAAGATTCCCTGCAGGCTAATATTATTTGCTTAGAAATCAGAACCTTGAATTACGTCTTCAAAGTAGGACTTTAACTGTTTTGCTATTTAAATTTATAACTACTTTTATTAATAGGATTAGGATTTGCAACTTCTAAATACAAGCTGCCCTTCTCGTTGGAAAACACTTTTAATTTGATTGAATAAGAATTGTCATTCTGAAACATTAATCTTTTACTTGTGGATTCGAGTGTTTTTATTTCTCGTTCATGGACTCGAACAAAACACAGAAAAGGGACGGTGATCCTTTCTTTTTTTTTCATTAATAGACTTCCGCTAAGTCAGTTTCCTTGGTAATTCTCTCTATGTTTACCAATAATATTTTTTCATCGGTATTTCCATAAATATTTTATAATTTTCTGGAAATGGAATGCTATAGTCATATCAAAGTGATTTTTTTTTCACTTGCAAAAATCATACTAAAGTTCAGCCACATTAAAAACCTCATATAGTGTTGAGAAACAAATTATGTTGTTATGAATGTTTGTCAGAACAAGCATCATACGTGCTGAAGACGTCCGTTATAGAAAACACCAGGAATAAAATCGTCAGGGTTTGCTAAACATTTTAGGATGCTTTTTGTGCTATGAGTGAATGTTGCTTCCTGGGTCAGTTTAATTAATGGGTCGGGCTATAGTTATTGTTTAACTAATTGTGGGCTGTGGTTGTAACTGAAGCAATCGCTAATTAAGAAAAAAATTATTAAATTAAGAACAGTTAAAGTAGAGTTTAAATACTATACAAGGAGAGAATGAACTGGAAACGTATAAAAATGGAGCGTCTCTAGCTATGAAATCAATTCTCGATTGAAATTTAAAAAAAAAAAAAAACAAATAATATGGTGTTGGAACAAGCAAGTAGACACATGGAGAAATGCCCATGAAGCCATGTTTTTGCAATCCCACACTCGAAATTATTAAAAAATGCTGTAGGAATTGCAATTAAAAATATTTTTTGTTTTGAAATATATTAAAATAATATATTTTTTATTTTAAAAAATTACTTTTTACATTAACATATTAAAATGATTTGAAAATATATAAAAAATAATTTTAAACAAAAACATTTTAATTTAAAAAATATATAATTTCAACCACATTTTCAAACCCTACAACAGTAAAAAATAAACTCTAATAAATACGTTTTTCATACCAATATATATATATATATATATATATATATGTCTGTGTTATAGTGATTTCATGACATCTTTTCCATTTTTACACAAGTGTATAAGGATATGGGTTGGGCGTGGTTAAAGCCTAATCCTATGAGTTGCAAAGTTTCTATTGTCACAATCCCCTTTTCAAATGTTTTCATTGTTTAGGTTATGGTTTCGTGTGATTTTTCAGTTATTTTTAATTTTTTATTCAAAGAACAATTATTAGAGTATATGGTTAGAAATAGTTAGTAATTTGATCCGCGCTCCACCGCAAGTCAAATATTTTTATTTGTTACTAAAAAATTGGATATATAGGTTTTTTTGACGCTTTTCTATTGTTCAAAACATTTAAGTGCAAATCAAAAAAAATTATGTATACTTGTAATCAAATACAATGCAAACTATGTGTGCTAATAAATTAATAATTATTAACGATGCTTCAAAATAAAACTTGAAAAATCGAAAGATATGTACATATCAAAATATTTAATCTTGTAATATAGGATATTTACCTCATTATCTGCTAAATTTTGTTTATTTAAATATTTTTTTATTTAACCAAACAATAATAGAAATAGATAAGCATACTAAATTGATTGGAAAAAAATTATTATACAAGGCTACACATATTAGAAATATTATCTGAAAATATAGATTTTTTATTTTCAAAAATATAGTTCACCTACAGAAAAGATTAAAAAAAACATTCATAGATGAATCAGAAAAACCTCTTAGAAAATTAAATGCATGAGTAAAAAATCATCAAAATTTAAAAGAGACTTTATTTTTTTGAAAAAATACAAGTTATTTATTTAAAAAAAATAAATAATATAAATACAATTTATTTAAAAAAAAAAGAATACAAAAGGAATTTATTTTTTAAAAATAAAGAATATAAATACAATTTATTTTTTAAAAAAAAAAGAATACAAAAGGAATTTATTTTTAAAAAATAAATATAATGCAAATACAATTTATCTAAAAAAAATATAAAAAGAAGAGTTAATTGACAAAAAAAAAAAAAAAACAAATGGGTCGCCACCTAGCCCATTTCAACAGTTGCATGCTTGTTTTTCAATTTTTGTTTTTGAAAAAACAAAAAACAAATGACTAGTTTTTACTAGATTTCATCGCTTTGGTGACTGGAAAATTAAAGCTCAACTTTTTTAATCCAAAACATCTTAAGAACCATGATAAATCTATTAATGACCTTAAAAAGCCACCCAAAAAAAACAAACTCAACCCAAAATCAAAAA
>Ga0325400_1003341_pt1 | contig 14449 bp, 6 predicted proteins | sample PopdelMetagenome_2_FD_205662 | JGI IMG/M metagenome (GOLD analysis project Ga0325400, IMG submission 205662) | Populus deltoides microbial communities from Bellville, Georgia, United States - Xylem-PdKOR-R1 | ecosystem: Host-associated > Plants > Phyllosphere > Stem > Wood/Secondary xylem... | reverse complement strand
TGCCAAATTCTTGAAGGAGTTGTGTACTACCAAGAGAGCTTTCAAACTAAAAGGTCATGAAATGGTAAGTATGGGTGAAGTTGTATCTGCTATTGTTCAAAAGAATATGCCTTTGAAGCAAAAAGACCCAGGTGCGTTTACTATCCCATGTGTTATTGGTAATGCTAGTTTCAAAAGGGCCTTGTGCGATTTAGGTGCATCCATTAGTGTTATGCCCAAACATGTTTATGATTCTCTTAGTCTTGAGCCTTTGAATAAAACTAGCATTGTAATACAACTTGCGGATTGTAGTTTTGTTTACCCACTTGGTGTGATAGAAGATGTCCTAGTCAAGATTGATAGTTTGGTGATTCCATGTGACTTTTATATTCTTGATATGGAACATGATTCTTGTGATTCATCAACCAGCACTCCTATATTGTTTGGGAGACCATTCTTGAAAACTTCCAACCCAAAGATTGATTGTGGTAAGGATACCTTGTCTATGGAGGTAGGAGATGAAAAAATTGAATTCAATTTTCATGATGCAATGACATGTCCTTATAACAATGTTTATTCTATCACATGTTATGACCAAGTTGATAAGTCTGTGCAACAAGTTTGTGATTTTGATTATGAGGATGAATTAAGCGTAGCTTTGAGCTATGGCTATAATTTTACCAAGATAGAAAAGATGGAGAGGCATGTATGTGTTCCTCAAAATGTGCATGACTTAGCATTGGATTTGCAAGCTTTGCAAATTGTCCTCCATGATGCAGGAGTCATTTACCTCATCACGAACAGTGAATGGGTGGTGCCTATCCTTTTGGTGCCTAAAAAGATTGGAATTACATTGGAAGAAATACAAAATGATGCTTACGAGAATGTAAGGATTTACAAAGAAAAGACTAAGAGTCTCCATGACTGAATGATTACAATTGAAATTACAAGTTTAGAAACCAATAAAGTACTCAAGGTCAATGGGCATCGCTTGAAACCTTTCTATGAAGGTTGGATGGCAGAACTCACTGCTTCTGTGGAGTTAGCTGAACCAATCTATGAAGAATGAGCATGCAACATGTCGAGCCAATGACATAAAACAAAAGCGCTTACAGGGAGGCAACCCAGCACAAAAAGAAAAAAAAACATATTTGCTTTTCTTTTCCTTATCTTTTATTTTTTGCATATTATTTATTTTTGTCATTCTCCAATATTCCTTTTCTTTTATTTCAACATTGAGGATAATGTTGTGTTTTAAGTGTGGGGGTATTGGGAGAATGTTGGTTTTCTAATTTTGGTTTTCTTTGTTATTTTTCAAAAAAAATAATTATGTTTGATCTTTTGAACTTCCATTGGTTTTTGAGAATATGAGTATTATGTATGAGAATTAGTTGAGATAGATGAAGATATAAATCAAATGAAGGAGTGTGCATGCAAGTTTTAAGATTTAATTGGTTTAGGGATTGACTTTGAGAATATGTCATGTTGACTTTATAGTGTTATACCAATGCAAGCTTTTGAGCCTTCAACATTATATTCTTTTATTGTGCCTTCTTTCAATGATATGTATCTCTAGAACTTGCTTCATATCTTATTGAGATTACATTCACATTACATATATACATGAAGATGAGAAAGGCATTAGAAATTTTAACCGCTTGAGCCAAAAAGCCAACCTAAAGCAAATTATCCTTAGTAAACCCCTTTTGAGCTTGTTTATCTTTTATTTGCTTTATCCACGTATAAGCCTTAACTTTATATATGTTTTCCTTTTCCCTTGGCCAAGGATTAGTAGAGCATATACTAGTGATATTTCATGGAATTATGGTTGGAAATTATGTGAAAAGAAAGAGGAAAAAGTGATGCTTGATGAAAAGATGGGCAAAGTTGCCAAAGGTAAAAAGAAAATAACAAAAAAAAAGAAAAACAAAGTGTTCCTTTATGTTCTTAAGATTTTACGTTGAAAAAGCTTGAAATCAAAAGAAGTTAAGCATTGGTGATTAAAGATGGAAAATTTATGTGCTTTGATGGAATATCTTGTTTGAAATATCATTTTTCAGAATGCTCTACTTTCTTTGGTTTGAACCTTTTCTTTTACTCTCTTTTACCTCACCTTTACCTTAGCCCCATTACAACCAGAAAATAAGACCTTTTGATTCATGCATTATTTGTAATATGTTATTAATGGAGATGAGATTGAAGAGCAAGCTTATGGTAGAACATATTCATTGATTGAATTTGAGAGATTTAAACACATAAGCCCTAAACACGTGAGTGTTAGAGTGTATATCAATGAGAGGACCTATCACTTTGGCATGACATAGATTTCATTTAAATCTCGACGATTAATTGAATTTTGAAGTTTGCATGTAAATAAATTCATGAAAATTTATACTCTTTATCCTTCTTAATTGTGTTCTTGTTTATAATGCATATATTCTTGGATATTGATGGGAGATTAGAAGATTAGTCATAGTGATTTCATTTAATTTAACTTCAATTTGATTTTACCTATCCTTTCTCGAGGACGAGCAAGAGCTAAGTGTGGGGGTATTTGATGCAACCATATTATTCAATAGTTTCACCCACATTTAACTAGTGTTTTGCCTATGTTTTATATATAAAATGCCTTGATATTCTTTGTTTTATGTTTTGAAGGCACTTTTGGATGAAAGATGCAAAAAGGAGTAAATTGGAGATAATTGGCAGATTTGACCTTCAATCGATGTTTTGTGCAGAGCGTGAGCTCTAGAGGTTGAAATGAAGTGATTCTAGTGGCATTAAAAAGCTAACATCCATACCTTTCTGAAAATCTAAGGCAAGAAAATAAAATAAGGAAGAGCATGGAAATCGCAGCCTTCAAAGTCAAATCTCACAATCTACCAGTGTTGATCTTAGGCCATTCTAACTTGAATATCTAGAGATACAGAAGTCCAATTGATGCAAAATATCCATGATCAGTTCTGATTTCTATAGGTGAATGTGTGCTTGTGACCAAGGTTTGTTCTCTTGATAATTTTCTGATTTTATTAAATTTAGTTTGATAGTTTTCTGTTTTCTTTTGCTTTAGCCTAGATAACGTCCAAACCCCCCCCAAATTGCATATCATCTAGGATAAAAATCTCACTCGAATCTTCCTCGTGGGATCGACCCCTTGCTTGCTCTATACTATCTTGTGTGTTGTGTTTGAAGCTAAGGTAATTAATTTGTGCGACCGCGACATCGCAACATAGAGCCATTAATAACATTACTGTAAATCATAGATATCATATCCCTAGATTATATGATATGCTTGATAAATTGCATAATTCATCTGTGTTTTCTAAAATTGATTTGAAAAGTGGTTATCATCAAATTAGAATGAAGAAAGAAGATGAATAAAAGACATAATTCAAAACTAAATATGAATTGTATGAATGGTTAATGATGCTCATAGTACATTCATGAGGTTAATGAATCATATGTTAGGATCTTTCATTGGAAAATTTGTTGTTATCTATTTTGATAATATCTTGATTTATAGAAAATGATTAGATGAGCATATTACTCATTTAAGACAAGTTCTTGAAAAACTTAGAAAAGAAAGATTAGATGTTAATCTAAAAAACTATGATATTTGCATAAAACGAATTGTGTTCTGAGGTTATGTTGTTAGTGCAAAAAGGATAAATGATGCAAAGATCAAGGATATTCAAGAATAGCCTACACCTAAGATGGTAATTGAGGTAAGAAGTTTTCATGGTCTAACTAGTTTTTATAAAAGATTTGTCAAAGATTTTAGTACTCTAGTTACACCATTGACTGAAATTTTAAAGAAAACAATAAGATTTAAATGGGATGATGATCAAGAAAAGGCTTTCAACTTGTTAAATTAAAGGTTGATTTCGGCCATATTGTTTCCTTTACCTGACTTTACAAAAACTTTTGAGATTGAGTGTGACGCCTCAGGTATAGGTATTGGAGCAATTTTAATGCTTGAAAATGACCCGTAACGTATTTCAGTGAGAAACTTAATGGAACAACTCTTAATTATCCAATATATCATAAAGAGTTGTATGCATTGGTGAAAACTTTAGAGACTTGGCAGCATTATCTTTAGCCTAAGGAATTTGTGATATGTACGGACCATTAATCTTTTGAACACTTAAAGAGCCAAGGTAAATTGAATATGTGACATTCAAAGTGGATTGAATTCATTGAGACATTTCCATATGTCATCAAGATCAAGAAGGTAAGGAAAACATCATTATGAATGCATTGTCCTGAAGGTATGTTCTTCTTAATACCTTGAACACTAGACTTTTAGAATTTGAACATGTGAAATAATTATATGTGGATGATGATAACTTTGGTCCAGTGTATAGACAATGTGATCATTTAGCCTTTGAAAAGTATTTTAGGCATGGTGGATTTTTATTTAAAGATAAGAGATTATGTGTGCTTAAATGTTCATTATGTGATTTGCTTGTGAAGGAAGCTCATGGGGTGGTTTAAGGGGACATTTTGGGGCAGCTAAGACTTTGCATATGTTACATGCGTATTTTTTTCTGGCCTAACATAAAAAGAGATGTTCAAAGAATATGTGATAGATGCATAGTATGTAAATAAGCCAAGTCTAAAGTCATGCATAACTTGCACACCTTTACCGGTACCTAAGGAACCTTAGATTGATATATCTATGGATCTTGTTTTAGGGTTACCTAGGTTTAAAAATGATAGAGATTCAATATTTTTTTGTTGTAGATAGGTTTTTTAAAATAGTACATTTCATATCATGTCATAAAATTGATGACACAATAAATATAACATATCTTTTCTTTAGAAAAATAGTTTGATTACATGGTGTTCTAATGAGTAGTTTGATAAATATGTTTAATTTTTAAGCTACTTTTGAAAAGTTTTATGGGGTGAATTAGGAACTAAAGATTATTTTCTACTACTTGTCATCCACGAACAAATGACAAAACAGAGATGGTAAGTAGAACTTTAACTTAAATGTTGAGAACTATTATCTAGAAAAATTTGAAAAATTAGGAAGATTATTTGTCATTCATTGAGTTTGCATATAATAGGAGTGTATATTCTACAACAAAGTTTTCTCCTTTTAAACTTGTGTAATGACTTGGCTTTTTCAAAGCGAAAATCGATGAAATTTTTTTTTATTTAGGTTCTCGATACTTCTCATAGTGGCATTCCGTGAATTAGTAATTAGGTTCCCTTTCTTATCATGGCATCATATGGATATAGTTTTCATAAATCAACATTTCCATAAAACGGATACTCAATAGACATGCCTATAATATTATATTTTCATATTCATATATTTACATTACATCATATTGACATACTTATGAGTTTGCATTCCTGTTCTAGTATAGTTATTAACACGAGTTTATACACGAGTGCCGAACGACAATTTTACACAACTAATACTTTCTTTCATACGATCCTCATGTGATTTCACAACACAACATCCTCATAAAAGAGAATACCACATAAATATATTCATAATATCGTATCTACATGTTCACACATCCATATCCGTGTTCCATTACTGTTTTTATTCAAGTCCTTACAAAATATGTGAACCCGTGGAACGGGCTTCCATATGCACTTTGATTGTGTGATATCCCTATCATAAAAATAACATAGATACAAGAATTGTAAATAATCTAACATAATAATAAAAAAACTAGAAGGACGTTATCGTTACTTTTCGTTATTAACTTAGAATGGACAGATTCCTTCTTTTACTTCTTATATGTATTATACATATTTTATTATTTTGTTAAGTGTACTTTTCTCACTCACACACCCTAACCTCTCCATAGGAGTTGTGGGGCTGAAGTTTAACATCGGGTCGGGGTTAATTACTTCACCTTAACCCAGTCATCCACCTTGGATACTTTTAACCGTAGCGAATCGCAATATTTTAACTCAGCCATCTGTCTCGGATGCTATTAACCAAAACTAATCATGAAATCAAACATGTCATTTCTACGGATACCATTAGCCAAAACCAATCATCATAATCAACTCAGTCATTCATCTTGGATGTCATTAGCCGAAACTAATCATCAAACACAACCCGATCATCCACTTGGATGCTATTAGCCGAAGCTAATCATCATTTTCAACTCGGCCATCCATCTCAAATACCATTAGCCGAAGCTAATCATCAAATACAATTCGATCATCCATCTCGAATGCCATTAGCCGAAGCTAATCATCATATTCAACCCGGTCATCCATCTCGGATGCCATTAGCCGAAGCTAATCATCAAACACAACCCAGTCATCCATCTTGGATGACATTAGCCGAAGCTAATCATCATTATCAACTCGATCACCTATATCGGATGCCATTAGCCAAAGCTTATCATCAATCACAACTCGGTCATCCATCTCGGATGCCATTAGCCGAAGCTAATCACCAAATACAACCTGATCATCCTTCTTGGATGACATTAGCTGAAGCTAATCATCATTATCAACTCAGCCATCCATATTGGATACCATTAGCTGAAGCTAATCATCAAACACAACCCATTCATCCATCTTGCATGCCATTAGTAGAAGCTTCACAAATCGGTCATCATGCCATTAACCGAGCTAATCATCAAACACAACCCGGTCATCCATCTCGGATACCATTAGCCAAAGCTAATCATCAAACACAACTCAGTCATCCATCTTGGATGACATTATCCGAAGCTAATCATTATTATCAACTCAGCCATCCATATCAGATTTCATTAGGCAAATCTAATCATCAATCACAACCCGGTCATCCATCTCGGATGCCATTAGCTAAAGCTAATCATCAAACACAACCCGGTCATCCATCTCGGATGACATTAGCTGAAGTTAATCATCATTATCAACTTGGCCATCCATATCGGATACCATTAGCCAAAGCTAATCATCAAACACAACTCGATCATCCATCTTGGATGCCATTAGCAGAAGCTTCATAACCAGGTCATCAATCTCAGATGTCATTAACCGAAGTTAATCATCAAACACAACCTAGCCATTCATCTCGGATGCCATTACTGAAGCTAATCATCAATCGCTACCCGATCATCCATATCGGATGTCATTAGCCAAAACTAATCATCAAACACAACCCGATCACCCATCTCAGATGCCATTAGCTGAAGCTAATCATTGAACATAACCCGGTCATCCATCTTGGATGCTATTAGCCGAAGCTAATCAATAACTCAATCAACATTTCATAATTTGTTTAATATTCATCAACAACTCAATCAACATTTTGTAGTCGGTTTAACATTCATCAATAACTCAATCAACATTTCATAATTGATTTATTATTCGTCAACAACTCAATTTCGTCCACAACTCAATCAACATTTCATAATCGGTTTGATATTCGTCAACAACTCAATCAATATTTCATAGTCGGTTTAACATTCATCACAACACAATAATATATCATCCTCAAACAAGTTATTTCAGAATATTAATGTTATACAAAAAAAAATGGAAACCACCTACCTGTTCCTCCTATGAGGTGTCCTTGCCCGATCGAAGATGTAATCCCAGTTGCACCGCCTAACACATCAATGTTTCACAAAGCAACACATTTGCATTCTGAAATCACATGAATCGTCGCCATACATATTTTAAGAATCCACATGTTCGCATTCAAGTTTTCCACATATTACACAATGTAATCATTTTAATCAGTGGACCAATTCAGATACGTAAATCTACTGTAGAAATTAGTTAGCAAAAACTGGTTCATTAGTGACACATATTTGCTGGAACCTAGAATCGTTAGCAAAACTAGTTTGCTGGTGACACAAATTCGTCAACAAATTGATTCGCTGGAACACATAATCGTCAGCAAAAACCGATTCACTGCTGACACTATAATTTTGCAGTGAAAATTGACACCACAATTCAGAAGCAAACACTAATTTGCTGCTGACACCATAATTCGGCAGCAAAAACTAATTTGCTACTGACACCGAAATTATTGATGAAAACCGAGTCGATGCCAACTCAGAAATCATCAACGCAACCCCTGTTGCTGTCGATTTAGAAATCAGTAGTGTCGATGGAATTGTTTCTGGTTTCATTTCTTCCTTTCGACCAAGCATAAGCCTTACGCTAGGCTTCCATCTACCAATGTTTCTCACCCAAGGTGGATATAGAATTCACCGAATCACACTCCATTCATCATTCATCATCAAACAACAAAAACATCAACACAAGCGATAATAATTCTACAACATATAATGATTCTATTTCACTTTGTTATCACATAAATGGTCACAAAATCATGTTACACCTATTTCCATCTCAAAATTCAAGCAAGGACATCAACATCATTTCGGTTTCAGCACACAATTTGTTAGAATCCAGGATAATCATACAATTTTAAGCATGAACATTTACATGCATTTCGGTTCTAGCATACAATTTGTTCCTAGAATCCAGCAGAATAATACAATTTTCAAGCATGAACATCTACATGCATTTCATCACATAATACATTCTGTTCAGACCCTTAGTTATGGCCAACCTTTTACCAAGTTTTGTCCATTCAATCTATTCATTTTTCTTTGTTAAATGTTTTGGAATTTAGTCTCCATTTAGCCCCATTTTTGTCCCTCCTTTTAGTTTAGGTTTCCTTCATAGCTGGTGTAAAAATTATAGGCATTCCCTTATGGTTTTTCTTCATCCTTTTGGTTTCAAGGTCACAAGAACAAGAGGAAGGAGGTTACAAGACCCATACCTTACGAATCTAAGTAGATTTAGAGAAAGTTTAATAGTATATCTTTTTTTCTTCTCTCGATTTCCCTTTTTCTTTTTTTTCTCTCAGTTTCTCCCCCTTCTATTGGTTTCTCCCCACTGGTTCTAGACCCTTACTCCTTCTATGTCTGCAGCTATTCAACCTCCTCTCAAGCTCTCCCTTCTCTCTCTCATGCTTAAAGAAGGCACATGCAGAAGGGGTTTGTTCAACTATCTTTGGGAAAGAGAAAAGGGGGTAAGAGCATGCAGCTGCTGTAGCTGGTCTTGGGAAGAGTAGGAGTCACCCCCCCTCTCTCTCTCTCCTTATATTTATACCCCCTCTTAAATAAGCCAGGGTGTTTGGGTACTGGAGAAGGGTTGTCTTTTATCCCCCTTTTGGGTTTTCTTAGATTGGTTTCTATTCTAATTCTCCCCTAGGATAGATTGGTCTAACATAATTTTTGTTGGGTTTTACAGTGTCGGTGCCGATTCAAAAATCAGCAGTAAAAACTATCGCTGCTGATTCAAAAATCAGCAGCCAAAAATTGTGTCGTTGCTGATTAGAAATCGACAGCGACGATGGAGTCATTTTTGGATTTACTTCTTTTTTTCATTGGGTGTTTACACTTGTGTATGGTTTTAATCCTTTAACTCCATTGGATTTATTTCCTTCACCTGTTGATGAAAGAGTTAGTTTTGATGGGAATAGAAAAGCACATGTTGTCAAAGATTTGCATACCAAGGTATGAAAACATATTAAAAAGATGAATGAGTAATATGCATTTAAAGCCAATAAGAAAAGGAAACTGATGGTATTTGAACAAAGAGATTGAGTTTGGGTGCATATAAGGAAAGAGATATTTCTTGCTCAAAGGAGATTTAAGTTGATACTGAGAGGAGATGGACCATTTCAAATCATTAAGAATATCAATAATAACACCTACAAAATAGAATTACCAGTTAAATATGGTGTTGGTACTATATTTAATGTATTTGACCTTTCTTTATTTGATATAGGTGATGATTCGAGTTTGAATCTTTTCAAAAAGAAAGGAAATGATGTGATCTTATCTTTAACACCAAGAGATCTATTAAAGGTTCAATTGGGTCCAGTCACAATGGACTTCTTCAAGAAATATGGGCTGAGGTAGACTTTTTTAAGAGACATCCACATCTTCAAGATATATGGGCTAAGGTGAACTTCGAGAGGATATCAAAGAATGAAGAACAAGCCTTGATTAATTTGATTCATGTTCAAGAAGATCTTATAGGGGAGCATCCAAACATTACAGAAATATTGGAATAAGAAGATTCAAAACATGTCAAGTATGACCTTTAACTATTATTTTGTCCATAACTAGAGCTGCGTAATGAATTTTGATGTGATTCTAGTTGTATTGGAAAAGAAGCATCCACAGCTTTCTAATGATATATTATAGACCTTCTAATTCGTCAATAAAAAGGATAACCTTTCGTTTTATATTGGGGTTTGATTTTGTCAACAGATTATGAAATTTGACTTTGGTCTTGTTTCAATAACTTGGGCTAGTATTTATTAATCTTTTAGTTTATTTTAGATGCTGCAGCATTTAAGGATTTATTTGGGTTAGGTTTTTTTTATTATTTATGTTATTTTGGGCTTTAAAAGTGTTAAGCTTTTTTATCAAGTTTGGGTCTATTAAGTCAAATTAAGGTTAGCTTTCTACTATATAAACCAATTATTAACATTATTTTTCAATTTATAAAACTTTCTAAGTTGCCATATTTGTGTGCTTTGTTTCTCTTTGTATTGTTGAGTGATTCTCATATTAAATTCTAAATTGAACTTTCAAACTCTTCAAATGATTAATCAACTTCATTGTGATCTATACTTCTTGATCGCATCTTGTTATACATATAGAGTGAGGGTAACCAATTACATATAACTTTGGTTCTCCAAGACAAGTTTCTTATTGGGTCAAGTTGCAAACTTTTCTTCAAACCACAAATTGCCAATCTAAAGGACAATTCTGCATCAGTAGAAAACAATAGTCCCCCTTATTTTACCATAAGTCTGGGCCTTATCCTCCAAAACTCAGTAGTGTTAACATCACTATCTTGGTTTATTTTTTTACTAAATATTCCCTACACCAAGTAAGTAAATTGTTGCGATATTGTGGCCACATAAATTAATTACCCTAACTTAAACAAATGAGATAGTATAGAGCAGTCAAGGGGTTAATCCCATGATGAAGATCTAGTTCAGGTCTTTATGCTAAATGATTCAAAGTTGGGGGGTTTGAGATTATCTAAACTATGTTAGGGTAAACGAAACAAAGTAATCAAACTAAATTAAATAAATCAAAATTTATTCAGAGAAAAACCTTGGTCTCAACTAAAAATCCACTGACAGAAATCAAAATTTATCATTGAAATGATACGTCAATTTATCATTCCTTTATATTAGTCAATTGACCAATCCACATTATAACTAACTCAAACCATTAAACAACCACAACATCTACTTTAATAATTTAATTCAATGGCAGCCTCAAGAACAAGATAGGTTGATAAATCTAGATAATATAACTGTTTGCAGTCTATGTTTGATTTACTTGAATTTTTTTCCTAAGATTAACAATATAGATCTGCCATATTTATTATACTTAGTCGCTTCACAAGTTCAATATCACAACTCTGGTTTTAATAGAAAACTTAGCAATAGATTGATTAGAATAATAACTTAGAGTTCGCTTTAACAATCATAGAAAATAAGCGTAGGAAAACATTCATACTCATCGTATAAAATAAAAAGAAAAGATAAAATAGATCTTATAGTTTTTGAATTTTGAAGACTTTTGTATCCTTTCATCCAAGAAAAATAACTTAGCCTTGCATGACTATCAAAAAACTAAGGAAGAGAAAAGATGAAAACATAATTTTGGGTATAGGAAAAAAGGCAAGAGTTTCTTTCTTCTTTCTGGTCGCCACCCTCTTTTTCTCTTTCTCTTTCTCTTTCTTTTTATATGATGGAAAACCCTGCTTCCCACATTACTACTAGTCCGTTTGTATCCTCAAAAAAAATATAGGAGTCCTTTTCAAAGTAGACAATCTATATTTAAGTAGTACAATAACTCTTTACTATAAAGAAGAAAAAATAGTCTTGCATAAAATCTTCAAGCTTTAACTTTGGACTTAGTGAAGTTAATTTGCTCAAATAAAGACCTTTTTGCATATGAAGAAATAATTGACATATTGGTTTGGATGTTTGAGAAGTAAGTTGAACTTGTTTCTTTACAAAACTTGTTTGCTAGTAAAATTTATGGGTTATCTTAGAAAAATTATAACTCTCTCATATGAGCTTTTTTTTCTGCTGACATTTAGTAGGTTAATAGGTCTTTGAGTTAGAAATCTAAAAACATTGAGTTTGCATCAAATGGACTTTATAGGTTGTTTTAGAAAAATCATATCTCTCTCATATGATCTTTTTTTCTGCTAACATTTGGTAGGTTGATAGGTATTTGAGTCAAGAATTCAAAAAACTTGATTTTGCTTCAAATGGACTTCTCTAACTCAAGATATTCAAGTCGGCATGGCCGAAGGTTAAAATTGGAAAAATACAAGATTTGTCTTTGAAGGCTATAATTTCCATGCTCTTTATTTTTTTTTCTTGCTATACATGTATAGAAAGATATGGATGTTAGCTTTCTAATGCAACTGGAATCACTTTATTTTGACATCTAGAACTCAAGTTCTGCGTAAAACATTGATCGAATGTCAAATATGTCAATATTCGACATAGGTTGGAATATGGTCTGAATGTTATATTTGAATTACTTCTTTTTGAATATTACATCCAAAAGTACCTTCAAAACATAAAACAAATAATATCAAGGCATTTTATATATAAAACATGGGCAAAACACTAGGTAAATATGGGTAAAACTATTGAATAATATGGTTGCATCATAAACTTATCTATTTATGTTTTAGGTTAATTTATTGATATTTTGTATAATATTTTTAATTTACTTGTATATTTAAGTGTTTTATAGCCTTTTCATAGAGAATTTTGTTGTATTATGGTATAATTTGTATGTTAGGGTTTATTTGGGATTTGTGAAAAATTAAATTTCTTTTTAATTTGATGAAATTGATTTCAATTTTGTAATTTAGGCATGTTTTACTAGAATAAATGATGAGTTATTTAATGGGTACCAATCACATTTTTTTCAATTTTATTATTGAGTTTGAAATGTTGAGAAAATTGAATTTTTATGAAATTGATAACAATTAAATGACATTAATTTAGATTGAGTAAATTTGAATTAAACAAATGATATATAGTTAATTGGGCACTAATTACTTGTTAATTTGATATATTTAGTTCACATTTTGATGCAACATTGAATTTTTCACAAATGATAGTAGTCTATTGGATTGTGAATTCATTTTTAATTGATGGTTACATTATTAATAAACATTATCATCAATATTCTAGATAGGTTTCATAAGTAATGAATAATCATTATTGGATGTATTGGGATTTTTCATAAGGGTTGTATAAGGAATATTATTGTAAAGGGTTTGAGGATTTTATTAATTTTTTACTGTCAAATATGAAGAATATTAACGGAGGTAGAATTAGATGTTCATATGTAAAGTGTACAAATAAAAAGTTCCACCAATCAGAAGTTATGATGAAGCTTTTTCTATAAAAAAAGGTTTGTAGAGAAATAATTATGTTGGTTTGCAATCGAAGAACCCTATGTTTCTTATGAGACCATGTTAGACAGGATCATTCGCTCAACATCTAGTTATAGAAATATAAATAAAATTATAGATAATAATAGTAATTGTTATAGGATTATGGTGATGGATGCAACAAGAATAAATCATGGTTATTCAGGTGATGATTCATATGTAAATGAAAAAAACAAATAAAAATGCCGATGAACCATTATGGGATGAGTGCAAAATCATAGTAAATTATCGATCATTGCCCGAGCATATACCATCAAGTCATATCATGGGTTGAGTGAGGCCAGTTTTCAGCATTATCAAATGGGTGAAAAGCATGATGAAAATAGGCTGAAAGAGAACTTGTATGCTACAAAATCCATGATGAAACCCCTTGGCTTAGGATACCAAAAAATTAATATGTGCCCAAATGTTTGGCATGTTGTACTATGATGTTGCGATGTCGCGGTCGCACAAATTAATTACCCTAGCTTTAAACACAACACACAAGATAGTATAGAGCAAGCAAGGGGTCGATCCCACGAGGAAGTTCAAGTCAGATTTTTATGCTAGATGATATGCAATTTGGAGGGCTTTGGACATTATCTAGGCTAAAGCAAAAGAAAATAGAAAACTATCAAACGAAATTTAATAAAATCAGAAAATTATCAAGAGAACAAACCTTGGTCACAAGCACACATCCACCTACAGAAATCAGAGCTGATCATGGAAACAAAACATCAATTTATATTCTGAATATTTATCTCTTCTTAACATTGGTTAGTTAACGAATCCGCCGTATAACTAACCCTAACCATTAAACAACCACAATGTCCACACTAGCAATTTAATTTAATGGCAACCTTAAGAACTAGATAAGTTGATTAATCAAGAAAACATAACTGTCCGCAGTCTATGTTTGATTTGATTGAATGTTCTCCCTAAGATTAATAACGTAGATCCGCCACAATTATTAAACTCAGTTGCT
>Ga0325400_1003337_pt1 | contig 14455 bp, 7 predicted proteins | sample PopdelMetagenome_2_FD_205662 | JGI IMG/M metagenome (GOLD analysis project Ga0325400, IMG submission 205662) | Populus deltoides microbial communities from Bellville, Georgia, United States - Xylem-PdKOR-R1 | ecosystem: Host-associated > Plants > Phyllosphere > Stem > Wood/Secondary xylem... | reverse complement strand
TCTATATTATATATATATATATATATATATATATATATATATATAGGTATGACAACATATTGAATCGACCCGGATTTTACTGCTTAATATACCAAACCCATAATCCAGCTCATGGACTCTATCGAGTTTAATAATTATTTTTTAAAATTGTTTTGTATTTAATTATAAAACTGAGCAACAGTTAAATATCATGATATTTGTTTGAAATTATAATAATCTCATGAAAAATAAATAAATTATGAAACTCGATTTAAAATTAATTAAATATTGAAAGCTGAAATTAAAAAAAAAAATGCTAATATAAAGTCAAAAGAAAGGGGAAATAATTAAACCATCACTTAAATTAAATATCTTTTTAAGAAAAAACTAAATAATTTATTAAAAAATGAATTATTTTTTCAACACACAAATAACACAAAAGATATAAGTAAAAAAGAAACAATAATAAAAACATTACATAGTTTTTTAGTATATAGAACTACTAAATAATTTAATTAATATCCATATAAGCTCAAATATAATATAGTTAAAATAAAATAATTAAATTTATTTAATTTTAAAATAATTAAGGTTATTAATTATATAGTTAAATATTAGCTAATTACTATGTATAAAATAAAAATGATTGAAGTTAGATAACTTTTATAAATTTAGGTCATTTGTTTTCTTTCAAATAAAATAAGGAGTCTTTGATCTAAAAAAAATAAGTACTTCTCATGTTTTTTTTTTTAAGTAAAATCTAATATACCTTTAAAGTTTTATAAAAATCACTTCTCACTCTTAAAAGTTGAAGTTAAATAGTTGGTTTTTAAAATTAAAGGCCAAACATGTTATAAAAGCTAGAAAAATAAATCTTTTATTTGCTTTTATAAAAATTAGTTTTTCCTAGTAAACATTTTTTTTTATATTTTTCTTTAAAGCAAAATTATAAAAACTAGAAAGTAGACATAAAGGTCTTTATGACATAATCAATAGTTCACTTCATTTTTAATTAGGTATTTCTTTAACTTTTTAAGAGGTTAATACTTCTTTAGTAGCCTAACACATATACTAGCTACTTGCTTACGCATTTTTAAAGCAAGACTACTCAAGTTGCATTATATACTCATCATCAATACTTCACATAATTCATTATAATAAGAGTTTTTGCTTATAGAACTAAATTTCTTATTAAATAGAACATAATAAGGATAATGTATTAACAAGAATGCTATACCATAAAGAAACTATTATATTCTATTTAAGTTGGCCTAGCTTTTTTTTTTTTTTAAAGATTCTATATTTTGGGATGTTATATTTATAATAATGTCATTCTTATTTTCGATACTTCGAAGAAACAAATCTTGATTGAACTCATTTACGTAATGGATACAATCAGCTTATGAAAAACTGCATATTAGTTCGATATAGTTTCATCTTCAAGGAATAGTCTAACCTTCCTGTCCTACTAGTTAAATGCTATTAATGAAAATAGTAATTCATTATTCTTAATAATAGGGTCTAGAGACTTCTAGGTTCACCATGTTATTGCTCTAGGTTTACATACAATTACATTAATTTTAGTAAAAGATGTTTTAGATGTGTATGGTTCTAATTTAATGCTAGATAAAAAGGATTTTGGATATAGTTTTCTTTGTCATGGTTTAGGACGAGGGAATACTTATGATATTTCAACTTGAGACATATTTTATTTGGTGGTTTTCTAAATGTTAAATAACATTGGATGAGTTATTTTTTATTGTCATTGGAAGCACATAATACTATGGTAAGGTAACGTTTCATAATTTAATAAATCTTCTACTTATTTAATGGAATAGTTAAGAGATTATTTATGGTTAAACTCTTCACAACTTATCAATGGGTATAACCACTTTAGGATGAATAGTTATTGGTTCATATTTAGACATCTTTGGAAAACTCAATTTATGTTTTAATTTCTTGGCACATATATTGGCAGGAATTGATTGAAACTTTAGCATGGGCATATGAACACATATTTTTGGCTAATTTGATTTGATGGAGAGATAAACTAGTAGCTCTTTTCAATGTGAAATCAAGATTGGTTTAATTAGCCCATATTTTTATAGGTTATTTCTCCACATATACGACTTTCTTGATTGCCTTTACATCGAACAAATTTAGTTAATTTTTTTAAGTGTTGTATTTGCGAGAATATCATTTCTTTCGATGAAAAATGTTATCTAATATATTTCCACATCTAGGATCTAACTTGTATCAATGATACTAATAGGAAAAGTTTGATTCAATGGGAGAAAAAGAGGTAAAAATTGGAATAAAAATATCATTTAATTCATCGATCTTGAAAAAAAAAAGAAGAAGAAATAGGCAAAGTTCTGTTATGGGTGATAAATAGAAAATGCATTGGAAGTTATAATCCTCACCCTCACCGTGAAATAGTGTACCAACATGCCTTCACTGACATTGTTTTTTAATTGAAAGATTAAGAGCGCTTTGAGCTATCCGGACACATACTTCATTCAAATATTAATGCATGTTTGTTTCTAGGGAAACAAAATCAAATTGGTAAAGATTCCAAAATTTCATCCATTTTCTTAGTCATTTTTATGATCATCGATCACAAAGAAGCCTTATTAACATTTTATATAAATATGTTATTCTATTTGTACAATTCAGATATCAACTTCAAAAGAAACTTGTCTAAAACTACCAAGATATGCCTTATTTGCAAGATGAAGGATCTATTGATAAGGTCTTCAACCTATTAGGATTTCCTTTATGAATGAATGTAGGAAGAATATTTCAATACTTACTTGGGTTAGCAGAAAGTCTACTATATATACATTATCGTGTAACACCTTTTGATGAAAGATATGAATAATAGGCTTCGAGAAAGCTAGTATTTTCTGAATTTTATGAAGTAGGTAAATAAATAGCAAATCCGTACGTATTTGAACTTGAATGCCCGGAAAAAAATAGAATATTTGATGGAAGAATGGGAGATACTTTAATCATCCTATTATAATAGGAAAGCCTAATATCTTAAAATTAATTCATCAAGTTAGATAAAATACATGAATGTTGTAATGGGTATTTTGCCCATGTTATATAACTTCTTAGAGGAAAGGACAAACAACGGGGACAACACATAGGAGAAATAGAGGTTTGGGATCTAGAGGGATTTGACATTTCTTATATTTACAAAACATGCTTACTTGTGAATCTAATCATATTAGATCATACTGAGAAGTGCTTGATACTAAAATTAGTAGACGAACTATACCTAAACCCGAATACACTATAGAATCTTTTTAATTGCTCGGTCAAAAATTATAATCTTGGCTTTGGAATCGAAACATTTCTATATATTCAAGAAAAACAAATGGATTAAAAGGAAAGGGGTTTAATCAGAATGAATTAGAATTTTTCTTTTTATGATTGATCAATTCTGAATTGTATCTGTTTCTCCTCAACAAATAAATGCTTAGACTAATAAAATCCTACCTAATGAAAAGATTGTTGGAGAGGTTACAAAACCTTATACTTTACATTAGAAAACTAATAAAACTAAAAATGATGGACTATTTTATTAAAGAGTTTTTAGGCCTATAAACAATGGAATTTATTCTTGTAGAAATTATTGAGAAATCAGAGATGAAAAAGAAAAACCAAAATTTTATGAACAAATTATAAAAACCAGACACAGGTGTTGTTTCAATGAATAATTCTCCACACTTTTCATTGATAAATATTATGTGCTATATATACAGTAGTAGGAAAGTTAGTTTAGGAAACATATAAATGGTAATGCTAAAACTATGCTATTACAATATATAGTTGCATAATACAACTGTAAAATTCAAGTTTGGAATCAACTCCAAATATATCCTTAATGGCATAATCTTTGCCATGATTTTCGGCTACACATTCTTTGTTTTGATTTGAGCAGATTCTCTACAAGTTTCCCTGATACGCCCCCGCAAGATTGAGCTTCCATTGGCAAGACCAATCTTGTTACGTAACACAGTCGTTCGTTGTTTGGATAGTAGCTTGGTTAACAGATTAACTAGTTAGTCTTGTGTGTGTAGATGTCTGACTTGAAGACTTTCTTGTTGCACTAAATCACACACAAAGTGAAGATCAATTTGAATATGTTTCATGCGCGAGTGGTTCACTGGATTGAAGCTGAGTTGCGTGGCTCTAAAATTGTCACATAGCAACAAAGGAGATTCTTGGATTGGAAATGTCAGTTCTTTGAAAAGAGTGGACAACCACATTGTTTTTGAGGCCGCATTGGCCAGTGCCCATTATTCAGCCTCCATTGTGGATCGTGCAACTACTCTTTGTTTTTTGGATGTTTACGAAATGGGATTAATTCCCAAAAAACTGATGTATGTAGACGTTGACGTGTGATCATCCATATTCCCAACCCAATCAGCATCAGAGTATGTTTTTAAAACTGAAGGTCCAGCTCTGTGAATCTGAACACCATAGAAAATAGTTTGTTTTAAGTATCGCAGAAGCTGTTTGGTTGTTGTCCAGTGAGTTGCGGTAGGTTTGTGCATAAATTGAGAGAGTTTGTTGACAGCGAATGATATATCTGGTTGCGTCAAATAGAGGTATTGAAGGTTGCCTATAATTCGATGAAATTATGTGTTGTCCACAGCAGCGGTGCCATCAACCAGTTGAAGTGACTGTGTTATTGACAGAGGCGTGGAGATGTCTTTTGCACCACTCATGTTGGTATTAACTAGAGGCTCACGAACATATTTGTGTTGTGTGAGGAATAAGCCTGTCCTAGTAGGAATTACCTCAACACCCAAGAAGAAGTGAAGAGAGCCTATATCCTTGAGAGAAAACATGTCTCTTAGCTGTTGAATGAAAATGGTCACAAGAGTTGGATTATTCCCTGTTATGACAAGATCATCAACATAAACCAGTAAGTAGCAGAGATTGGAGTCGTTGCTGTAAATGAATAGAGAAGAGTCTGCCTTAGAGTTGTGAAATCCCATCTGAAGGATAACAGTTTTAAGTGCTGTATACCAAGCTCTAGGTGCTTGTTTAAGGCCATAAATGGCCTTGTTCAACCTGCAAACATGGTTAGGTTTGGATAAATCTCTGAACCCTGGAGGCTGCACCATGAAAACAATTTCAGTTAATGCACCATTAAGAAAGGCATTTTTGACATCCATTTGATGCAATTCCCATCCACTCATGACTGCAACAGATAATGTAGCTCTTATAGTTGCTGGTTTTACTACAGGGCTGAACGTTTCCTTATAGTCAACCCCTGGACGTTGATGGAAACCCTTAGCAACTAAACGGGCTTTGAATCTATCGACAGAGCCATCTGCATTCCTTTTTACCCGAAAGATCCACTTGCAACCCACAGGTGCATAGTTGGAAGGTAATAGCACTAGATCCCATGTTCTATGTTTCATTAGGGCAGTGAGTTCATTTGACATAGCCTCACGCCAGTGAGGTTGAGTAATGGCTTGGCTCACATAGGTTGGTTCTATGGTTTGGGGAAGAGGTTGTTTGGACACTGTGTGAATTTGTTTAGGTTTGAAGAGTTGGTTCATCGAGCGTGTGGTCATGGTGTGTGCGTGATGAGGAGGATTGATGGATGGGATAAGACTGGAAACAATGGGATTTGAGAGAGGAGGAGTTGAACTAATGTGCAGATCTATAGGCTGAATAGGAGAATGTGGTTTCAAATTTAAAGAGGACACATAAGTGCTGAAATTACCTGGGGAGGATGCAATAATGGCAGGGGAGCCTTCTAGAGGCAGTGATGAGGCTTATGTTGTGGAGACCATTGATGATGGCACAACGATCTGTGGGGGACCAAAATGAAAGGGAATGACTTGGTGATTGGCTTGACTGACCGGGTTGGACATGGAAGATAAGAGTTGTGATGAGGTGAAGTGATGTTGATTTTCATTAGACAACACGTGGCGAGAGATAAAAAAAATTCGTAAATGAAGGTCAAAACATTTGTAGGCATTTTGAGTTGATAAATAACCAAGAAAAATGCATGCTTTGGATTTTGGTTGCATTTTATTTGAATTATTGGGTCGTGTGAGGGATAACAAATGCATCTAAATTTCTTAAATTTTAAATAACTTGGGGTTTGGCCAAAAAAGGCTTCAAAAGGGGATTTATGTTGCAGGACTGGTGTGAGCTATCGGTTTATGAGGTAAGATGTTGTCTGAAAAGCATAGGGTCAATATGAGAAGTCAATATTTGCATCCTGAAGTAGGGTAAGGCTCGTTTCCACGATGTGACGGCGACGACGTTCTAAAACGCCATTTTGTTGGGGGGGCGTATGGAGCAGTGGTATAATGGATTATGCCATGACGCAAGAAATAAGATCTTAAGGCAATAAACTGACCTCCATTATCGGAGTAGAGTGCTTTGATTAGTTTTTGAAAGCGGGTTTCAACAAACTTTTTGAAATATGGAAAAATATTAGAAACACCGGATTTAGTTGCCATTGGATAAAACCAAATGTATTTGGTATAGTGATCCATAAAAATAAGATAGTATCGTGATCCATCAATTCCAGTATAGCTAGCTGGACCCCACATATCCGTGTAAATAAGTTCAAGAGGTTCATGGCTTTGAAGACTGGTGCCACCAAAGGGTTGTTGATGTGTTTTATTAATGGAACATGAATGACATAAATATGAAAAATGTTTTTGCGATGAAATAGAAAGAGCAAAATTCTTAACAAGATGATGAATAATTTTAAGGGAAGGATGCCCAAGACGCTTGTGTCATCCATCAATGGAAGTCCATTCATGGACATTAGTAACCTTTTAGGGCATCACCATTGAATCCGAAAAGATGTAGATGCCATTGTTACATGCTTCTTTTAGTAGAATCGCTCCCGTGATCTCGCCCTTCACAAAAAAATGAAAAGGATGAAGTTCAACAAAAACATTATTTTGTTTGGTGAAATGATGAACAAAAATTAAATTTTTGTAAAGATTTGGAACATAAAGGGTATCACAGAGTGTAAAGTTTCAGTGGGGAGATTGTAAATTCAAAGAGCCAATATGTGAGACTGCCAAACCTAAACCATCACCAAGTATTACTTCATCAGTTCCATCATATTCGGAATGGACAGATATAAAGCGGCCAAATCAAGTAACCAATTGTTGTTTTTCCCGGTAGAGGTTGTAGCACAATTGATAGAGATATTCTGTGGATGAAACTGAGGACAAGACTTTACAATGTGGCCAAATTGGTCACAGATTTAGCATTTGGGCTGATAACGCCGATTGAAATTGTTGGGTCTGCTATAATTATTATTGAAACGACGTCCATCACGTTGGGCTCTACTGCCGGTGTTGGGACCTTGAGACCCTCGGGGGTTGTCGTTTGGTTGAGGGACCACTGTTGACTCCCTCTATACATAGAATGCTTCGTCTTTGTGTAGTTGGCGGAAGCTACCAGTTGCTGTGTTGTTGTTTCCAAGCGCCTCAGGTATGCCTTGTGTCCCACCAGCAGTTCATGCAGCTCCTCAAATGCCAATGGTGATTCTCGGGCTCGAATAGGCGCTACAATCTCCTGAAATTCTGAACCTAAACCATTCAATACATAAAGCGTTAGGTCATCATCTGAAATTGAGTGATCAATAATGGCTATTTCATCAGCCAAGGTCTTCACAGCGTGGAGGTATTCTGTGATTGACCGATGTCCATGCTGGATTAAGGTGAGTTCCTCCTTTAACTGCATAGCATGAGTTCTTGATTGGCTAGCATATAGATTTTTTAGCTTTTTCCAAGCTTCATGAGATGTCTTTGCCGTAGCAATGAGTGGTGTGATTGAAGGTGATGTGAAGGCTAGAATGACACTCAAGATAAGTTTGTCCTGCTGGACCCAGTAAAGCTTGCAAAGCTCATCAGTGGCAGTGCCAGAGGAGGAGGGACACAGAAGTGTGCCTTCGATATAGTCAAGTAAATCATAACCAATAAAGAGAGCTTCAAATTGAGCACGCCATTGAGGAAAGGTGGAGGGGGTTAATTTTTCATTGATTTGTGCTGTAATATTGAAAGCAATGAGTGGTTTGTCTACTGTGGAAGAGGGTTAGGTATTGAGGGTGAAGTTTGGGTTCTGATCGGAGGATGATGACATTGTGGTGTTTTGGATCGGTGGTTCGTTAGAAATTGATTGCCCCGATATCATATAAAAACTAGACACAACTACTGTTTTAATGAATAATTCTCCACAGTTTTCATTGATAAATATTGTGTGCTATATATACAGTAGTGGGAAAGTCAATTTAGGAAACATATAAATGGTAATGCTAAAACTATGCTATTACAATATACAGTTGCAGAATACAGCTGCAGAATTCAAGTTTGGAATCAGCTCCAAATATAGCGTTAATGGCAAAATCTTTGCCATGATTTTCGGCTATAGATTTTCTGTTTTGATTTGAGCAGATTCTCTGCAAGTTTCCCTTATACAAATAAGGGGTCAAATTTGTTAATTCTTGGATACAAAGATATCAAATGTAACGTCCTGAGATTTTTTATGCAATTATTATCTTTCTAATGGTCTTGTATATGAAATTTAGGAGTAATTTCTTTTTATAATATCATAAGGACATCTTCAAGCTCACTCTCCAATAATTTTATCCACATGTATAATGATATACAATTTATACCTACACATTTGTGCAGTTATAGGACCTTATAAATTACATGCTTAAACTTGTTTACAATATAATCATTAAACAATACCAGGATTTACCCAATAGGAAATGCCAGGTAGCTCAATAACCTCTTCATTAAAATTGAGGCCTTTAAAAGAAAAGTACTTGTAAGACACAATATCACAAAAATTACCATAAGTATTTACATCATCATAGTTATCACATTTTACGAATATATGAACAAAACAAATGTCATTAACCTTTTTATAAACACACCAATCTATGTCCTTTTCAAAATATTTTCATATCAATCATTGATGAACTCTTTTTTTCATTAGACACATTACATTATCATCATCACACATACAACTACTCCTTGACTTACCAACTATTCCATAACTCATCTCAATATAATCTTCACTCACTTCTTTTATGTTCATCGAATTTATTGTAATGTTTTCATATCATGTTCCCTTTCAATATCATATTTAATATATAACCCATTTCATCTCATACGCGTATAAGTTTATGCCATTATTCATACCACATTTCATCTCTCAAATACAACTATATGCTTTTTTTAGCTTTACCATGCATTTATTCCATTTTAACCATGTAGTTTTGTTAGTTCATCTCAACATCTATTATATCATTATTGGCAAATAAATATCAATTTCAGTGTCTATTATATCCATTATGGCTTATCCATATAATTTTACAAACTCAATATGGTTCCGAACTGTTTCTAGCTTATACATATATTTATTCTATTCTCATATACTTTACGCCCATTTGGCTCCTTTAAATATAATTTTCATCTCGAATATTTTTTAGACTCATTGATGGTACATTCCAATGTTTCCCTTCAACTTAAATATTTTTTTAAGTCTATTTTTTACACGTTCCAATATTTTTTTCAACTTAAATACTTCTCATGCCCATTTATGGCGCATTACAATATTTTTTCAATATAAATATTTCTCATGCCTATTTGTGACATGGTATACTATTTTTCCAATTTAAATATGTCTCATGCCCATTTATATCAACATGTATTAACATGTTTCATACAAATAAACTCTCTATTTTAAATGACAACTCCAATATTTTTCTCTTTTTTCCCATTACAAGTTGATCATTATCATATCTCAATAACTTATCTTTCAACTCTCTGAAGTGTATTCTATATTGGATGGAGAATGAATTAATATAAACTGTGAATATTTTGACACATTACAACACTCGATTGCATCCACAATATTACCTAACCTTAGCCCTGTTTACATGGTCAACTAAGTAAATAGTTTTATAACCTTAGTTTCGTTACACAACAACTAAGTAGTCAATTTCTATAATCTTTTACACAAAGAACTTATATTTCTCATTCAATAGTTAAAATATTTATTGTCATTTCAACCATAATGTGTAACTTTCCGTTTAAATTACATAATTCAATTCTTTTTATAATGAGCACATCTAACAACTAAAATAACAAATATAGGAATATTGACTAGAATTTAATAAATTTAAAAGGTTAAGGTGTCAGACACCTACTTGCTTCTCTCATTGACATAGCTCTTCCAATTGAAGGTCCAACTCCTGAGGTCTCTTCTAATTTAAAATGATAGACAACAATTAGTATGTCAAAAATTTCATCACATTAATCAATATCCATGTTAATATAATTTTGACTACACTTTACTTTGCATCATTATAATTATTATCTTTAACTTGAACATATAAAAATTTCCATGATTGTCCTTTATTATTTAGCCCACACTTTTTCATTTTATATTTTGTAACCATAACAATTTCAAAGTTTTCCATGTTAACAAAGCATCACCAAATTTCTAATTAATTCATTCCTTGTTAATTCAAGTATTTTATATAATCTCACTTAAACATTTAGTTACTTATAATTTGCTCAAACATAATTTCCTATTATTTTAAATTATCTTTCATTTAAAAAAATTTACTTTCATATAAGATATTAAAACCATTAAAGTCATTTAGCATTTTGACCCCTTTCTAAATTTTATCAACTTACTTATGAACTGTTTGATTAATATGAAACAACACTAACAAATTTCAAGCTTCTTTATTACATACTTCAACATAATATCATAACAGAATAACAATAAATACCCACATATAATTCTCTAACATTGACACATATCCCTTTCATTATATTCTATATCATACCAACATGTATTCAATAATAAGATTTCTCAATCTATAAATTTTAAAACTTTTCCATTTACTTAACGACATATAACATCACAAAAGTATTCATTTTAGAATTCATATCCTTGCCAAACTCGCATTCATACATACAACACATGTATAGTAACACAAAACTCTTTTCCTAAAACATAAGTATTCAAGACAATATATTAATAAATATATAATCTCATATAATTCGATCAATTTTCAAAATCAAGCCTATAGTCAACTTAACAACATCTTTTGATTTTAATAAAACCTTTACGAACTTGATTATATTCTCTTTCTTACCATATTACATACCATAACCACCCAAATTTACAATTATTCATACAATCTCAACACTTTTACCTCACTTTCATATTATAAAAGTCATGTTCCCAAACAAATTTATAGATACATACACATATCCTTAACAAACCATTTACCCCATAACCTAATTATCATACAATATACATCTAATTAACACATAAGTACACAATTCCATTCAATTCTTTCATTTCCCCCATTCTTTATCATGGTTGGCCATAGGGTTAGGAAATTCCCATGGCTTTTCTTTTAATTTATATCTTTATCTTATTATATTTATACGTTATTTCACACAACCTAACCAATTTATAAGTAATTTTTCATTTCCCCAAACTTCTCTCATAAACTCTAGGTGAGAGATTAGGGATTTCTCTTCCCCACACACTCAAACTCAAATAATTAGAATTAAATGGTATAGGGTACTTTACCAAGAAAATCTAAAACCAATTTGCCCTTTTCTTTGCAAAGTTCTCCTATAGTTCTCTTCCTTTTCTAAAATTCCTTATTTTTCTAAGTAACTACTAATTTTCTATCTCCTTAAACCCTTCCAAAACTTATGCTAAAGTGTTTCCTCCACTAATCACCCTTATAACACCCAAAAACCCTTATTTTAGAGAAGATTTGAGTGAAAATGCAAGAAATAAGAGGAAGAGAGCTTAAATTCCTTCTCTTATGGCTAACAACCTCAATATATAGGGGGAGATAGATTTTTTATGTTATTTATAATTTTTCCTTTACTAATTGTCCACTTGTTATTTTTAGTATTTTACTTAACTGTTGGTACTTTTGCATACTGTTTTATTTACTAAAATCATCAAAAAAAATTAAATAATTTATTAGATACTTTCATCCGTATTTATGATACAATTTTTCCTTAGATTTCCTTCCATTCTAGTTAAAAAATTGTGCGATTGTACACAAAACTTATACTGGTGGTCAATGTTATTTGCACATAAAATCATACATTAGTTTATTAAGAATTCCATTCTATCATCATCATTATCCTAAATATTTTCACCCAATTCACTAATATTTTTCTTTAAATAATTATATTACCTCATTGGAAAATTTACACGATTTATTACTGAGCTACCATTTTGCATACCGATTTATTTCTCCACTCCATTTGGGATCTAAATAATTTCACTAGGGATTTTTCATCCTAGTTTTAATAATTTCTTTTTCTATTTTATCATTTTAAATTGTATATTTCCTTATATAACTTGGTTCACCAATTATGGGCCGAAGGTTCACATCAAATGAGCTACATCAAACTGCCAGGTCTAGTAACTCATGTGTGGTACTTGAAATGTTTTCGTAGTTATAATGCCTATCTTTTAGATAAGCCTCATAAATAATTAGAAAGCTTAGTATATTGCAATGTGTGATTTAATCCAAATTTTGATTTTATAGTTTTGGAATGAGAAACTCTCATCTCATTTACTCAAAATAGGATGCTTTGGGTCTGACATGTCTCTTTAAAGGAGTAACATGAAGCTTAGAATTATGGCTATATTAAATACCTCCTAATAAAATTGGAATTGGTCTATAGCTGATCCAGTAAAAAAGAAATAGAAATTTCTAATTTTACTATAACAACCTCAAAATTTATGTTTAAAACAAAGAGCAACGATGTAATAATTCAATTAAGATTAGGGTAATTTTTTCTTCAATCAATAAAAAATCCAGCAAGGTTTCCTTCGTATTTATAGGTATCAAGTTGTCGACTTTTCCTCCACAATTCACAATTATCAAATTTCCTATTTGTCTTATCATCCAGGACTTTCTCCTCTCATCACATCACCATTTCTCAAAAAACAAAATCACATATGGTTAAACAATTCAATATAACACATTTACCTAGATGCAATTCAATGAATTATTCTACAAATTAGAACTAAAATACATTACACAATTCAAAAATTTACAAATAAGAACCATTAAAGAAATTATAATTGAAATGAGTACATAGTTAAAAGAAGAAACTCATAATTAAAAATTATACTACGAAGAAAAACTTTCAATAAATATTGACACATTAAATTTTAAAATTTATATTACATAAAAAAATAATAACTTCACTCATTACAAAATGGTACCCAACAAAATATAAAGAAAAATAATCTACTGTTCAATCCGATATGGGGATATACCTGAAAATTGATTTAATACAATATTTCAATTAGACAGATGAAATAAAATATCAATAAAATTCTTTCTTTCTTTCTTTCTTTCTTTCTTCTTTTTTTTTAATAAAAAAATTACCCACAAGATCATTAAATTAATTCATTCATCTAGTATTACATTTCAATTAAATTTCTGAATAATCCTTAATTCTTGAACATCAACCAAAAATATAATTTCTCCTATTGCCCATTAACCCCGACATTAATTCCACTAATAGGTGATTAATTCTTGTTCGTCCATTCAATAGGCACTAATTTCATCAACCCAGAAAATTAGTTCAACGATTCACTCATTCCTTAAGGTACTAATCTCATTAATCAGGGAATTAATTCTTTATCACGTCCATTCGTCAGGGCACTAATTCCATTAAACCAGGAATTAGTTCAAGAAATTGCCCATTCACTAGGGCATTAATCTCATTAACTAAGAAATTAATTTTTCATCACGCCCATTCACCAGGGCACTAATTCTATTAAACCAGGAATTAGTTCAAGGATTTGCCCATTCACCAAGGCATTAATCCTATTAACCAGGAAATTAATTCTTCATCATGCCCATTCGTCAGGGCATTAATTCCATTAACTCAGGAAAGAGTTCATTTCACCATATATCTATTTCCCGAAGTAAACAATATAACAATTACTAATTCATTACCCATAATTAATCAAATAACAATACATATTGACCCATAATGAATTCGGGCATTGCATAATTACCTTACGACTGAGCTCGGGTCGAAATTCCCTACTGTGGTGTCGGCCTAACAGTCTCTCCTGAATTGACAAGCATATAACATCATTATTCTACTTTTCATATTGACACAATCAATAAATAAAATCCTTCCAATTATCCTTTCATTTGTCAAAATCAAATTTAGAAAGAAACTTGAAAATTCCTTTCTTTCTTTTGTAAATTTCCTTCCTATTCTTCAAATTTCCACATTGTAACACAATTCATTTCATTATGAGTGTGTTTGGTATTGCGGTAGCTGTTGTGGTTGTGGTTTGAAAAAAGTTGTTTTATAAAAAGTACTTTTAGTTGAGGTTGGTTTGAAAAAAATAGGTGTTTGGTTAAAACCATGGTTGAAATTGA
>Ga0325400_1003336_pt1 | contig 14455 bp, 6 predicted proteins | sample PopdelMetagenome_2_FD_205662 | JGI IMG/M metagenome (GOLD analysis project Ga0325400, IMG submission 205662) | Populus deltoides microbial communities from Bellville, Georgia, United States - Xylem-PdKOR-R1 | ecosystem: Host-associated > Plants > Phyllosphere > Stem > Wood/Secondary xylem... | reverse complement strand
CCTAGTGTTCTGTCTCTTATAAGCCGATCAGTACATCAAACCGAAGGCCCTTAGAAGTTCGCAGAGCATAACCGCTTGTATCTCCAAGAGCTATAAAAAGCCAGTCACGTGACATCAACTCCGGGTGTTACTATATAAACACTATATATGTACTTAATGTATTATTCACTGCAATACTTTTGTCTTTTCCAAAAACATTAATTGTATTTTGATTTTTCATGTGGAGAATTAATTATTAAAGGATTATCCCAGAATACAATCGCTGAAATATTTCATACCAATTCAAAAAACAGAACAAAATAGAATAATTTTCATTTCATTTTAAATCTCGGTTCGTTCTGGATTTTTCGACTAAATTTCGGCCGGAATGTTCTAGTTTCATTCCACATGTTTCGTTCCGCTCTTAAAAAGTCATTGAATCAAATTGAATCTTATTCAATTTAATTAATTAAACCACCCAAATATAAAAGGCTATTTTCATTACTATTTTCAATACCAATGATATTAATAATAATATTAAAAATTATTATTACTATTTTCATTAACAATGATATTAATTTTTTAAAATTAGATTTATCACTAATATATATGTTTTATATTTATGTTATTTTTTTCATGTTTATACTTTGTAGAAATTTGAGCAAAACAAGGGATGCTTTAGGTCCCATTAGCCTTGATACCATTGATCTAACTTTATATTTAAAAAGTTTGTGTTAAAACATTTTACTTTCATAATATTTTGATATTTTATTTAAGTTGAATTAGTTAAAGATCTATTTGATCTTGACTATTTAGAAATATTTTAAAATTTAAAATTATATTTGTTTGACATTGTGTTTGTATTGTATAATTTATAATCAATTTATCTTGAATTATGTTTGTTATATATATATATATATATATAAACAGTACAACCTCGAAATGACACGCAGAAACACTTTGAAACTGAAACATTTCATTCCAATTGAAAAAACAAAACACTTGCCAAAATGGAATTGACAATCTTGGATTCAAGGCCCTTTGATTTTTTTTTCTTTTTTTTAGTTACTGGGTAATTAAAGATATTTTTGTACTATAGAATTGATTTAATATTAATTATTTTGAAAAAAGTTATATCTAAAAAACATATTTATAAAGTTAGAAAAACAATTTAAATTAATTTACTAAAATCATATCAAACATAACCTAAATTAACCAATTAAGCTGTTTTAGATCATGTAGAACTAGTCATGTAATGTAACAATTCATAACGAAAAAGAACTAGATAACAAATGTTACTTCACAGATTGAATTGGGGCGTCAAAGGGAGGGTGGTTTGGCTCAAAAATTACTCATGTTCATATAATTTGTTCTTCCAAAATTGAAACCCGAGACTAGAGTCAAATTAATTACTTGATACATACATAAAAGAACAAGGACGATAGAATGCAAAGAACTCTAAAAATGATCGACAAGCAGATGAACAATGCTATAACTATTCCAATTACCATAACCAAGATTTAAATAATTAAGCTGGAGAATTAGGATGAAGTTTGGAAGAAAAAAAAACAAATAGCAATGATAAACAGTACTATAGTTATTGGCTTCACTCCAGTGTCCTTCAACTGGAAATGCATGAAATAAGAAGAAGAACAATGCAAAGAGAAAATGTTCAAAAGAAGGAAGCAGGTAATTGAACAAAACAAGAAACCATCGTGCGATTATAAAGATTACATGGCGGGGATTTAAATTTCTTAAAAAAGAAAAAGAAAATGAAAAAGCTAACGTATCTCAGCTCTTCACCAATTTTCTTCCAATCCAGGTTTTGATGCTTGAATATATCCCTTCAATCGGCATTAATTATATGAAGAAAACCAAGGAGTTAAGAGATTTTAGACGCACACAGCGTGGCACCATCAGAACTTTTGCAGGTTTTGGTGGTGCAACGCTGGCGAGCGTCTGAAACCTTCCTTCTCTGCCACTTGAAAATCTCGCGTCTCTCACTCACACCCTCCCTTCCGATTATACCTCACTCTCCTCCATCTCAATTGCATTATCTGGGAAGATTGGACCGTGGAGGGCGAGGATTGCTCTCTTTATTATCAATAATGATAAACGAATGGGACCAGATTAAGCCGTGCATTGGAGTTCATGGACGATAAAGGTCCCAGAAAATGATAACGTTTACAAAAGTGGTACACACGCGGGCAGCTACAACTGGTGACAAATGGCCTGCTTTTGCTCGTCAAGGTGTACCGATGCTGATTTGTGTAGTAATAGTCCTGCGTCCTGTTTGGTACTGTTTGATTCTGGTGTTGTGTTTTAATTGTATTTTTGAAAATTTTTGAATTTTTTTAGCTTTAAGTTAATTTTTTAAAAATGTTTTTGTACTTGATTTTTTTTAAAAAAAGACATTGCCTATATATATATAAATATTTTTTTTTTGCCTCAACCCTATTGGCAATTGATGTTCAGAAAATCAAGATAATACTTAGTGGGCTATTGTGAATCAGTTTTGGTGGTTGTTCAGGGTGGTTTCGAGTGGTCCGTCGGTGATTGTTAGTGGCTTTTTTAATGGTTGTTGGTGGCTATTTTGGTTGTGAAAGGTGGTGTTTTTTTTTTGGATTGTTATTAGTGTATCTATGGTTGTTATGGGTGCCGTTTTTTGCTATTATGGGTGCGTTTTGAGAGGCTGTCAATGGTGGCTTTAGGGATGAGATGTGTCTATTATTAACGCTGTTGATAGTGTTAGAAATGCAAACATGATTAGGAATTTTGCATAAATGATTAAACCCCCGTCTTGCTTCTTTTTACAGGAGATGCCATGCGTGACCAATAATGCAATAACTTCCATTTATATAGTATAGTATTTTATTTGGTGTTTAGACGAGGAACATGATAACGATAAGCGTCTAATTAAGAAGAAGTTTTGTTTCTTAATCTAATTGAAAGGGCTGAAGTGCTAATTGCAGGCTCCAGGGCCCAGCATATAATATAAAGAGCCGACGACTTGCAAAAACTTATACGGCCCACTATTTGTAAGCTACTATAGACTCAGATGGGTGCGAGGGAGATGGGGGGAGAGAGAGAGAGAGCACTCGAGAATATATATGGCGAAGGAGAAAGATTCAGGTGCTTGTGCCTTACCTCACAATTTCCTTTGCTAGCTTATTGTGTTTATCCGTGGATTAATCATCACTTGCTTCCTTAATTTAATAACCTAATTGATCGAATCCACCTGACAGAAACATCCATGTGAAGTTTCGTTTATTTGGGATGAATTTTTTTTTTCATTTTTCTGACTAAAATAGGGATTTGACATGAGCAACTTATTTAAGTTTTGGTGTTTCATATTTGATCAAACAAGCGAAGAGGTTGATTTCTAAGGCAATGGCAATGCCAATTGTATGTTTGTTAAGATATGGAGAATAGTTTTCTCTTATCAACATCATGTTACTTGGATTAGGAATAAGATAAACCATCACAAATTTATAAAAAAATTGTCCAAGTCTAATTTTATTCTAAATAATTAATATAAAGGGAAGTTGTTTTTTAAAATATTTTTTATTTAAAAATTTATTAAAAAATATTTTTTTACATTAGTATATTAAAACGATTTAAAAATATAAAAATAATAATTATTTAAAAAAAAAACTCAAATTTTGATGGAACTCCCACTAATCTACTTAGGAACTGCTCAAAATGCAAGGGGGGGAAGAGTTTATGTGGCTTGACTGTATTTTCTTTCTTGCAGTTTAAATCAAGTATTAATTGCTTTGAGAAATGAGGCAAGAATGCTACTCAACTCAAATCTTATTTTCATTTGTTTCGGAATTCATCACAATTATGCATGGAGCATGCTCTGCACATTGTGACTGCCTATCATCTACTGGACCTCCTGAGTTCGAGGATCAATGTGAATCAGCAATGCAAGAAGTTCTGTTTCTCGCTTCATGGTTTGACTCGACGGAAATAGCTGAGACTAGGAGGCTAATATTACATCTGAAATGTAATTGCTTCGATAAATCTCATTGATCGAAGCTTTAACAGATCTGTTATTGGTGTTTCAGCATTAAGCCCTTAATTATGGGGGTTGTGTTTAGTTTTAGTAAATACTGACAAGAATTGACTAGCCTGCTCTAATGCAACAGTGCCCCTGCATTACACTTGCATCAAGCACTTCATTATTTGTTCACGAATCCATTTAACTCAACTCCAATCAATCAAATTACAGTCTCTAACTAGCTATTAGATCCTTGTTCTCCACGTTGTTCTGTGCAGCATCAAACTTTCTGTTGTGATCTGAATTTTCTTATTTTTCTTCAATCCAAGCTATTTTTGGCATTCCTCTCCTATTTTGTCACTCCAACTCTTTGAACTAATTGCTTTCTCGTATTGATGTATTTTTTTATGTCTGCATTGTACATGATCAGACCATCTTTTCAACTTATCCGTGTGCTCTGGTTGATTTGTATTTAAATTCTATGTTTTTCTCACACGAAGCACTGCGGTGGTTGAAGGTGCCTGTTCAAGTTATTATGTTTTATGTGCTGCTTTGCTTACTGAGTAATCACCCTCGTGCACCTTTTGCCTTGTATATAGCGTAGCCCATTTCTGTGTTTTTTAATGTATTTTCATGCCCATATTTGGACTTCATTTTTTTTTAAAGGCATGTACTGCAAAGCTCCATAAACTTTGGTCATTGGTGCCGGTGGAGTTGGTGAAAGTGACTGCAGAAGTAGCGAAATTTCACTTGATAAACAAGTAAGAATGCAACTCAAATCCGAAAGGATCTTGTGATTTCTGGCTTCATTTTTGCTGGGTAGCTATAACGCCATGTCGATCCTTATACTGTAAGGAATTACGAATGTTTGTACCATTACAGTTTTATTCATTCAACTAAATGCAAGCAAAATCTTGTAAGAAATCCTGTCAACTCTCTCTGTGGAACTTCAATGACCCAAAGAGACTGTAAAACTGGTTGAAAATGATGTGAACATTAAACAATGCGACATGAGGTTGCATATTTACTTGTATGCTATTGCACTGCTCATATCATTTAACTTGAGCGCTGAGCCGGTGTGTAAACTTAGTCAATGTTCTTCTGGTTGCAAGTCATGACAAGGTTGTGTGTGTGTGGTAACAATGCAAAACCTCTAATAGATGGTGAAAAGAGCTTTCTATATTGCCAATTGACACCTCAAACTTTACTTGTTTGTACGTATTACTGTATTGTTTTCATACCATTGTTTGGATTAGAAATTTGCAAATTGTAGTTGCTTTCTAAATACATGTTGCTAGTATTTCATCCCAAGTCCCTTTTAAATCTGAAAGCTTCATGGAATCTTAAATGATTTTTCTTGGAGAATATTTGGCCCTTGGATTAGCATTAGGGTGGATAATACCGATCCTGCTATGAGATGTTGTGGTCCGTATAATATTGAAGGAAATCTGAGGCTAGATAGAAATGTAAGCACGAAAGCCAAGAAAATGAAAACTCCCTTGGAGTCCCCCTTGTGTAGGCCAGAGCGCTGATTTTGACATCAAACATATTGGAATAAAGTTTTGAATTCCACTTGTAATGTCATTTTAACTCTGAGAAATCAAGGAGATTCTTCATCTCATTCTATTTAAGTTAATTTGCATTTACACTCAACTCACATTAGCTCTGTGAAAATTGATCATAAAATCAATCCAACACGTACTTTTATGTCGTTTATATACATGACAGCTGATTTATATGGCTAATAATTTAAGATCTTGACATTTTAATGCTGTTACAGCTGCTGGAACGTGTTACCGCTGCTACTCGTCGTGAAGTATCTGTACTTTGTGGCTGCCTATGTTGCCACTCCTCGTAAAGAATCTTTTACTTTATGGCTGATGCAATCCCATGCTCTTATCCGTGAATGATCTCAGCATTTTGAGCTTTTAATGCATGGACCATGGAGCAACCTATCTATCAGGCAACAGCCTGAAATATCATCGACCATTAGTCTCAGCTGTCTAGAAAATTCAGTATCTACTCAGAGCAGTTAAGAATGCTGATTTCTTTAACCGCTGGGTATGAGCTGTTCGGGACCCAGTTGCCGTGTTGTAGAGGTATATATAGCAACTTAACTAAATAGCATCAGCTTAAATTCCTTAGGTAATTTCAAACGGGGATGTTTAAACTTGTTAGCTCTGGATCCCTCTATATATTAACTGTGGAGGTTTGAAATGATACATGGCTCATCCTCGACAGGCACAGACAGCTGCTGGTTGGTGGGGCTGGGAGGGGCAACAGGCCCATTTCTCAGGGTAGATTCATATACGATCAGACCACGTTGCTTGATGGTGGCTAAAATATAGCAGGTGTACGTCCTTGTTGCAGAGATACCAAGCAACCTCTCTAAACTTAAACCGGTCCAAGCAAAACAGCATTAAGAAGTGGTTGGTTCTTGGAAGTGGTCAAAACACATAATTTGATAAAACCACATTCCTTGTCTGCAAGGTATTGTGTTTTTAAAATGTCAGAACTGCCCATCTGTGATAGAGACACCCTTGCCCTCGTTGTATTGTATTTTTCTAGGATGGGCAAGGTTTCTTTCTCTGTGTGATTGACCTCATCTGGTGATGACGCTACAAAAGTGGAGCCTTTTGGTGTGTGGTCTACCATGACGGGCTCCCCACGTGATTGACAATTTGAAGCCCAAGTCAGCACTCCACAACCCAATCCAGCCTCCCCTCCCTCTCTCTCGAAGATAAAATATACATAGAAAAAGTGACGTGAAGGACTCCAACAGCCTTAGATGATGCTGAACCATTGTCACAAGAAACTCTGGTCGGCTTATTTTTAGATTTTTCTTGCTTAGCTCTCTAATTATTTAACTAAGCATTGTTTCTCCCTTCCTCTCCCTGTTATGGCACATAATGCCGTCCTTTGTCTGTCCGGTGTCCACCTGTCGCTCATTTGGAGTGTCTCTGGCCCACCCATTTAGGCATCTATGATATCAATTTGTGTGTGCTATGACAACCTACCTCTCATGATTTGTCTTGCTCCATATTTTACAATGGCATGAGTGTGTTATCGACAAGGATTGGATGGCTATTATCGTTTCAGAGGCTGTATTTGTTTTTTAAGTAATCGAGTCAACTGTAACCAGGTCTTTGGCCTGTGCATGCATGACGTGTACGAAACAGCCTTTTTGATTGAGGATTGTTAAAGGTATAATACACATCACAGGGCTAGCAAGCAAATCAGAGTGGCTGCGTGGCTGGAAATAGCAGGAGAATCTCGTTGTTCAAAAACTGTTCTATATTGTCCAGCAAATTCATCTACAGGTAACCTTAATTTGAAGGCTTGGGAGGAGGATTTGAGTTTCTGAACCCGTGTTGAGAGGTGTATTGCTGCCCAGCTGGACTTTACCTGGGTCTGCTTTATTATCCATACTAACTTCTGTAAATGGAATCACAATTATGAATTCAATAAGCTCTTAGGGTTAGCTTTTGGTGGCCTGGGACCACATCTGAACTTCAAATTTTTCCACCCTAGAATCTATAGAGCTTTTAGTCTCTGTACTTTCACCTACTGGTCTTGTAAATTCAAAATTTAGTTAACCCTGTTTCCCAACACCAACAAACCTACTTTGTTTCTCGTGTTGTTGGTGAGGATATGACAAATTACAGCAAATGTCGTAGAAAAATTTCAAGAATGTCTGTTTCCTTGGACAATGTTGCATCCCAGTTTTCAAAAGATATTGATTGCAGTGCATGACAAGATTTTTTTTTCTGGTGCTTAAAAAATTGAAAAATTAGCATACAAAATGCAAATAAATAATGAATTGACATACTAACAAGAAGCTTTGACAAATAAATTCTCATATTTTATAATTAAAGGTAGCCTTAGTAATGCAAAATTAAGAAAACATATTTAAATACAAAATGAATCTAAAATACTTTAATAACACAATATTCCAAGTAATTAAAATCCTAAAATATATAAACATAACTAATTTATTTATGTCTATGCCATCTACTAGATGATCCGGTCTCATCAATTGCACAGTTGAATTCAATTCCTACACATGACTGAGGGGCCTTGTCCTCTGTCATGACATCATCAAGAGTTAATCTTTCTCTAAAGATCTCAAGTCCAGTGCAACAAATATTGAACCACTAGAACGTATAGGTGCAACTTGTTTTTTTTTTATCAATATTAAGAAGCACCGATGCGGCCTCTAGACCCTCTCGTATTATGAAACCAACCTAATAATAATAAAACATTAATGTTAAATTAAAATATCAATACATAAAACTCAAAGTTTAACATATATTAATTATAAAAGAAATTAGATTACTTACGATATTTTGAATGCATTGGACATGTTGCTTATACTGAATGTATCCGAGTGGAGGAACCTCCTTGAGACCCAGAGTAATGACATGATATGTGATAATTATATACCAAATCAAATACTTCTCAAATGTAATAACAAGATGCATCTTTGTAAATATCTCATTCATCCATGCATCCCACATCGACACATAAGTTACGTGGTGGCTTAACCAGTTGTAATCATCATTTTTACCCGATGAGTTATGGCGCACAAAGCATTACTCATATCGATGTCAAATGGAATGTGTTGTCTATAATAAAACTGATGCATTACCCGATATGGGCAATGTACCTCGACCATTTTGAAAAAATATCAGCGGAACCATTGATGTCTATATGTCCATTCCAATAGTGCAAATAGCTGGAGCAACCACAAATCTTTCATTCGAGTAAGGCGTCCATATGACCTTTAAAATATAAGTTTTCTAAATACTAAACAGGTACAATTCAGTGAAGTCAAGTTTTTTATTTAACAAATGGTTAAACAAAATACTTGGATAACATGATGCCTAATTAGCTCGCTTTAATAAAATCTCAATGCATGTGTTGGATTATTTTCAAATATTCTACCAGCACAGCACCTAGAATTACAAATATATCAGTTTAATTGTATTTTTAAAAGTTACAAATAAACAATTTAAATTTGCATCAATATTGCAAAATAACTTTGCAATACCTGCATTCTAGTGGGAGATATAGTGTAACCCCAATAGTTTGGACAGTCATAAGCAACAATCTGAATATCTGGGGTCGACCAATATGAAGATGCTCCCAGGACCATAACTATTATTAAAGAAAAACGAGTTGATTATTTATTGTTAACAACAAATATTTTAAATGAAATAGTTATAATCCCATTTTTCAATTCATACTTGAAGAAGTAGCAAACATCCCCTAACTTGTCTGATCCTCTTTTTGCATGCAAGATATAGATGCTTGTATAAGCATGTCAAGACAGCAGATCTCCAACTATATATAAGGATGACGTGAAAATCATCCAGAAGCGTCAAATAAATTAATGGCACATATCTCCCTTAAGGTTCGTGAATAATATACTGTCAAACAGATGTAATATATATGTTTCGACATACCTACATAACATATTAAGATTATCATAATAATTCATGCAAACTTAGCAAATAATTAACACATTAAAATATCATTCAAATCATAATTTAATTTGTACATCAGCTAGACCTTGTCGTCAGCATTATCTTGTGATGTCATAAATATCTTCTCAGTCCATTTAAAACGTATGCTACCCTTTTCAATTCAGAAAGAGGGGGTGTCAATTCAAATGATCGCTTGCATAATGCAATCCATTTACGAACGCTAGTAGATATGATTGCCCATCCATCAATAAGCAGTCCAAGCAAAACTAGCGCATTTTGTAGTGTCGGTGTCATTTCTCTATGCCTAAGAACATGGATCAAGCCGCCATCAAGCTTGATGTAGTCTAAACAAACAACATACAAAAAACTTGTCTGGAACATGTATGGCTGAACCCACTCATGTAGTGTCATCCGCTTGTGTGTACGACAATAAATAGTGGACTCACACTACATAACAATTTAACTTATAATTACATACATACATCATACTTTAATGATAAGTAAATAAAAATATATTAAAATTAGATATTTTTGTAATGTTGGCAGTGACAACGGACAATGGACTTTGAACACAAACACAAAAACATCAGAGGATGTTTAGAAACTATGATAAGTTTGATTTTTGGTTGTTTCAAAGAAAAAATAAAAGTATTTGGTTTGTGTGTTCTTTAATTTGAGAGAGTTTAAAGTTTAATTAATATCTTGCTTTAAAAGCATGATATTTAGACATGTCGTGCTTCTTAATAGTAATATTTACTAAATGTTACGAAACTTTATAAGATCAAAGTGTGTTATTTCATCAAGTTTTTTTTCAAACAGTGTTATTATGTAAAAACTTTAAGTTTAGTGTGCTATTTTAAAAAAAAAAAAAACCCTGAAATTAACAAGGTTCAGAATCCTTGGAGATTCGATCCATTTTGATATAGCTTCATGGAATTTGGTTCTGCCAAGTAATTTTGCCTTTCCCACAAGGGAGAGAGGAACCTCGTGTGGAGAGAGGAACCTCGTGTGGTGTGGAGGTGATATTCTTGCAAAAATCCTACTCTTATTCTTATATTCTGATGCTCATGCGAAAGGATTTTCTTTTTACAAAGTCCACTCTGATAAGATATAGATGCTCTCTCTTTCCTTTCCTTGTCTATAACTTTGAAATTTATTCCATTGAAAATCATTTGCCTTTTAGACAAAGAATCAGCTCTGCACGGTTAATGGAGTAGCGTAAAATTGCTGCTTAAACATGTTTGAAGAAACGTTTCCATTTGCAAAAAAGGAGAAATATCACTAGCATTGAAATTTTGGGATTGATTACATATCGATATGTGATATACCCTTTGTTGACAACTTGACATCCATACTTCCTCTCTACATTACTGGTAACAGTTAATGCCGGGTTTGTTTTTCTTTTCTTTTCTTGTGATTCCCCTTCCTGTCATAGCCATACACTCACAGATGAGAGAGACGAAACCGAAAGACACAAGCATTAGATTGCTTAAGATGACTATTCTGGTTGAGAAGCCAGAACCCCTAAATACGGATACAAGAACTAAAGACTAATTAAGAGGGGCATTCTAGCTATGGTTTTCTTCTAACGCAAGGAAAACTATTGCAACTACTACTTTCTTCGTGATCATCTGATTCATTACAGGACACCTCCTCTGTGATTCCACTGGATCCTGAGGATGATGAGGAAGGAGCTAGATTCAAATCAGTTGTCTTCTCCTTTGTCATGAAATCATAGAAAACAGGCTCAGTGGCCCTGAGTTTGGGCAGTCTATTATCATTGCCAACTTGAATGTTTTCCTCCTCATTTTTTGTGCCTCTCTTCTTCAAAAATATGCGGCATAGAACCCAATTTTCCATTGGCACCACAACAGGGCCCTGCAGAAAATTCGACAGAAATGATCAATTTGACCCGCAAGCATGAACAGAGTTAGCAACAATAATGTATTCAAGTGGTTAAACGTGCTCAGGGTTTTTTTCTTTTTCAGGAATTGTACTTTGCAGGAACAGAGAGATGAATCTTAGTGGAAATGGGTTTTAAAGATCTGATATGAATTTTTTTTAAATAGCTTGGTAGAAAAGAAAATGTACCCAGTAAAACCTCTACCTGAGTTGAATTTTTATTTTTCAGGGTATTGCAGGCTGTGGTTTCAGTGCTTGCAAGGCGGTATTCATGCATGATCCAATCAGTCCTAGTGCCATGGGGGGGCTTTCCTCTGTAAAAAACCAGAGTTTTCTTCATCCCCACAACTTGGTGGCCCTTAGAAGTCACAATTTGCTTGTCTATTCCAGTTGCCTTCCAGTAGCCAGAGCCTGTGGCTCTGTTGGATCGATTCCCATTGGGATATTTGGCTTCTCTGGTGCTGAAAAAGTACCGTTCTTGCTCCAAATCACCTGAACCCACAAACTCCATAAATCAGAACAGAGTAGAAATTATCTTCGTAATTCTTCTTGCAACTTCGTTTACTCAGGTAGTGTGAGCCACATGACATTGCAGTTTGGTTTTAATTGAAAATCTATCTTTAGAAATGCCTTTGCTACTGACAATTTTACAAAGAATCCTAGCTACAAAGATACAATTACAATAAATATACCATTTCAACTTTCAGTGCTTGCTGTCTATGCATCGTGATAACTAACCTGGCAAATCCCAAGGATCAGACTTGCAAACATCGACTTCAGGGATTATGGAAGCAGGCAAGGGGCAAGCAAACACCTTTCTCTTCAAGTACTGGACAACAAGCTCCTCATCTGTTGGGTGGAACCTAAATCCAGGAGGCAATCTAAGCACACCATTCTTAACAAAACTAAGCTTCTCCATACCCTTATGAAAGCACCTCACAAGAACTTCAAAAGGAACGAAAAAAGACTGTATATGTAGGTATGTGCCTTGTGGCTCAAAAATGTCTCCTCCAGCTATTGGAGCTGCGCAATTCTAGCTCAAAGTCTAAAAACTCATGCACACTTCTTATAGTTGTAATAACCCATTAAAGTTTTACATAAAGAGAATATTAGACAAAGAGCCTCAAGAAGAAGAAGAAGAAGAAGAAAAGGAGAGCAATAGATAAATTATTAGAGTATGGAAAGAGATGTAAAGAGGGGAGAAAAGGGTGAGAGAGGGAATCAAAGAGGTGTGGCTATTTGAGAGGGAAAGTGTGGCTTCTTTTATAGTAATGGGTGTGTTTGAGGGAAAGGAGAGGAGAGGGGGTCATTCAGAATAAGGACGACTCCAATGGCGTAGACAAGACTCAAGCTCTTTTCTTTTGACACTGTTTGTTGCGAGGATATAATAAACGTTTAAGACTTTTAAGCACTTATTTTTTTGTTTCTCTGCGAAAAAGTTTTGAAGTTTTAATAAATTAAACCAAACCCACAAGTGTCGAAGAACTAAGCTTAGTTCTGTTCGGCCTCTGGGGATAACCGATGCTGTTAAAGCTCTTTTCAACCCTTTCCTCTTCCCTTCCACCCACGATTTCTCAATTTTATATTCTCTGAAATCACTTTTTCACCCTTCCCCTCTAACGTACAGTTCCTTTTCCTTTTCCTTTCCTTCTTTTCTTATCACATGATGAGAGAGGCAATGCAAGCTAGCAAAGAAGTATAGGAGAGGAAAGTATGGTGTAGCCTGTAGCTCTACAGGCATTGCTTGGGTGTATATTGTCATGCATGGATGCCTCTCCTCATCATCAATCAGATGGGCTCAGCAGTCACAAGTGTTCTCTAGAAAGAAACAAATGCAATTATTGGTTTTAATTTGGAAGGGAAAGATAAGGTTTTTAAATTACGAGCCTATACTGTAAATGAATGAAGTTTGCTGCTATTATTTTTTTAAATTGAAAAAAATATAATTTTTAAATTTAAATAAAAATCAAAAATAAAAATCAGATCCAATATTTTTGAGTCTAGTTTCGTAGTCAGTTTCAATTTAAAAATATTAGGTGTTACTTCATTTATATCTTATTTTTTTGTATTTTTACAACATCAAGTTGAACAACACATGATATAACCTTATTATATATATAGCATTTAATAAATTCATTTACCATGAGCATAATATTAGTTCTTTGACATTAATTTTTTTTATCTTTTTTTTCACAAGTTTCTTTAGCTTGGTAACCAGGGAAAATTTTATGGTATTATTATCCATTAGTTATAGTGTAAGAGCATCATGAAATTTCTTTGACAATTTGATATGATGGAGCCGAAAGATTCGATAATTTGATTAAATTATTTTAATCATCTTGATGATAAATATATTTTGTTCAACCTGCACGCATTTAATAGCTTGAGCTTTGTAAAATCAATATCAGTGTAAATCTTTCTTTCTTTTACTATTTCTTATTAGCTCATTTCCTTTACGGCTTGCACCTTTAACTCTTGATATAAGTTCATCCAGAGAGTAATTAAGGAGGTCAATTACTTTTAATACTGTAAAAATAATCAAATAGTTCTTCTAACTACTAGCCATTTAACTTGCGCTTCGTCGTGAGTTATAATTTTTTATTTTAAAAAAATACCAAGTATGCATGTTGTTTCAAAATATTTTATTACGTGACAAATTTAAAGTGTAAATTAAAAAGCCTATGCAATTATATAAATAAATAAATTAACAACCATTTATATAAATTAAAAAAAATTGCTAACAATAATCAAGAAATAAATTGCTAAAATGAGACATTCACCTGATTATGTTTGCTAAACTTATTTATTTAAATAAATAAAAATTCATGACTTAAATGATAAATACAAATAAAATTGACTTAATAAACTCATACCATAAAAAATATTATGCAAGTCCGAACACACCAGCAAAATGTAAGGAATGGATACTTGTTGACATGATGGAAATATATAAAAAAATAAAAAATCCTTGAGCGAACCCGACGGCCAAGGTCAACATATCAAACACATGATCTGGAACATGAAATTGAGATGACCAAAGTCGACTCGGGTTAATATTTTAGATCTACAACCTGAGTCATGAGAC
>Ga0325400_1003334_pt1 | contig 14457 bp, 8 predicted proteins | sample PopdelMetagenome_2_FD_205662 | JGI IMG/M metagenome (GOLD analysis project Ga0325400, IMG submission 205662) | Populus deltoides microbial communities from Bellville, Georgia, United States - Xylem-PdKOR-R1 | ecosystem: Host-associated > Plants > Phyllosphere > Stem > Wood/Secondary xylem... | reverse complement strand
CAGAACGGTGAGTCGCGCCGATCCGTCACGCAGTAATGGAGGATCAGGAAGTCGCGGATCTGGAGCATGTCCTGCTCCTGCTGATCGTTGAACTCCGCCACGTCGCGCGGGCTGATGCCGCCGGCGGGGAACAGGCGGAGCAGGCGGATCACCGCCCGCTGGATCAGGTGGATCGAGGTCGATTCCAGCGGCTCCATGAACCCGCCCGCCAGCCCGATCGCGACGACGTTGCGGTGCCACTGCCGCCGCCGCATGCCCGTGGTGAAGCGGATGAAATTGGGCTGGACGATCGTCCGTCCCTCGATATTGCCCATCAGCCGGTCGAGCGCGGCGTCGCGGTCGAGGTAGCGGCTGCAATAGACGATGCCGTTGCCGACCCGGTGCTGCAGCGGGATGCGCCACTGCCAGCCGGCATCGTGCGCCATCGCGCGGGTATAAGGCACGGGGGGCGCGACGCTCTCCGTCTGCACCGCGATCGCGGCGTCGCACGGCAGCCAGTGCGTCCAATCGTCATAGCCCGCGTGAAGTGCGCCCTCGATCAGCAGCGCGCGGAAACCGGTGCAGTCGAGGAACAGGTCGCCCTCGATCCGCTCGCCGCCCTCCAGCCGCAACGCGAAAACGTCGCCGCTCTCGCCGTGAAGCTCGACCTCCGCGATCCGCCCTTCGACCCGGCGGGTACCAGCCGCCTCCGCCATGGTGCGCAGGAACTTGGCATAGAGCCCGGAATCGAGCTGGTAGGCGTAGTTCGTCTCGTCATTGGGCAAGTGGGCGAAGCGACCCGCGAACGCGGCGCGCAGCTCCAGGCAGTAATCGTCGTACGGTTCGGCGTGGCCTTCCTCCTGGCCGCGCAGCCAGAAATGCTGGAACCCCGCCGACCAGTGATCCTTTCCGGTCAGCCCGAACGAGTGGAAGTAGCGGCTGCCGACCGTCTTCCAGTCGTCGAACAGGATGCCCAGCTTGAACGTCGCCTGGGTGGCGCGCATGAACTCGGCCTCGTTGATGCCGAGCAGCCGGTTGTACGCGACCAGCGGCGGAATGGTCGATTCGCCCACGCCGACGGTGCCGATCGCCTCCGACTCGACCAGCGTCACCGCCGCGGTCCGCCCCATCGTCTTGGCGATCGCCGCCGCCGCCATCCAGCCCGCGGTGCCGCCGCCGGCGACCACGACGCGAACGGGTGGCTTGGCGGTGCGCGTCTCGGTCATCGGCTCAACGTCTTCAGGAGGAAGGCGCGGATCCGGCCCGCGCTCTCGGGGGTCAGCGGGGCCAGCACGCCGCGCGCGCCCTCCGGTATATGACCCGTCGTCTCCGGCCCGTTCGCGAACACATAATGGTCGAACAGGTCGCGCCAGTACCGCTTCTCGTCGTCGGGCAGGTCGCGGATCGCGAGCAGCGCGTGATTCAGCGCGTCCTGCGGCTGGCCCAGCCAGCGGGGCGTCTCGCGCCACCAATAATTGATCAGGACGTTGAACGGGTCGAGCCCTTCGACATGGTGCCACCAGAGCGCCGGGATGTAGAGCGCGTCGCCCGCCTCCAGCTCCGCCACCTCGGCCTCGGCCAGCGCCTCGCGGAAGCGGGGATGCGCGGCGAAATCGGGATCGTGAAAGTCGACCATGCTCACCGCGCGCCCGGCGGGCGTGTTGTCGATCGGGCCGAGATACAGGTCGCGGAAGCGCTCGCGCGGGAACAGGGTGAAGCGCCGCCGCCCCACCGCCACGCACGCCAGATTGTGCGGCACGTCGTTGTGCGCGGCGATGCGGGTGCGGGTCCCCATCCAGATGCTCGCCAAGGCATCGCGCATGCCGAGCGGCACGTGGTTCGCCTCGTGCAGCCCGTTGAAAAAATCGTGGACGTCGACGGAGGCGAGGTAGATTGCGGGCGCGTCCGGCTTGCCTTCCGTCGCGTCGATCTGCCCGAAGATGTCGGGCAGGCGGCCGCGTGCGACGCGGAAGTTCATCGCCATGTCGGCGTCGTAGAACATGCGGCCGCCGCTGCCCGGCTCACCGACCGACACGGTGAAGGGCACGTCGCGCCGCCGCTGGACCAGGTAATCGCGTGCCTCGCGTCCCGACCGCTTGCCTGCCGCGACGAGCGGCCAGCCGGCGACGAGGCCGCGGACGATGAAGGGCCGCGTCTCCTCGCGCAGCGCCCGGTCCAGCGCGGCCGGGTCGGCGACCGCCAGCTCACGCACGCGCGCGGCGGCGGCGAACGGTCCGGGATCGGCCTCAGCCATTTGGCGCCTGCCGGTTCTTGCGATCGATCAGCTTCTGGAGATTGCCCAGCGAGGCGAGCGCCATGAACACCGGCAGCAGATGCCCTTCGCCGTGCAGGTCGCCCAGCGCGGCCCCGTCCAGCGCCGCAAGCCTGTCCTCGTCGATCACGTGGAACCCGACCAGCCGGTTGGTTGCGCCGTCGTCCAGCGTCACTTCCAGCGTGAACGGCTCCAGCAGCTCGTGCCGGCGCAGCGCCGCCATGAAGCCGGACAGGGCACCATACGCCGCGTCCAGCGCGCCCAGCCGCTCCGCGATCTGCTCCAGATACGGCGTCGCGCGGCCGAACTCGTCGAACACCCGCACGCCCTCGCCACCGGGTGCGGCGACCCGCGGGCTGGCCAGGTCGACATGGACCTGCTTGTCGGCGCTGCCCGCGGCGGCTTGGCCGATCAGGAAGGGTTGGATGTCGAGCGCCATCGGTAGGTAGCCGCCCGTCCAGCGATCGCCGTCAAGGAACAGGTTCTCGCCCTGCTCGAAGCCGAACAGCGCGAACGGCATGAAGCCGTCGAAGTCCGCGGTCTGGCGGAACACGATCGGATACTCGTCCTGGATGCGGCGGAACTCGTCGGGCATAGCCGCGATCGCCATCACCCCGTCGCCCAGCGCGACGCCGCGATCGGTGCGGATGCGCAGGTCGCGATGCGTCTCGGCGGTCAGAAGGGCGTGGTCGGGCATCAGCGCATGCGCTCCGGTATGGGGTGATCGGCGGCGGCGCGCAGGGCGTCAAGATAGGCGCGGTTGGTCGGCAGGCTGGCGGCGAGGGCGCGCCCGCGCTGGGCAACCTCGGCGATCCGCGCCGCGCCGCCGCCGCGCACCGGCCGCATCGCTCCGGCGGGCGGCACCGGCGCGCCCATGCCGTAGAGGACGTAGCGGTGGCTGGCCGCGGGAAAGATCTCGTCGGCTCCCTCGAAATCGGCGGCGATCGGCGGCCGCTCGCGCCACAGCGTCATCAGCTCGGCCAGCCGCGGCGGCACCGTTGCCGGGTTCCGGTGGGCGCGCCAATAGGGTTCGTCGCGCTCGCTCGGCAGGTAATGGAGCTTCAGGAACTCGACGATACGGTCCCAGCGATAGCGGAACAGCGCGTTGAAGCGCTCGGCGCGGATCGCGATGCCGGCGCGGGTCGCGGGAAAGTCGTCCAGCAGCGCTTGCAGCGACAGTTCGACCAGCACGATGGCCGACGCCTCCAACGGCTCCAGGAACCCCGCCGCCAGGCCGATCGCGATGCAGTTGCGCTCCCAGAACCGCGCCCGGTGTCCCGGCCGGAAGGCGAGCCGGCGGGGCGGGGCGTTCGCGTCGGCCTCCGGCACCACCCGCGCCACATAGGCGGCAAGCGCCGCCGCCGCCTGGTCGTCGCTGGTAAAGGCGGACGCGTACACGCACCCGATTCCACGCCGCTTCGGCAGGCCAATGTCCCAAATCCACCCCCCCGCATGCGCGGTCGCGTCGGTCTGCGACGCGATCGCGCTGGCCGGCGCGACCGGCACCTGGAGCGCCAGCGCGCGGTCGTTGAACAGCACGTCGGCCCGGTCGACGAACGGCACCCCCAGCGTTTCGCCGATCAGCAGCGCGGCATGGCCGGTACAGTCGATGAACAGGTCGCCCGCGACCTCGGCGCCGTCGCGCAACCGCACCGCGGCGATGTCGCCCTCGGGGCCTCGCACGACCGATTGGACGTGGTCGCGACGATGGCGGACGCCCAGCCGCCGCGTGCCGTGCGCGCGCAGAAGCTCCGCGAACTTCGCCGCGTCGAGGTGGTAAGCGTAGTTCACCGCGCCGGCATAGGCGGGCATGCCGCGCTGCCGGGGGGCGAGATCGGCCGAGCAGACCCGCGCCTGCGGCGATGCCGCCGCCGCATAGTCGCCCCCGACCTGAGACCAGGCGCGCAGTAGGTCGTGCGGATCGACCTCGGTGTCGCCCGGCGCGGTGAAAGGGTGGAGATAGGCGTCGTCCGCCGCCCCCGTCCGCCACCCGACGAAGCGCGAACCCTGCTTGAACGAGGCATCGCAGGCGAGCAGGAACTCCGCCTCGTCGATGCCGATCGTCGCCAGCGTGCGGCGCATGGTGGGCCAGGTACCCTCGCCGACGCCGATTGTTGCGACCTCAGGCGATTCGATCAGCGTCACCGCGATCGGCGTCGCCGCGTCGCGGTCGGCGCGGGCGGCGATCAGGCACGCCGCCAGCCAGCCGGCGGTACCCCCGCCGACGACCACGATCTGCGTTATGGGCCTCATCACCGCGCGCATCCGTTCCGAGTTGCCGCCGACGACCTGCCCCGCCGGCGCGCGAAAAGCCATCCCTCGCCGAAGGACGGCCTCTCGCGACCGGCGCCCCGTCCTAGAAGGAGAGGCGCAGGCCCGCCGAGTAGCGGGCGTCCTGGCGCGTCGCGAAGAAGACGTTGTTGTCCGACCGGCGATGGCCGCGCCGATCCTCGCCGGTGATGTTGATGCCTTCCACGAACGCGGTCACGCCGGGGATGAACTCGTAGCTCGCACTGGCGTCGAACTGCCCGTACGCCTCGACGTAGAAGGGGTTGATGCCCCCGCCTGCCAGGAACTCGTCGCGCCAATTGTACGCGACGCGCGCGTTGATCCCGTATTTGTCAAAGAACAGGACGGCATTCGCGCTGTCGGAGATGCCGTTGATCGCGAACTGGTTGACCGATCCGGGCAACCGGTTGTCGAAGTCGCGGTTGCTGTTGACGATCGTGTAGTTGAGGATGGTGCCGAAACCCGTGTCCCAGAAGCTGTGCTGGATCGCGAACTCGAACCCGTTGATCGTCGCCGTGTCGTCGCTGTTGAACGGCGTCGAGATGACGAAATTGACCGGCGCGTCCTGCGGCGTGCCTAGGATGGTGCCGTTGACGACCGATCCGGGGAAGTTGGCGCCGATATAGTCGCGGATCTGCGCAAAGGTCGCGTTCGCGCCCAGCGCGGCCACCGCCGCCCGGTAACGCGGACCATTCGCCGGGTCGGTCAGCCCGAAGGCGTTCTGCCGAACCTGCTGCTGACCGATATAGTTCGACACCTTCTTGCGGAAGTAACCCGCCGAGATGTAGCTCTCGGGCGTGTAGTACCATTCCGCCGACAGATCGATGTTCTTGGACTTGTAGGGCACCAGGTTCGGATTGCCCGAACTGCCCGTGCCGTTGCCTCCGGCGCGGAACAGGAGGTCAACGGTGAGACCGCCCTGTAGCGATGCATAGTCGGCGCGGGTGATGGTGTGGCTGTAGGAGGCGCGCAGCTTCACGTTCCGGATCGGCTGCAGGTCGAAATCGACCGCCGGCAGCCATTCGTCATATTCGCCGGAGAAGGTCGTGATCGTGTTCTGTCCGGACAGAACGACGTTGAACTCGTTCTGCGAGTTCTGCCGCGTGCCGTTGGGCAGCGGGACGAGCGCCGACGACTTGATCGTCGTGTTCTCGTAGCGGAGCCCCGCGATCAGGTGCGCCGGCCGCGAGAACAGGTCGAACGTGTTGTTGACCTGGACAAACGGCGCGACCGAGCGCTCGTTGATCCGGCGATCGGTGGTATAGGGCGTCCGGCAGTCGCCGTCGCCGCCGCAGATGCCGTAACGTCCGTCGAGCAGCTGGACGACCTGCTCGAAATTATAGCCGTAGAAGGACGGCGTGATGGCGGTGCTGCCGGAACCCGACACGCCCTTGAACTTGTCGGGAATGGTGATGAGCTGGAAGAGCCCGTCGTCCAGCAGCGCCGCCGCGGCCGCACGCTGCGCGGGGCTGTCGCCACCGGTACCGCCCCAGGTGTCGTTCTGGAGCACGCCGTACGCCGAGCGGACCTTGTTGTCGGTGTACTGGATGCCGAAGTCGAGCGAGTCGAAGAAGTCGCCGTCATGGTCGTAATGACCCTTCAGCTGGACCTGGTTGATCCGGTCGCGAAAGTAGGAATTGCGGAACGCGTTGCCGGTGGGGGTGATCAGCGCGCGGTTCAGCGGGTCGATCCCCGGCTGCATCACGTAGGAGATGACCGGCAGATCGTTCTCGAAATTAATTGTCTGGCTGGCGACCCCGAAGATGGCCGTGCCCAGCGAATTGCTGTTGCCGTACTTGTTGGTCGGCTTCGACTCGGCAGTCGAGTGGTGCGCGTCCAGCGACACGGTGACGCCCCCCGGCGCCTCCCAGGTCAGGTTGCCGCCCAGCGACTTGTTCTCGGTCCGGCCGGCGGTCAGCGCGCTGGAATAGCTGAGGTCCTTGGCCTCGTCCGCGCGGAAGCGCTCGGTGTAGAAGACCGGGCCGGCGACCGGGCCGTCGGTCCAGGCCGACGAGGTGTCGGCATGGTTGAACCAGATGCCGACATTGTTGTTGCGGGTCGTCACCTCGTTGCGCGAGTAGGTATAGTCGACCGTCGCGGTCAGCGTGTCGACGGGGCGGAATTGCAGTACCGCCTGGCCGTTGATGCGCTCGCGCTTGAAGTTGTTGATGTCATACGAGGCGTTCTGCGGCACCTCGTACACGTCGGTCGGGTCGGGCCGATTGGTGATGTTGGCCGCGCGCGGATCGCCCGGCTGCGCCAGCGAGCCCCAGTTGTTCTCGTTGCCGAGATAGCCGTCGCGATAGCCGACATTGGCCTGGTTGGTGCTGCCGCGGCGCTTCTGGTAGACGCCGGTAACCAGGAACCCGACCTTGTCGTCTGCGAAGGTCGTGCTGAAGATGCCCGAAACCTCGGGCGTGATGTCGTTCTTGCCGTTCTGCGACTCGTCGATCACGCCGCGCGCGGAGATCGACCCGCGCGTGCCCACCTTGTCGAGCGGGCGCGGCGTGCGGATGTTGATAGTGGAGCCGATGCCGCCCGACGGCACGGTGGCGCGCCCGGACTTGTAAACCTCCAGCGCGGCGATGCCCTCCGACGCCAGGTTGGCGAAGTCGAACGAGCGCGACGACGGCGCGCTGTTGCCGTCGCCCAGCGTCGAGGTCGGCAGCTGGCGGCCGTTCAGCACGACAAGATTGTATTCGGGACCGAAGCCGCGGACGGTGACGGTCGAGCCTTCACCGTTCTGCCGGTCGATCGACACGCCGGTGATGCGCTGGAGCGATTCGGCGAGGTTGGTGTCGGGGAACTTGCCGATGTCCTCCGCCGAGATGGCGTCGATCACGCCCTGGCCGTCGCGCTTGATGTCGATGGAGGCGCGCAAGGAAGCGCGGATGCCGGTGACGACGATGTCGTCGTCACCCTGGGTCTCCGCGGTCGGCGCCTGCTCCTGGATCTCCGACGGGCCGGTGCTGCCGACGGTCGCGGCCGCGTCCTGCGCCCGTGCGACGCCCGGCAGGCCGACCAGCGCGAACGCGGAAACGGTGGTGAATGCAGTGCCAAGCGAGCGAGCCTTGAAGCTACGCATCGGTATCCTCCCCTTTACGGACGCGTCTGGGCGCGCCATCCCCATCTGTGAACGTTCACTTGCTTCGGGGGGTGGGGGCTTGTCAAGCGGGCGACCGCGGTGGCATCGAATATTGTGAACGTTCACACCGCTGACAAAGGACCGGCTCGGTGCCGGGCAGGGGAGGGTATAATGACCAGGACCAATCGCGCCGCGTTGGCGGCAGCAACCGCGCTGGCGCTGATCGCGGGTGCCGCCGTCGGTGTCGCGGCGCAGGACGCCCCGCGATCCGCCGCGCGCACCCGCGCCGAGGCGATCGTCGCGCGCATGACGCAGGCGGAGAAGATCGCGCTGGTCCACGGCCTGTTCCCGCCGATGGCCAGGGACAAGACGCGCGAGGAGCTGATCCAGGCGGCAGGCCATTTCGACGGCGTCGCGCGCCTGGGCGTGCCGACTGTGCGCGAGAGCGACGCCTCGCTTGGCGTCGCCAACCAGGTCGAGCAGCGCCCCGGCGACGTCGCCACCGCGCTCCCGTCCAGCCTGCTCACCGCCGCCAGCTTCTCGCCAGACATCGCCCGTGCGGGCGGCGCGATGATCGGCGCGGAGGCGCGCGCGAAGCGGTTCAACGTCCTCCTTGCGGGCGGGGTCAACCTGACCCGCGACCCCTGGAACGGCCGCAATTTCGAATATCTGGGTGAGGATCCGCTGCTCGCGGGCGAACTGGCGGGGGCGCACATCGCGGGCGTCCAGTCGAACCGGATCGCTTCCACGATCAAGCATTTCGCGATCAACAGCCAGGAGACGGGACGCAACGTCGCCGACGCGCGCATCGGTGAGGCGGCGCTCCGGATGAGCGACCTGCTCGCCTTCCAGATCGCGATCGAGAAGGGACATCCCGCTTCCGTCATGTGCGCCTACAACAAGGTCGGCGGCGACTGGGCGTGCGAGAACGACTTTCTTCTGAACCAGGTATTGAAGCGCGACTGGGGCTATCCCGGCTGGGTGATGAGCGACTGGGGCGCGGTGCATTCCACCGTCAAGGCGGCCAATGCCGGGCTCGATCAGCAGTCGGGGCAGGAGCTGGATGAGGCGATGTACTTTGATGCGCCTCTGAAGCAGGCGATCGAGAGGGGACAGGTTAAATCGGCGCGGCTGGACGACATGGTCGCACGCTACCTCACCGGGCTGATCGAGAGCGGGGCGTACGACGCCCCGGTTCGCGCCGCGCCGATCCCCTATCCCGCGCATGCCGACGTGGCGCAGCGCGCGGCGGAGGCGGGGATCGTGCTTCTTAAGAATGAGAACAACCTCTTGCCAGTGGCGCGCACCGCGCGGCGCGTCCTGCTGGTTGGCGGCGGCGCCGATGTCGGCGTGCTGTCGGGCGGCGGGTCCAGCCAGGTGCGCTCGGTGGGTGGCGCACCGATCGAGATCGCGCGCTCGACCGGCGCCTCGTCCTCCTTCGCGCGCATGACCTGGCACGCCTCCTCGCCGCTTCTTGCGTTGCGCAAGGCGTTGCCGGGCGCGCAGATCACCCACCTCGATGGGCGCAACCTCAACGCCACCGTCGCCGCGGCCAAGGCGGCGGACCTGGTGGTCGTATTCGCGACCCAGTGGACCACGGAGGCGGAGGACGTCCCCAACATCGCCCTGCCAGACCACCAGGACGCGCTGATCGCGCGGATCGCGGAGGCGCAGCCCCGCACCGCGGTGGTGCTGGAGACGGGCGGCCCGGTGCTGATGCCCTGGCTCGCCAAGGTGCCTGCGGTGGTCGAGGCCTGGTACCCCGGCCAGCGCGGGGGTGAGGCGATCGCGAACGTTCTCACCGGCCGGGTCAACCCGTCCGGCCGGCTGCCGATCACCTTCCCCGCTAGCGCCGCGCAGCCGCCGCGCGCGTATCCGGTCGGCCTCGACACGCTCAACGCGCTGGAGGCGCGCGCCGCCGCCGAGCCCGCGATCGCGTCGACGCTGGTCTTGAAGAGCTTTCCGATCGACTATCAGGAGGGCGCCGACGTCGGCTATCGCTGGTACGAGAAGCGCGGGCTGAAGCCGCTCTTCCCGTTTGGCCACGGGCTCAGCTACACCGGCTTCGCCTATCGCAACCCGGTGGCGACCGGCGGCCGATCGCTCCAGGTCAGCGTGGAGGTGACCAATACCGGCCGCGTTGCGGGTGCCGACGTGCCGCAGCTTTACGTATCTCGCGACGGCGGCGACCAGCCGATGCGCCTCGCCGGCTTCGCCCGGGTGGAGCTGAAGCCGGGCGAGACCCGCCGCGTCACGCTCACCGCCGAACCGCGGGTGATCGCCGATTACGACACCCGGCTGCCCGGCTGGCGGATCGCGGCCGGCCGCTACCGTGTGGCGATCGGCCGCGACGCCGCCGACCGGACGCTGGTGCGGACCGTGGACCTGGACGGCACCACCATGCGGCCGTAGCGCCCTCCGTAGCGCGCCGCGCTGCATCCGGTCACCCCGGCCTCGTGACGGGGTCCACCCGTCGGCGGGTGGGTCGGCGAGCGCCTCTTGTTGCGGGGCCAGGCGACGTCGTGGATCCCGGCACGGGGCCGGAGTGACGGGCAAGTGGACCGGTTGGTCGCGATCCTCGATGGCCGGTGCCCCCGGCCCGATGGTGTTGCCCCCGCCGTCGCCGCCCGCCAAGGTCGGGCGTGCCCGTCCGCCGCCTGCCCCGAAGCCTGCCTCGCCTCCTGGTCTACGCGCTCGCCAATGCGGGCGGGGTGATTGGCTTTCTGCCACTCCTCACCCTGTTGCTGCCGATCAAGGTGGAGGCGGTCGCCGCCGCCGACCGGATCGCGATCGTCACCGCCTGCACGTTGGCGGGGGCGGTCGCAGCCAGCCTGTCCAACATCCTGTTCGGCTGGTGGAGCGACCGCGCGGTCGCGGCAGGCGGCGGGCGACGACGGTTCGTCGCGGCCGGGCTGGCCGCCACCGCGGCGAGCTACGCCGCGATCGCCGCCGCCGCCACGCCGATCGCGATCGTGGTGGCCGTGGTCGCCTTTCAGGTCGCGATCAATGCCGTTCTCGCGCCCTTCCTCGCGATCATGGCCGACGAGATTGCCGACGCCGACAAGGGGCTGGCGGGCGGCCTCCTGGCGCTGGCCAACCCGCTCGCCTCGGCGGTCACCGCCGCCGCCCTCGGCATCGCGGCGCTGGGCGAGGGTGGGCGGCTGGCGCTGGTGGTCGCGGCGACGGTCGCGTGCATCCTGCCGCTGCTGCTCATCCGCCCTTCCTCGCGAACACCGGTGCCGGCGGTCGCATCGGCGCCCGCGGCCGTGCTGCGCCGCGACCTGCTCGTCGCCTGGGTGGCCCGATTGCTGGTCCAGGCCGCGGGTGGGGTGCTGTTCTACTATCTTCTCTACGTGTTCGAGGGCGCCGCGCCCGGCGAGGCGCCCGCCGCGCTGGCGGCGCGGGTCGGCCACCTAATGACGCTCGCCTACGCCCTGCCGCTGCCCGTCGCGGTGCTGATCGGCCGCTGGTCGGACCGGAGCGGCCGGCGCAAGCCCTTCCTGGCCGCGGCGGCGGCGCTCGCCGCGGCGGGGCTGGCGGCGATGGCGCTCGTCGGCGGCTGGTCGGCGGCGGCGTGGGGCTTTGCGGCCTATGCGCTCGGATCGTCGGTGTTCCTGGCGCTCCACGCCACCTTCGTGATGCAGCTGCTCCCTGATCCGCCGCGGCGCGGCCGCGACCTCGGGCTCGTCAACCTGTCTAATACGCTGCCCGCGCTGATCGGCCCCGCCATGACCTGGGCGCTGGCGGGCCCGCGCGACTTCGCCATGTTGCTCGGCGTGCTGGCGGTGCTGACCGCGTGCGGCGGCGTGACGATGCTGGCGGTGCGCGCGCGGGCCTGAGGGCTGGCGGTCCGCGCCCGCCTAAGGGGCCGTCAGCGTCGCCAGAAGCGGACGTAATCGACCCGCATCGCCTGCGGCAGCGCGGCGTCGTCGATCCCCTTCTGCCCGCCCCAGTCGCCTCCAACCGCCAGGTTGAGGATCAGCGGCATCGGCCGGTCGAACGGCCACGCCATCCGCCCGCCCGGCTGGTCGTCGCGGATGCGCATGAACGCGCGCCCGTCGACCCCCACCGTGATCGATCCCGGCCGCCAGTCCATCTGGTAACGGTGGAAAGCGGTGCAGGCGGTGGGGATCGTCACCTTGGACCCGCGCTGCGTGCCCTTGGCATGGTTGAAATTGCCCGTATGCAGCGTCGCCAGCACGACGTTGGGGTCCCAGCCGACCATCTCCATGATGTCGATCTCGCCCTCGTTGGGCCAGGTGCCCGATGCGGGCACCATCCAGATCGCGGGCCACATGCCGCGCCCGCACGGCAGCTTGGCGCGCACCTCGTAGAAGCCGTAGCCGTAATCGGCTCGGCTCACGAGCTTGGCCGACGTGTATCCTTGCCCGCCCCAGTCGGGGAAGCGCGCCTGTGTCAGCGTCTCGGCGCGCGCCTCGATCACCAGCGCGCCGTCCTCGATCCGCGCATTCTCGCGCCGGTCGGCCGAATAATATTGCTTCTCGTGGTTGTACCAGCCTTGCGCGTTGCGATGCGTGTCGAACCGCCACTTGGCATCGTCCACCCGCGCCTGAGCGAACTCGTCCGCGAAGCTCGGGCGAGCGCGGGGGGGCGCCATAGCCTCGTTGGTGGCATAGTTGTTCGCGCCCAGCGTCACCGCCTGCACCGCCATCGCCAGCGCGATCACAGGCCCAGGCTCGCGAAGTCGCTAGCCGCATGACGCTCCGCCAACCCGCCGTCGGCCTTGTTGACCAGCCGGCCGCGCGCGACTCCCGGCCGCTCCGCCAGCCGCTCGGCCCAGTCGATCACATGGCCGTAGTCGCGCACCGACAGGAAGGTCGCGGCATCGTACAGCTTGCCCAGTACCAGCTGGCCGTACCAGGGCCAGATCGCGATGTCGGCGATCGTATAGTCGTCGCCCGCGACGTGCCGGCTCTCCGCCAGCCGCCGGTCCAGCACGTCCAGCTGGCGCTTGGCCTCCATGGCGTAGCGGTTGATGGCATATTCGATCTTCTCGGGCGCGTAGGCGTAGAAATGGCCAAAGCCGCCGCCCAGGAATGGCGCCGACCCCATCTGCCACATCAGCCAGGACAGCGTCTCCGCGCGCGCCGTGCCGCCCGCGGGCAGAAAGGCGCCGAACCGCTCGGCCAGGTGGAGGAGGATCGCGCCCGATTCGAACACCCGGACCGGCTCGGCTCCGCTCTGGTCGACCAGCGCCGGGATCTTGGAGTTGGGATTGGCGGCGACGAAGCCGCTGCCGAACTGGTCCCCCTCGCCGATGCGGATCGTCCAGGCGTCGTACTCGGCCCCGGCATGGCCGGCGGCGAGCAGCTCCTCCAGCATGATCGCCACCTTCTGCCCATTCGGGGTGGCGAGTGAATAGAGCTGGAACGGGTGGTTGCCGACCGGCAGGTCCTTGTCGTGGGTGGAACCCGCGACCGGCCGGTTGATGGCGGCGAAGCGCCCGCCGCTCTCCTTGTCCCAGGTCCAGACCTCGGGCGGGGTATAGGCGTCGGGCATGCGCGGGCTCCTTCGGGCGTCGCGCGGCAAGTGGCGCGGCGGCGCCGCCCGTTCAAGGTTGACGCGCGCCCGCGCCCCGTCCACCGCCGACGCCATGGAGCGGCCGGTCGTTGATCATCCCTGGTGGGAGCGGGGGGTGATCTACCAGGTCTATCCCCGGTCCTTCGCGGATGGCGACGGCGACGGGGTGGGGGACCTGCCCGGCCTCGTCGCGCGGCTCGATCATGTCGCAGGGCTGGGCGTGGACGCGATCTGGCTGTCGCCGGTCTTCCCCTCGCCGATGGCCGATTTCGGCTACGACGTCGCCGATTACTGCGACGTCGACCCGCTGTTCGGGACACTTGCCGATTTCGACCGGCTGGTCGTCGCCTGCCGTGCGCGCGGGCTCCGCCTGCTCCTCGACTTCGTCCCCAACCACACCTCGGACCGGCACCCTTGGTTCGTTGAGAGCCGTGCGTCGCGCACCAACCCCAAGCGCGACTGGTATATATGGCGGGACCCGGCGCAGGGGGGCGGCCCGCCTAACAATTGGATCAGCGACTTCGGCGGTTCCGCCTGGCAGTGGGACGAGGGCACCGGGCAATATTACCTCCACGCTTTCCTGAAGGAACAGCCCGACCTCAACTGGCGAAATCCCGCAGTGCGCGCGGCGATGACGGGCGTTCTCCGCTTCTGGCTGGACCGCGGCGTCGACGGGTTCCGGATCGACGTGCTCTGGCACATCGTCAAGCACGCCGACTTCCTCGACAATCCCCTCGATCCCGACTGGACGCCGGCCCGCACCGAGCGCGATCGCGTGGTCCAGCGCCATTCCACCGACCAACCCGAGGCGCACGCCTTCGCCGCCGAGATGCGCGCGCTCGTCGACGGATATGGCGATCGCGTGCTGATCGGTGAGATATTCCTTCCCAACGATCGCCACGCGCGCTGGTACGGCACGCCCGATCGGCCGGAGGTGCACCTGCCGTTCAACTTCCAGCTGATCGAGACCCCGTGGGACGCGGCGCTGCTCGCCCGCACGATCGCCGCCTACGAGGCGTCGGTGCCCGCGTTCGGCTGGCCGAACTGGGTGATCGGCAGCCACGATGCCCCGCGCATCGCCGCGCGGCTGGGCGAGGGGCAGGCGCGCGTCGCGGCGATGCTGCTCCTGACGCTGCGTGGCACCGCGACGCTCTACCAGGGCGACGAGCTCGGCATCGGCGAGGTCCCGATCCCGCCGGACCGCATCCGCGATCCGCAGGACCTGCGCCAGCCCGGTCTCGGCATCGGCCGCGACCGGTCGCGCACGCCGATGCCGTGGGACGACTCGGCG
>Ga0325400_1003333_pt1 | contig 14458 bp, 10 predicted proteins | sample PopdelMetagenome_2_FD_205662 | JGI IMG/M metagenome (GOLD analysis project Ga0325400, IMG submission 205662) | Populus deltoides microbial communities from Bellville, Georgia, United States - Xylem-PdKOR-R1 | ecosystem: Host-associated > Plants > Phyllosphere > Stem > Wood/Secondary xylem... | reverse complement strand
TGCTTAAAGTTAAAAAGGAACAAGGTATTCCCAAATTGAGCATTTCTTCTGTTTCATCAATTTTCAAATTTTTAATGAAACACATTGAATCTACATGTGAGTCATGATGCGTAGTCATTCTCTGGGTGTCCATGTTGATGTAGTTCAATAGGCATAAACATAATAGGGAGCAAGGATAAAGGTTTGCGCGTCGCATATTTACTTGATATATATATGTTAAGTACATTCCTTTTGTTCCTTGATACTGTTGTAAAGATGACAAAAAGAAGGGAAAGGAAAAATGATGGTTGTGAATAGCATGGGCATATAGAGCCCAATCAGTTGTTATGATTGGATAACAAGATAATTTTTCCTTTAATCATTGCAAATGATGTATAAAGAAGTGTAAAACCTGACCTACCATGAAGGAAAGGATGAAGAGAACTTTAAGGAAACACACCTCTGTTTTTCTGACTCACAATCAGTTAAAATGGGGTCATTGTGCACCTTATTCTTAATACTATTTGCTAATATGTTTCTTCCTATTTCCCACACTGACTTTATAATTAACAGATTCAAATCAAGAGTAATGGTGTGGCTGAACGGTTGCTTTCATGCTGTGAGGTGAGTATAAAAGTGCCATTTACTCTTCATTCTATTTGTAGAAAGAAATATGCACTATTGCATGTTCTGCTTACTAATTCTGAACAGGCGTTACACATTAAGTTACCACATCAATATTATTTATTTATAAACATGCTTGCTTTAAATTGCTCTCCTCTCTCGCAGACTGTTTTGTTCAATTTCTGCTAGGGCCCCAATGTGTTCCTACAATTTTAAGCTCCCAAAGTTTACCTTGATTGTGTGTTAGATCAATCATACAAATAATGGTACCTTATATATGGAAGGAGAGAGCATCGGTATATGAGAAATTTTGCTCCCAAAGAGGGATGGTGCATTTTTGTAGAGGAAAGGGGAGTCATTGGTTATTTTTTATCCTCGTGTCTCTTATTATTTGTGTACCTTTTGGTGATGCAGTTGGATTTATGGTCGTTCCAGGTTGTGAATGTAGCTGGATCTTTTTTCCTGGATTCCCAGATAACATAACTTTTAGAACTTAACTTGTATTTCCCCTCCCCCCTTTCTTTGGTTTCTCCTTTCTCCCTACCGATTTTTATTTTTTTTCCTGTTTAATAGAGTGCTGAGATTTATTTTTTTTGTACCTTTTGGGAATCGGTTTCATTTGTGATTTGGCACACAAGATCCTCAAGTTACATAATACACGATAAAAAATCTTTGCTTATATCTGATTTTACCAATTTCTTTTTTTCACAGGAGTGTGCACAAATTTCTATTAGAGAGGTTAAGAATACAGATGGCGCTTGTTTCTTAGAATTAAAGCTGCCTTCTAGGTCCAGACTAAGGGATGGTTGCTGGAATTTCCTAGAAAGATATGGTTTTCGCTATGGTGATGACTTTACACGACCATTGCTCCCCTGTGAGGTTTGTTTCTAGTACACACTTGCTTTAAGCATGATAGATGAAGCTGTTTGGTATTGGGGTCATTAGTTGTTTTATGAGAATACAGATGGCTTGAACTCGCAGGGTCTCTAGTTTCCAATCTAGTTTGTTTTATTGATGGAGGAGATATTTTTTGTTGCTGAGTTGTATAGTCCTGACCCCCTGATGTCTGTGTTCAGTTTTCATCACTTTTGAAATGTATTCATACATGTACATGCTTACAGCAAGGTGGTGTGCATCCAGATTTGTTTGGTGCTTCATATATGCATGTGTGCCAATGCTTGCCTGTCCAAACAGTTTTTGTTTGGTCTTCTGTCTTACTCACATGGCTGGAAATGAGTTACCTCATTGCCTCAGTGAGTTACTTATACAGGATTCAGATTTAGAACAGTACCTGTATGTGTCAAATCATTCACCTTTTCAGCATACACTCTGATGTTCTCTTGTAAGGTAGTTTGCATCAGATTTTAAAACAGCATTCGTATGCATCAAATCATTCACTTTTTCAGCATATACTCTGTTGTTTACTTGTTTCAGTAGATTCTGAGATCTTATCATAGAGATTTAGAGAAGACATGAAGTTGGTTTTTGATATAAATTTCGCTTTCCCTTTCCCTTTCTCTCTGTCTCTCCATCATCATCATTCTATCTGGTTCGTGTGGGGTTGGCTGCAATACACAACAGGTCATGCAAATTCTGAAGAGAATTCCTGCGGAGACTAGAAAAAAGCTAAGTGGAAAAGGATATTTCCCCCAGGATGGTTATATCCTACAACAGTTACCTGTCCCTCCAAACTGTCTATCAGTTCCAGTTGTTTCAGATGGAATTACTGTCATGTCTTCAGTAAGCTATTTACATACTAAATTGGGTTCTCTACCTTGCTGCTATGTTTGTTTTCATCATTGACTTATTGCTTTCATGTTGTTTTCAGGATCTCTCTATATCCATGCTTAAGAAAGTTCTTAAGCAAGCTGAAGTGATCAGAAGCTCACGGTCAGGTGCACCAAATTTTGATGCACACAAAGATGAAGCTACTTCCTTGCAATCAATGGTCGATCAGTATCTTCAAGTTAGGGGCACAACGAAGACATCCCGTGACGTAGATACTCGTTATGGGGTAAAAAAGGAATCCAGCGAATCCACAACCAAAGCATGGCTTGAAAAGATGAGGACTCTGTTTATAAGAAAAGGCTCTGGATTCTCTTCTCGCAGTGTCATAACTGGAGATGCGTACACACTAGTGAACCAAGTTGGGATCCCCTATGAGATTGCTCAAAGAATTACATTCGAGGAGAGGGTCAGTGTGCATAACATGAGATATCTACAAGAGCTTGTGGATAACAAATTGTGCCTGACATACAAGGATGGTTCTTCCACCTACTCTCTAAGGGAAGGTTCCAAGGGTCATACTTTTCTTCGACCTGGGCAAGTTGTACATAGGCGGATTATGGATGGAGACATTGTCTTTATTAATAGACCACCGACAACTCACAAACATTCATTGCAAGCACTTTCAGTTTATGTTCATGATGATCATGCAGTTAAGATTAATCCTCTGATATGTGGGCCTTTAAGTGCTGATTTTGATGGTGATTGCGTTCACCTATTCTATCCTCAGTCCCTTGCTGCGAAAGCTGAAGTCTTGGAGCTTTTCTCAGTGGAGAAACAATTGCTTAGCTCCCATAGTGGCAATCTGAATTTACAGCTGACAACAGATTCGCTTTTGTCATTGAAGATGATGTTCAAGGCCTGCTTTTTGGGCAAATCAGCTGCTCAGCAACTAGCAATGTTTATATCACCTTATTTGCCACAACCAGCTTTGTTGAAGGTCAACTGTTTTTTCCCACACTGGACTGCACATCAGATTCTCCAGATGGCTTTACCAGCATGCTTCAACTGCTCTGGAGAGAGATTCTTGATCATCAACAGTAACTTTTTGAAGGTTGATTTCAACAGGGATGTTGTGGCATCAGTAATTAATGAAATTCTGATCTCAATGTTCTTTGAGAAGGGTTCTGGTGCAGTGCTCAAGTTCTTTAACTCCTTGCAGCCCATGCTGATGGAAAATTTGTTCTCTGAAGGCTTCAGTGTTAGTTTGGAAGATTTCTCCATCTCTCGGGCAGTCAAACAAAGGATCCCAGAAAGTTTCAAGGCCATTTCTCCCTTGCTTTGTAATTTAAGATCCACCTTCAATGAGCTGGTTGAGTTGCAAGTGGAGAATCACATCCGGGATGTGAAACAGCCAGTTAGAGAATTCATTTTAACTTCCTCTGCCTTGGGTTATTTGATTGACTCTAAGAGCGATGCAGCTGTTACTAAGGTTGTTCAGCAAATTGGCTTCTTGGGCTTGCAAGTTTCTGATAGGGGAAAACTTTACTCGAAAACTCTTGTTGAAGATTTGGCCTCCCATTTTCTGAGCAAATATCCTGCCAATTTGTTTGATTATCCTTCTGCCCAGTATGGCTTGATTCAAAACAGTTTTTTTCATGGGTTGGATGCATATGAGGAGATGGCTCATTCCATTTCTACGAGGGAAGTCATTGTGCGCTCATCTAGAGGATTGTCTGAGCCAGGAACATTGTTCAAAAACCTAATGGCCATCCTCCGGGATGTGGTAATTTGCTATGATGGCACTGTAAGAAATGTCAGCAGCAACTCAATCATCCAATTCGAGTATGGTGTGAAGGTGGGAACTGAGTCCCAAAGTTTATTCCCAGCTGGTGAACCTGTTGGCGTCTTAGCTGCCACTGCAATGTCCAATCCTGCATATAAGGCTGTTCTTGATTCTACTCCAAGTAGCAATTCCTCTTGGGATATGATGAAGGTAGCCATTGCCTTATGCAAATTCTTCATCCTTGTAGAAGTTTATTTTGCCATATTCTGCAGTGTAATGCTACAGATTTTTCGTAACATTTCATTTCTTTTCAGGAAATACTTCTTTGCAAAGTTGGTTTCAAGAATGACCTAGCTGATCGACGTGTGATTTTATACCTGAATGACTGTGGCTGTGGTAGAAATTATTGCCAAGAAAGAGCAGCATATTTGGTCAAGAATCACTTGGAAAAAGTCAGTCTTAAAGATATTGCCAAGTGTTTTATGATTGAGTGAGTTCTGCCCTTGCATTTTTTATATCTTTTTTGCTTTCTTGTTTAGAATCAAATGAAAGGATGTGTGCCGTCCCATATGCTCTATTCTTTTTCCTTCATTGATATTGTGCCACATCCTTTGGATGCCCAGTTCTCAAACTGTGCATCAATCATTTTTCTATTTATTCCCCTGTTTATATTTTTTGCCCTTGTTTTTGCTTTTTAAATCATTTATTCTATTTTACTCCAACAGTGAGATATTTATCAGTAACAATATGCTTGCTATAAGATTAAGAGTTCTGATGGCTTCTTACAAGCAGATACAAGAGTCAACAGATACCAGAAAGTTTTGGAAGTGATGCAGGCCTTGTTGGTCATGTTCATCTTGATAAGGTTACTACTCTTGTTTCTGAAGCATTTTAGGTGGCATATTTTATCTATGAAGTACTTGGGTTTTCTTGTTAAACTTATTTCTTTTGTTAGTAATTTGAAGCTTTATTTTATACAGAGGAAGTTGCAAGATTTGAACATTACTGCTCAGGTGATTCTTGAGAAGTGCCAAGAGACTGTGAACTCATTTCGAAAGAAGAAAAAAGTTGGCAATCTTTTTAAGAAGACAATTTTGTTGGTCAGGTTAGTTTCTCAATTCAATCTAAATTTGCATGAAGTCAATAATTGTGGTCTTGAAAGTCCCCATCATTTACAATTAATTTTCTGAAATGAGATGACATGCTGCCTGAAAGAAGAGCGAGTCTTCAAAAATTTGGTTAATTGGATTTGTGTTTTCTTTTTGTGAAGATTTGGTTTTTAGCAGTCTCGCATTTACTTGATGAATGGTGATTGATTGATAAAACTGTCAAATAAAATATATGGTTCACCTATGAAGGGAGATGATAAATATGAAAATTATAACAGTTGGAGAGATCACATGGAGAGACACAGCTACATTCATCATCTAAAATTTATGGCTGTGTTAGAAGTGAGATGCCGAAGTTTTCCCAATACAATGAAAAGTATTACCTTGAGACTCATACACACACACACACACACACACACACAAACACACATGAAAAATGCGAAGGCGTTGCATGAATTTGTTTTTGTCTCAAGACATAAGTCATAAAATTGAATTGGTGAGATAGTTTGTTTTCTTTTCTGTTATTTTTGCCATCCCTTCTTATTTTCTGATTTACTATTACCTATAAATTTACCACCCTGGCATGAGATTGGTTTACTTCATCTAATTTCACTTGAAGTTCATAGTTACCAGAGTTTCTATACGACATGGAACGGCTATCTAGGGTGTGTAGCTTGAATTGGTTGCTTTTGCATCTCTTGATCATAACTGTGCAGCCCAAAAAATGTTTTTTATGGTCTCTCTGGAGTGATACACTGTTAAAGACCCAATCTGTAGCTTAGGTATTTTACATCATTAAAGAAGGTGTGGAAGAGGTTAATGCTTAATGAGGTGAAGAAGATAATAGCTTAGAGGTATGAGTGTAGTTTGAACTCATGCATCCAGAGACAGGTCCATTTGGGATCACAGCATTGCATGAGCCAGATTGCCAAAATTAATGACTGAAAATGTAGCTTAGGTGCTGATACACTGAAAAAGTTCAAAGCGCGCTGGCACTTGATAGGCTAGGTGCTACTACATGGCCACTAGATGTATATTAGCCTACTTCTTGGAATGCTTACCTATAGCTTCTCCCTTTTCACGGTTGTACTTGATTGTTATCTTGCATATAATATTACTAGAAACATTATTACTTAAATGGCTCGAAACACCAGTTTACTTCTATCTTTTATTTTCTGCTTCTTACTTGGCAGCAAAGTTGTTATGTGCTTGAAATGGCTACTTACTTCTCTGATTTTGTGCTCCTTGGCAGTGAAAGTTGCTCTTTCCAGCAATGTATAGATGAATCACCATGCTTGATGTTCTTCTGGCAAGGTGCCGATGATGTTCATTTGGAGAGGACTTCAAACATTCTTGCTGACATGATTTGCCCAGTTCTGCTGGAAACAATCATCAAAGGTTTGTGATAATTTTGTTTTATATGTCATGAAGAATGTTTGCTTATGTTTCTATGGGCCGTGTGGATCAGATATTTTTGATAATTGTGCTCAGAAGTATGGAATTGTTAATTTCTTCTCCTATCTGTCTTTGTTCAGTTTATATTGGTTTGACAATTAGCATAAGGCATGCTGTACAGAGAGGCTCCAAGAGAACATGGTGCAGCAGTATCAATGCTTGTGGTTATTAGGCCATTGCATGCCTGTTGCCTTTCTGTCCAAAGAGAGAAAATTTAACAATATTGACTTGGTGTTGAAAGTTGATGAATAGAATCAGATCATTGTTGTTTGGCATGTCATGATATTCGTTTTATGTTTCTTTTCCCTCCAAGTTGCAGTGTAGTTATTTTCCAAAGAAATTGTTATAAATTTCTTTATTCAAACAAATAACCCACTTGAAAAGGAGTAATTTCTCTGAAAGCTATAACACATATGCCTTTCATATACCTTGTCCATTTCTCTGGAAGCTTGAGATCAGGGCAAGCCATATCCATTCAATTGCAAGGAAAGAAATCACGGACCGACTTTCTAAACAATGACAATGATAAGTGAGAAATAATTTCATTTCACCATCTTCCTACTCACAAACCACTATAGCAATTGCTCTTGTTTCAGAGTTTTTTTTGTCCTAAAAATAGACCATAAGGTTGCAATACTGCAAGAAATTGCTGCATACTGGCACTCATGTGCCTGACAGTCTTTTGGCAATATAAAGCACACTACTCTCTTCTTGAAGCTTTATGATTCAATGAAGTGTTTCCTTCTATTCATTCAGTTCTGAACATGTCCTTTCTTCATATACCACAAATTGCACATGGTTATAGATTTTATTTGACTGGTTTCATGAACTTCATGTTAAACATGATATTTTGAGTCCTCCATTTCATTGAGATATGCTTAGAAGGCAATGCTTCTTATATAAGTGTGATATAAAGCAGAATTTTGCTGATGGACTGTGTTTATAACTTTTAACTTTTTGCAAAAGTTTCTGCAGAATTATTGTTTCGATTTTAATTTGATCTATTTAATTATCTATGATTCATGCTAAGGCCTTTAATGCTTGACATTGTCATGCTTGTGTTGGCTTCTGTTATAAGAGGATTCACCTTCATTCACATCAGTAGTGGTTTTGTTTTATGAATTTTCAAGGTGCCATTCAGTGTCGTGAAGAATTTAAACATAATTATTAGTTTTAATGTTCATGGATATTTAAATAGTTGATTTACAGGTTAGACATGGCGAGTCTTATCAACACATGGATATGTAACCATTTTCCATGTCTAGATTTTTTTGAGTTGCCGTTGAAACATGATTCGCTTCCTTAGTTGTCAGAGAATATCTCCTTCTTCCTCTCTTTCTATGACGAACACAAATAAATAATTATAAATTGGATCTATAAATGTAATGTCGAATTTCAACATGACTAGAATTCATTATTTACTGTGAGATCTGCTCTATCTCTGCAATATGCAGGTGACCATCGAATTTCCTGTGCAAATATAATTTGGGCAACTCCAGAGACAAATACTTGGATAAGAAACCCATCCAGGACTCAAAAGGGGGAGTTGGCTTTGGATATTGTTCTGGAGAAATCTGTTGTTAAGAAAAGTGGTGATGCTTGGAGAATAGTCTTGGACTCATGTCTTCCAGTTCTTCATTTAATCAACACCACACGTTCAATTCCTTATGCGATTAAACAAGTTCAGGAATTGTTGGGAGTTTCCTGTGCATTTGACACAGCAGTTCAGGTAACACGCAAATTGTTCCCATCTGCTTTGGAGCAGTCTATTCTTAACCGTTTGATGTGCATGGCTTCTTTCCTTCTCTACAGTCCTCTATTTTTCAATTTGGCTCTTATGAATGCTATCCCCGCCACATGTTTTGTGGATGCATCTTCAACTAGCTTACGATGCTTGTGATATGCAGTATAAAATCATCCATCAGATCCCTTTTTATACAGGGACATGACTAATTTTGTTAATCTATCAGTAAATGAAAATCCATTTTTGCCTGAAATTTTTTTGGCATCTTTTATGAGTTATTCCTTTAGGAGTCTTCTAACTGCCGTCTAGTTAGTTCACATGTTCTGTTTTTTATCATTTAATATTGTCAAAGAACCTTCTCAACCCAATAGCTTAAGCTGTTAGGTGAGGTCCCAAGATATGATTTATATTATTCTCTAACACACCTCCTCAAATGAAAGCCCTTTAGACTTGAAACTTGCACAGGCCCACATTACCTTATGCTTAATTTTTATCAAATAAATAGGGATGGTGAGATTTGAACTCGCGACTGCTTGGTCATCAAGGCTCTGATACCATGTCAAAGAACCATCTCAACCCAATAGCTTAAGCTGTTAGGTGAGGTCCCAAGATATGATTTATATTATTCTCTAACAAATATGTTCGAGAATCGAGGGGGATTTGAATGGCCTCTTTATATTTGAGAGGTGTGGCTGTCTCGGCAACTTTTGCATAATTTCTCCTTCCATCACTAAACTGGTCATTGATATTATTTGCACAAAACTGCTACTTGATAATGGAAAATTGCCTCATTATTTCAATCCCCAAATGCTGAACAATATGTATCTTTGATGCATCTACATCTTTTTAATTAATTTGATCCTAAATTCTACCTTCTTGACTACTTTATTCTGTAAATAGAGGTGTTTTCTCTGTGGCTCTAATTAATCATGTTTCATGCAATGATGCAGTGCAAACTTTTATGCACACGTTAATGAAATTATGTTTTTGTGCTGAACTTTCCCTGCCCAGCAAACCACCCCCTCTCTTTTGTTTTCTAAAATCTCCCTCTTTTTCTAAAAGATTGCCAAGATAACATATCATTAATGGATAAAGAGAGATTATGATGCTCATTTATGGCAATGCACCTTGAGGTGTGATGGTGGACAATTATTTGTTCAGTATGTAGTGTTCTGTTTCACATGTGATCCATTAGGCTGAGTTAATTTATGCATAGTTTCCAGTGTTTGCTAGCATTATGGAAAGGCTTAACTAGTTGATTTTGCAGCGCCTCTCAAAATCAGTGACCATGGTGGCAAAGGGTGTTCTGAAAGAGCATCTCATTTTACTCGGGAACAGTATGACATGTGCTGGAAGCTTGATTGGCTTCTACACTGGAGGTTATAAAACATTGTCTCGATCATTGGATATCCAAGTGCCATTTACTGAGGCCACACTCTTTGTAAGTCTTTTCAGTGTGTTTCAATCCTCTAACACATAATCAGTGTCACTGTATTAAATGAGCCATCTCTATATACGTTACACAGACACCGAGAAAATGTTTTGAAAAGGCTGCAGAGAAGTGCCACACTGATTCTTTATCAAGTATAGTTGCTTCTTGTGCATGGGGCAAGCATGTTACTGTTGGAACAGGTTCACACTTTGATGTCCTGTGGGACACAAAAGAGGTACTGTTTCTCTTCAATTGGAAAGTTGCTTTCGAGAAGCTTTTAGAGCTAGATCACTAGTCCCTGTGTTCTGCTCAGATTTTCTGCCCATTTTTCCAATTATATCATTCTCTTTTTCAGGCATGCTTGAATCCAGAGGGCAGCATGGATGTATACAGTTTTCTAAATATGGTGAGAAGTACTGCAGGTGGAGAAGAGTCAGTTACTGCTTGTTTAGGTGCTGAAGTTGATGATCTTATGCTGGAAGATGAAGACTGGAACCTGTCACCTGAGCATAACTCTAGTTCTGATAAGCCTACCTTTGAAGACAGTACTGAATTTCAAGACTTTTTAGGCAATCAACCTGCTGAATCGAACTGGGAAAAGATTTCATCTTTAAAGGATCGGTCTAGAAGCTCTGGAAATTGGGATGTTGATAAAAATGATGGAGCTGTTAAGGAAAAACCTTGGAGTTTGGGAATGAATACAGCCGAGGCAAATGATGTTGCTTCCAGTGGCTGGGACACAGCAGCTGCCAGGACGACAAATAACTCCTGGAATTCAGAGAATAATGTAGCTCAGTCCAATTCCTTTTCTGGTTGGGCAACAAAAAAACCTGAACCCCACAATGGCTTTGCAACAAAAGTTCAAGAAGAACCTACCACATCCAATGATTGGGATACTGGCGCTGCCTGGGGGAGAAAGGACAGAGACAACAAGTTTGCTGAGACAAATGCATCGAAGTCTTGGTGGGGGAAGGTAACAGAAGGTGATGAATCTGGACATAACAAAAGCAAAAACAAACGTCCAGAAGACCAAGATGTAGGGACACATGGTTGGGACGATAAGATGTCTCAGGACCAGTCGATATCTGGTTGGGCTTCTAAAACTACCCAGGAGGCTACCACTGAATCTCTCGGTTGGGATAGCAAGGGCAATTCAAATCCGGGAGATGCAGCATGTGGTTGGAAGGCAGCATCCACTTGGGGGGCAGAAAATACTGATGGTGATAAACTTTGGGGTAAAGAGGTGTCTTCTAATCAGGCAGACACAGCCTCTGGTTGGGGGAAACCTAAGTCACCAGAAATTTCACTAGGCTGGGGCTCGCCCAAAGAGTCAGTTAAGTCAGATCGTGGATGGGGGGTGTCGAGTTCTGGAGGTGGCAGGGATAAAAAGACTGAAAACCAATCTCTGGCTGGCCAAGGGAAAGAATTAGGTGGTTGGGGTAACAAGGTGACTTCGAATCAGGCAGACACAGCCAGTGGTTGGGGGAAACCAAAGTCATCAGAAAATTCACAAGGCTGGGGCTTGTCCAAAGAGTCTGGTAAGGAAGTTCATGGATGGGGGGTTCCAAATTCTGCAGGTGGCAACGGAAGTGAAACAAATAACAATAATGAAAATCAATCTCTGGTGGAGCAAGGGAAAGAGTCAGGTTGGGATAACAAGGCATCTTCAAATCAGGAAGGCACGGCCTCTGGTTGGGGGAAACCAAAGTCACCAGCACTTTCAGAAGGGTGGGGCTCACCCAGAGAGCCAGTTAAGGCAGTTCATGGATGGGGGTTGCCAAATTCTGGAGGTGGCAGTGGTAGTGGAAGGGATCAGCAATGGGGTCAGCAGAGTAGAGAGTTCAAGAAAGACCGCTTTGAAGGTTCTCGAGGTTGGGGATCGAATAATGGAGATTGGAAAAATAAGAGGAACCGCCCTTCTAAACCGCAGGAGGATTTAAATGCCAGTGGAATATTTACCACAACCAGGCAGCGGTTAGATGTATTCACTTCTCAAGAGCAGGATATCCTCTCTGATATTGAGCCATTGATGCTTTCTATTAGAAGAATAATGCATCAAACTGGGTATGTTTTCTATGCTATTTGCTCATAAATTCTCCAAAAATAAGAGTTAGTAATTACCTAGCGCATCATAGCACAGCGTATTTTTTATTGACTAGTCCCTTTTGATTCTTCAAAGATTTGCAGCATTTATACCATTTTCTGCATGCTGCCATTTTGTAAATTTTCCTATTATGGAATTTCTTTTGAAGGTACAACGATGGGGATCCATTATCTGCCGATGATCAGTCTTATGTGCTTGATAATGTCTTTCATTATCATCCAGACAAAGCAGTGAAGATGGGTGCTGGAATTGATCATGTCACGGTATGTATTCTGGGTGACCTATTCCCTTGTTAGATTTTGCTTGAGTTCAGTTGTTCTCTATCCTCATGCTACACTAAGTTTAGGATTCTGTAGCCCTATGTCTTTTGGATAAATATGTGGTTATTTTGTCATCTAAAAACAATAACAATGTAGTTGATGCCAAGGGATTTATCTTTTGAGGCTCATATTATCTGTTATCTCAAGTAGAACTTCAATCTGTTAGAGCTTTGCAAAGAAAGTTCCTCCACTGAATTGATAGAATGAGCTCAAGTTGGTTCTTTTTTCAATTTATTTTTCTGTGCATCAATTATGGGTATGCTTTCTTCCTTCACAACATTGATTGCATCCAGGACATAATCAGAGGACCAAAGAAAACTTGATTAGAGGTTACTGATTTGGTTACATGTCTCTCGTTATCTATTTATGAATTATTTGTCTTCACTCTTACATCACTACCACTCTCATTACTTAGCGTTACTGAATAAGATGGTTGCAAGGTTTATTAAAGTCCAATCTCTTTCATTCTCAAAATAAAATAAAATAAATAAATAAATCCAATTTTATTACTTGCTTGCCCGCACTACAAGTTCTTTGCCATTTGATGAATTGTAATGGTGTTAACTGCTTTCATAATTACAACATTTCATTGTCCTTATGAATAACTGTAATTCTACGCCAGTACAGAATGTGGCTCACAGACTTTCTATTAGCAGGGCACATGATAAGGCTTTTAGGTAGGAAGTCAGTTCTCTATCAGATTTCCTCTGATGTCAAGAGACATGGCTATGATCTAGAATGGATGATTAATTTGACCAGCTGAACTAAGTGAATTTTCTTGTTGGTGTTTGTAAATGACCTGTCATTCAGTGTGTTGGGATTTTTCCTGCTTGAACTTGTATTCTAGTTTGACTTGAATAGTTTGCAAGGATGCATTGAAATCCGGATCAGTTTTCTACATCAATTTGCGGTTGAGGGGCAAGAGATGGTCAGATGTTTGGTGGTGTTTGAGCCAACACTTGTGAATGATATGCCCTCTGGTTCTTCACAGGCCATTTGGTTGTCATTTTCTGTGGACCAACCTTGCTCTTCACTCTTTTATTTCTTCGGAGTAAAATCCTCTCCACTTGCATTTGTTGCTTTAACAAAAAAATTGAAAATGCACAGTGCATATAGCAAGATGCATCCTTTTACATCTGTGCATAATCTGCATTTATGTGCATTATATGATTACAATATTTTTTTTTTTTTAAAATCTAACAGGTTAGCAGGCACAGCAATTTCCAGGAGAGCAGGTGCTTCTACATTGTCTCAACTGATGGCTGCAAACAAGATTTTTCATACCGCAAATGTCTGGAGAATTTTATCAAGGGAAAATATCCAGACTTGGCTGATGAATTCATTGCAAAGTATTTTGCAAGAAGAGGCAATCGGCAGCGCACCCCAGCTCCCGAGGGAACCGAGGAGGAGAAACAGGCCTTGTGATGTCTGATTATGACGGTTGTATAAACATATCGAGTTATCAGCTCCTTTGATTTGTATATATAAAGCAAGTCTTTCTGGTATACTTTCCTTGAAGCAAATTGTAGTTAAAGGCATGCTTTCTTGTGAACTGCCCCTTTTTTCTCTTACAGGCAGTTCTTGTAAGTAAGATAGTGATATGAATAGCAATGTTTTCAAAATTTGCAACAAAGTTGAGAAAGAAAGGTATATTTCGAGCTAAAAACAATTTAGAAATTCAAGAGACTGACAGGTTAAATCATATCTTAGAATTAAATATGAAAAACAGTTTAGGTACCAAGGATCTTCAAGCATTCGAATTCCATAAACATTTTATAAAGTAAACTAAAAAAATACTAATATTATTGGTTGTTAAATCTGGTTTGACCTGGGGAGTGTTTAAGAGTATAGTTTTTTTTTTTAATGTGAAAATATATTATATTGATTTATAAGTATTTTTAGTATAGTTTGAATTAATACTAAGAAAAAAAAATTCGAAAGGAAAATAAAATGAAATGATGTTTTAATAAAAATAGTTGCTAACCCGCAGGGTGATTTGATAACCTAAATATTTTGATTATGTTAAGAAAAGTATTCTGATTTCTCTTTTCTTGTGATTTTCTGTATCAAGAAATCTTATGACTTGAAAAGTCTTATTACAAGGCAGTTCTTTTATTAACGTTTTCTTAATATTGTTCTCTCAATTCTAATTTGATGTATCATTAAAATATTTATAATAA
>Ga0325400_1003332_pt1 | contig 14461 bp, 5 predicted proteins | sample PopdelMetagenome_2_FD_205662 | JGI IMG/M metagenome (GOLD analysis project Ga0325400, IMG submission 205662) | Populus deltoides microbial communities from Bellville, Georgia, United States - Xylem-PdKOR-R1 | ecosystem: Host-associated > Plants > Phyllosphere > Stem > Wood/Secondary xylem... | reverse complement strand
TGCATGTTTTAGTTTTGACAAGATAGAATTTACAATCTTTATTATAGCAATATAAAATTTCATTAAAATTCCTCAATTAAATTAAATTAAGATATTTTCAAATATGTTGTTAGAACAAATAGAATCGATAAGTCGCGCGCGTATGTGTGTATGTCAATATATATATATATATATATATAGCACAATTGATATAATTCAAACTTGGCTTCCCATATGTATTTGCTTCGGGGAAATGGTAAACATGGCAGCCACGCATGGATTGTAACCTAATGAAGAATTATTGTATAGATAATTTTAAGGTGTCGTACAACTGGTTAGATTTTAAATTTGTTTTTTAAAAATTATTAATTTAAGTTTTATAAATTTCAAGGTATCTGAAAACTTATATGATTATTAACTTTAAAATTTATAAAAATTAATCAAAATATATATAAGTTATTTCAAATATGTAAATTAATAATAAAAAAAATGTTATCGTGAAGATACATATGTAATTCCCTTTAGTGTCTTGTCCTAATCCACATTCTAATTTCTATAAATAGAAGACAAATGGTATTGGGAGCATCGCCCACGAATTGACAAAAGATTGATGGGCTTTATCTACAAGGGATATCTTATTTCACAAACGTTTTATTTCTGTACTTTGTTGTCTTGATTCATTGGATTAGACCTAATCCTCGTCGAGTATTTCCACTGTTTTAATTATTTATTTGGGAATCAGAAGCAGAGTTCTCTTCTGTCTTGGCCTCTCCACACAAAAGTCATACATAGAACAGAATTATTCGCATGCTGATGATATTGATGACGCAGTTTCAGACCCTTTTAGCTTTTGACCCATTTGTTTCATTTTGTACCTTTTATTATTATTATTATTATTGTATATTTATCTAATTACCGACCAAACTAATCATTGCCGAATGTACATGATACCAGTCCCATTTAGCACACCGAGCCATACTTAAGGTTGTAAAAAATATTTTTTTATACTTAAGGTTGTAAAAAATATTTTTTTAATATGATATGGTATATATAATATAAATTTAAATTGTAAAATTATAAAATTATAAATAAAATATTTTAATTAATTATATATTGACAATTCTAGTCAAGTAGTAAATAATAATATAATACAATTAAAATAAAAATGAAATAAACAATTCAAACACCTTAAAATACATAGGTAAAAAAAAAATTCATATATAGTTTAAATAATTTAAAAATACAATATAATACAACAATGTGCACAACAAAAATATTATGAAAACTTTCTTGAATACGAGGAAGCTAAATAATTATATTCCTATGTTTGAGCCAAATTTCCATGTTTAATATTTAAGTTAACAAGCTTAGCATAGTTTTAACATAAATGTCTTTTCCATGCTCAAGATTGTTCTTGCGAGCAAAGAAGAAGCTTAAGAAATTATTAGGCAAGTAACTTGACCCATCACCCAAAAATCTATTATTATCTTTCTTTGAAGAAATAGAGAAGCCAATAACACCACAACAGCTCTCGACAATGCAATTGTAAAAAATATGAGTAGTTTTAGGAACATGCCCGTGGGTTATTACATAGATATAATCCTTAGAAAGCTCCATTTCACTAGCAGAAAGACACCCAGAGAAGACCCAGGTAGAATTGGGAGTTTCCACACCCAAATTAGCTTATCCGAATAATGATTTTTTCACTGGAGAAGGGGAAAAACCAGAAGAGAAAGAACCTAAGTGAGAGTTTCTTTTTTAATACAAAATTCACCTGGAGATTTAGAGATTGATCTGTTGGTGAAATAAATGATGGGGGAAAGGGAGGGACTGGGGAAAGTGAAGATTGGGACTGAGGAGTGAGTGATGGATGGGGAGGGGAGTCGATTAATTTTCTTACTTTTTTCAAACTCGTTAACTCGGTCCGAGTTGACTGAGTTTGACCAAGTTTGACCGAGTTTGATGGTTTTCAAGTTTTTAATCCGATTTTACATGTTATATATAGGTTGATTTGTAAAAGCGTATTATTTTATGAGTCAACTCATGATTTTGACAACCATGGCCATACCTATAGGCTTATCTACTCAAAACTAACTCAGAAAGGCCCACAATCTTTAAAATTAAATTAGAGTGGCAGCACCTTGTGGCCATATTTGATTCTAAGAATTCATAAGCCTTTCTTATTCTTTTATTTTTTTTCGTGTGAATAAAACCTCCTAATCCTAAATATTTGGCTAAAACACATTAACCCAAACCACTTAACCAATACACTTTCCTCATCCCATCTAACTGCTTAGTGATTTTTAATAGTCTTGTCTTACGCACAATTATCTTTCATTAAAATCTCTATATCTATGCTGATGATGTCTCTACAAATATTCAAGTGACTTAGGAGCATGACTTATGTGTTGAATAATTAGTTAATCTCTTAATTTTAGCAATCTAACCCATTCTCCTTAGCTAAGGTGGCTGGTGAATGGTTTCTAGTTCTAGGTAAGCTAAGGTGGGTGGTGGGCTGGCTCTAGATAAGTCAATATGGTTGTTGGCTGATACTCACAAAAGATCCCCTTTTGGTAGATTTGAAGACTCTCCGATGCATAAGTAAATATCTTTTTAGAGATAGTGCAATGATATTTTAAAGAAAAATGTTATGAAAATATGCATGTAGTAGAGAATGGAGATTCTGAACCTTTTATATAGTGATTTTTGGGGTTTTTATAGCCTTTAAACCTTATCTTTTTTGCTGGAAGTGGTGGTGTATCATTTCCTCATGAGAGCATTAACAAGGGAGAAAATATCTCTTACATAATATTAATAATGATGTGAATATCTCTTACACAACATTAATATTGATAAAATATGATAGGCTTTTAGAAGATTTTTATGCACCTAAGGGTGTAGAGAGATTAATATCATTGACCTTAAAATTTTAGGTTAAGTGTTGTCGTACGTCCCCTTCGGCGGAGCGACGATCCTCGATTGATTTCGGGGTCTTTTGTTTTATTGTGAATAAGGGAGTCACCATCTAGTATTATGGTCACTAGGAAACCTAACTGGTCTTTTAGAGATTCTAAGGCAAGGGACTGGTTGCGTAAAGGGAAGGTATTAGCACCCCTAGTACGCCCTACCTAAGATAAGTTGCTTGATGTTTGGTTTGCCTTATAATTGTTATGGTGTTGGTATTTTCCTAGGATACGTTTTGCTATGATGAATGGATTTGGGTTGAAAGTTTAAAAAGAAATAAACCTTGGTCAATGTGGATCATACCTTTAGATATGTCTACAAAGAACCAAGGAGAACCAATACAGATCTCTTGAAATCTGTGTTTGATTCAGACTAAATTTATTAACATAGAAATCCAAGAAGATTCTATGTGCTTTAAAAGCTCATTTTTCCCTTAGTATTTCAAGAGTTTTGCGACTCGTAAATCGCAAGGAGGAGGAGAGACCAAAATTTAGGAATCTAAGGAAAGTCAGGGCGCTTTAAAAGCTTATTTTTGCCTTAGTGTTCCATACTCTCGCGGCTCGTAAATCGTGGAGTCAGAAATTGAAAGATGACCTATTATTCCTAGAAAATTATTTTGGATATTTGCTACTGAGGGTTTTTTTTATCTAAATATTATCAGTGAATAATAACAAGTTATTCCCAATAATATTTTGGATATTCATCCATTTAGGATTTCTTTATTCAAATATTAATGGTGAATAATTGATGAATTCCCTCCAAAATAAGATTTTTGTATTTTTTGGAATATTGGTCAATACCCTTTGGAGTTTTACAAACATGTAGTAAATCCATAAATGCAAGAGAAATAATTTTTTATTGTGTTTAAGAAATTCATGCGAAAACACATTTTCGAAACTTCAAATATTTGTTTTTTTTATAAAAAAATATTCAAAACATGTTAGGGTATTGGCCGTATGCAACACACAAAAACATTTTTTTATATTTTCTTTATCAAAAACACAAACATTACATTAAATCACAATTCAAGTAAAACCCACATATTAGTCAAATTCTTAAGGCTTTAATAAATCAGTTATTAAATCCCAACAAAATATGTAGAAACATGTTCTTACATTTTCACGGGAAATACAACATAATTTTATTTGTCTTTCAGATACTCGATCATATAAAAATTAAAACATTAAATTCATTTTTTATCTTTTTAATTTTATAATTCAATAACATACATAAAAAAAAAAATACAAACAAACATAACACACACACATCACTTTTTATTATTTTTTTTATACATCCATATGTAATTACAAATAACACAAATTTAAAATAAAACAAACAAACACATCACACAAATAAAAAATTACATAATAACCCTTAAAAATCTAGGAAACTACCGGGAAGGTTTCTAGCAATGCAGGAACAGTGGCAGTGCGTGGTTCTCACGCGTCGCTGGAAAAAAAACGACAAGGGAGATCTGCAACGGCTTCCTCCCCTCTTCATTATCCTCGCTGGCGGTGACAACCATCGTTACCTGCAAAAGAAGAAGCACAACAAGCAATCAATTTTTTTTTTCTTTTCTCCTTTCCGGATTTGTTCTCGGGTTTGTTTTTCTGCTTTGGTTTGTTGTTCTTTCCTCTTCCGGTGGCCGATCTGATGATTGTTGAGGGAGCTATAGTGGTGGCTTGCTGCTGTCGTCCTTGAGGGTTGTGGAGGGGGGGTGTTGTCTAGGTTGAGGCGGAGACACTACTGCTGGGAGGAGGAGATGAAGGAAAGATCAGGGCTACTGCCTTTCAGTCTAGGAGAGGTGAGTGGGTTTGTGGGGAAACTAAAAGGAAAGGCGGCGGTTGGACGTGTGTGGGGATGAAGAAGAGACGAAAAAGCAGAGGGGTTGATGTGCTCTTTGGTCAGTTGAAGGGAAATCTGGTGAGGGAGAAGAAAGGGAGAGTGTCGGCTGGAGGAGGGGGGGCCTTGTGTTCGGCAGCTTGGTGTGGCAGAGGGCTTCCTTGGGTGGCGACTCTTTTTTTTTTCAAAGGATGGTGTGCAGCCGACTGGATGGGTTTAAGGTTTTGTGGATGCCCTAATTTTTTGTAATTGTTCTTCTTTTGTAAATTTTTCTCCCCCATTTCATATGGCTGGAGGTTCACTTATATAGAAAATCTCTACACGTGTTATTTAAGGAAATATTGCGATAATTATTGCAGAGATTGTCTTCTATAACCAGCACCAACAAATCCTATTTATATGGTATTTTATATTGCTGTGATTATATTCCATAACCAGCACGAATCAAATCATATATCTATGGTATTTTATATTGCAGTAATTATATATGATTCAGTAATTATCTCTTTGACATATTGCTTCTTTAATATTAGCTCTGATGCTCTATACTATCGCCACATGTAAACCTTTATTTTTTATTTCTATTTTTATTTTTTTATTTTTGAAAAATTATTAAAACATGGGTCAAAAATTGGGTAGCAACAAGGGTTATAAAAATAAACAAACAAAGTCTTGTGACCCAATAAGGGGCATAGAAAGATCGTCAGGTCTATATCCATTTAGGCTTAGCTCGATGCTGAGTCTAAGGATGTTGAGTCTGGCTGCTCGCCAAACCCACATGTACGTAGACTCATCATATAGTTGAGCTCAAGGATGTTGGGTCTGCCAGCTCATTAGACCCACATGTACGTGGGTTAAGCGCGTAGCTGAGTCCAAAGATGTTAGGTCTAGTTAGCTCACCAAAGCCATAAGTATTTGGGCTCAACGCGTAGCTGAGTCTAAGGATGTTGGGTCTGGCAGCTCGCTCAACCCCCGTGTACTAAGGCTCAGTGTGTAGGTGAGTGTAAAGATGTTAAGTGTGGTAGCTCGTCAGACTTACGTGTACTTAGGCTCAGCGTGTAAGTGAGCCCAAGGATGTTGGACGTGGTAGCTTGCCAGACCCATATGTACTTGGGCTCAACGTGTAGTTAAGTCTAAAGATATTGGGTTTGGGCAGCTCGTTAAACCCACATGCACTTGAGATTAGCACATAACTGAGCCTAAAGATGTTGGGTATAGCAACTCATCAAGCCTATTAATCAAGGTTTGGCATTCTGCCAAACCTTGATACGTTGGATTATCACCCTGCCTTTGACCCTTTTAAACATGGACTTGACAAATATAATATATATAAAACATGTCAATCCATCAGTAGCCCTCCAAAGTTTTGTGTATTAAATATACAAAGATTTGAAAAGTTATTAGCTTTAATGAGAGTCATTTTACCTGAAAGTTGTCTGTCCCATCAATGAGAGACTTTTTACCTTCCCCGTGATATTTATCCGCCTCATGTTAGAACTATTAAGATTCTTTGTGGCTAGGTGGCTCAGCCTTATTGATGAATGAAAAGACCTTTTATCTTCCTCATAGGATTTGTCTGCTCCACGTGGAACTATTAGGATTTTTCATGGCCAAGTAGCTTATCTTCATTTTAAAAAGGTGTCATTTGGAAAACAAAATGGTGGAGTGCATTCAATGCAGTAATTAAGTAGATTTCTAGAGATATGAGATGACATGGAAGGTCATTCATCCAACGGTGATGGTAAAAAGTTATTTTCTTTATAACCTTAGTCTTTCTCCTTTCTATCTTTTCCTTTTCCTTTTCTTTTACTTTTTATAACTTCTAAAAAATAGTTTTGTTGAAAAAAATCCGTAAGTCAGTTTTGCCATAATCTTATAAGAAAGTGTTTTCTATGTATTTCCCACCAATTTTTTCTTCTTCTTATTCTTTGTTGTTACTTATTTTTGGACCCCACGTGATAGAGACGTTGTATACCTCTTTTGAACTGAGTGTAGGAGTTTAACTCATGTTTGTTGGAAAATCGACAAAAGCAGAAAAGGAAATATTTTTTTTGAAACCCTGTTTAAGCTGTTTTCTGCTCTCTTTATCATTCCCCTTTGCTGCCAAAATCATCAGGTTTCTTAGATTGACTAGGGGTCTTTATAATGCTAAATTTTTTCCTTTTTATCTTGTTTTTAAGGTTGGATAAATCCCTCAGAATTTGCGCTAAAAAATTAGTTCTGCTGCTGTCGCAATTTTTTGTTCTAATTTAGGCTCTGATTCTGACTCGGTTTCGTACGATATCTGACCATCCTAGGTATATTTTTTCACTCATGACATGTTGAAAAATTGACGTACACCTTTATTAGGTCCTAAGAATCATTGTTCTTAGGGAAGATTCTCAGTCAGATTTGGATGCTCAGTATTGTCAAATGAAGAACATTTTTGACCAACTAGATTACTGCCAGATTCTGTTCTCTAAAATGCTTTTACCTCACTTTGAATCCTTTATCAAAGTTGTATTCCTAGACGTGTAGATGATTTTGGGATTTTGAATCGCTTGATTTCGATATCAGAAGCTCAAGATATTCCCATTTGAATATCTAACGTAAAGGCAGATAATTCTGCCGCGAGAAGGATATTGACCCGAGTCTGCACTAAAAAAACTCTATTTTTGGCCTATTTTTTATGATTTTTGTTCTTAGTTCATACTCTCAGTCATATCAGGATTCTCGGCATTCATCAGTTTTTGAGTTAGACCCGGAGATCCCTTTTGACCAACTAGATTACTGCCAGTTTCTGTTTTGTAAAAAGATTTTATCTCACTTCGACTCCTTCATCAAAGTTGTAGTCCTAGACACGTAGATGAATTTGAGTTTTTGAATCACTTGATTTCGATATCAGAGGCTCAAGATGTTCCCGTTTAAATATCTAACGTGAAGGCAGAGAATTCTGCTGCGAGAAGGATATTGACCCAAGTCTGCACCAAAAAAAATTGTTTTCTTGCATTTCTAGATTTTACAACATGTTTATAAAACTCCAAAGGGTATTGGTCAATATTCCAAAAAATATAAAAATCTTATTTTGGAAGGAATTCATCTATTATTCACTAGTAATGTTTGGATAAAGAAATCCTTAAAGGACGAATATCCAAAATATTATTGGGAATAATTTGTTATTATTCATTGTTAATATTTGGATAAAGAAATCCGGAGTGGTAAATATCCAAAATAATTTTCTAGGAATAATAAATCCGCACACATCCTTGAAAGAAGCCTTGATTATAATCGAGGACATTTCAATTTTTTACTCCACGGCTTACAAGCCGTGAGAGTATAAAACACTAAGACAAAAAAATAGGCTTTTAAAGCACCCTAGATTTCTAAATTTTTGTCCCTCCTCCTTGCGATTTACGAGTCGCAAACTCTTGAAATACTAAGGGAAAAATGAGCTTTTAAAGCACATGGAACCTCCTTGGATTTCTATCTTAATAAACTTAGTTTGAATCAAACCTAGGAAAACTGATGGGATCAGAAAACACCAACACCATAGCAATTATAAGACAAACCAAACACCAAGCAGCTTACCTTAAGTAGGGCGTACTAGGGGTGCTAACACCTTCCCTTTACGTAACCAGTCCCTTGCTTTAGAATCTTTGAAAGACCAGTTAGGTTTCCTAGTGACCATAATACTAGGTGGCGACTCCCTTGTTCACAATAAAATAAAAGACCCCGAAATCAATCGAGGATCGTCGCGCTCCGCCGCGAGGGTGCGACATTCTTCTTCTCCTTGAACAAAAAAAACAGACCTAAAAAGAGTAAAATCTAATACTAGAAATAGGGATATTGCTGCCTTCAGTGAGGATTTCAGGATCTAACTTGAAATTAAAGGAAATAACAGGGGATATGGGTCCATCAAACTAAGCCCTATAACTAGGGGTGGAAACCTAACATCCATCTCTCGTAAGGGAAAAGTAGTTCTCCCTGTCGGAGAAGTCTTTCTCCTATTATCACTAGGGAACCTCAATAGAGAATAAGGTTAGATGATGCCCTTAGCACGTTAAGTATAGAGGATATGGAGTTTGTTAATGGTCGGCAGCTAAAAGAACATATAGGTCAAATGCTTGTCAAGGATGATCATATAAGCCAACTGAAATTACAACCCCCTTTTGTATATATGTGTTAGGTATTCCTTCCCTCTCCAAGAATTTGTGAAGTTTTTAGATATTATAAGTTAGGTTTAGGCCAATTGCACCCTAATAAGTTGATAATCTTATTTGCCTTTGATAAGTTTCTTTGGCTCATCAAAATCGAGCCTAGAATCAACGTCTTTAGAACCTATTACCATCTGGTCATTGGCACCAATGATGGTAATGACACGTGTTGGTTCTTTACTTTCACCAATAAACCCACAAAAGCCATGAAGGAAACTTGCAAGGTAAGCCTATAAATGTCAAGAAATGGAGCGGGAGGTGGCTAAAAATTAGGTATACTAGTTCAATTAGCCCTAGAGATGGGATGCAACAGATCTAAAGTTATTCCTATTATTGAAAGGTATCCCCCTAGATGTGAATGGTAGGCCTCGTTTAAGCTTGAATGAAAAGAAACATGTGTTGTATTGGCATCAACCTCACCTGAGTATGATGTCAACAAGATGGAAAATAGGCATTACTAAGCCATGTTGTAAAGTATAAAGCTTCTTTTATCCCTTGTTTATTATACACCTAAGCTCATTCCTAACTTTGTTTTTGTGTAGGATTAACAACTGAAAGAGAAGGAGAAACTTTAACAAAGTTTATAGAAGAGAGTTCAAGAAGATGGTTTTCATCTATTGACTTGAGTAGAGGAAAGACTAAAGAAGAGATGAAGGATGGCCCTATCATTATAGATGAACTCTTTATTATTAAGGATACTATTCCTAAGGAAACAACTGCAAAAGCCAGGCTTTCTATAGAAATAGAAGCTGATAGAAGCCTAACTCCCCCATTGGAGGTTAAGCAAATCTAACCCCCTCTGAAATAATTACGGGTGTTACTGTCCATGTCAAGAGAAAGAGGGTTTTCACCCTTATGGAGACTAATATGCTAGCCTCAATAGTGGAGGCTTATATCATGATAATCCTTTTGCTTTCACCCCTAACTTTGGTTGTAGAGGCTAGAATTGCTAGGACCTCTACCTAAAGGGTTCCTGAAAAAGCTGAACAAAGGTTTGAGGAAGTTTATTCAAGCCTCATCCTCGGCTGAGTTCCTTTCTTTTTACCCACCTTAACTAAGGAGGAAAGGCAGGTCATGAAGACTATTTTTGGTTGGAGGTTTTGCTTTAGAGAGGCTGGCCTCAAAGTGGTAAGACAACTAAAGAAGATTCTCACCATTGCTTCATACATCTTAATGATGTCCGATGAGAGCTACAACCGTCTTTCGGCCTTTATAGGACAAATAACTTTTAATGTAAGGAACTTTCTCATTTAACTTTTTAATTTAGTTTTATGACCATTGTTCCTAATAATCTTGTTTTTGATAGACTTTCATGATGTGTGTCCATTCCAATAGGTGCTAGATGGGCGAGAAAAACTAAGGGAGGCCATTGCAAAATATAAAGTAGACTAAACTACCCTCTAATAGATAAAGGATGAGAAATATGTTATGAAGGCCAGACTAAGAAGCTTTACGATGGCTTATGTCTTTTTGAAGGATAACATACAAGGTGTTGTCCTTTAGCTGGGTTATACTGAAAGGCAGCTTCAAGTTGCTCAAAATGAAATGGATGCCCTAAAATAGGGGATCTTCGAGGTGAAGGCCACTCAAGATGCTTTAAGGGCCAATCTCTTCACTCCTAAAAAAGAAGCCTAGAGCTTTCGAGTGTGGTTGAAGACTTTGAGAAACTCTTTTAAGGAGTTCCAAGAAGTTTTTGGAGGGTCTACAAGTTTGTCCAAGATGGTTAGGGACAAGATCTTTCTTACCATATCCAACCTATATTTCTTCAATCAATCAAAAGGAATGTTGGTGGATTTTAGTTGCTTTACATCCGATTCTAGTGCCTAATTTTACAAATGAGTTCCTTGTTAAGGCTATAGTTGCCCAACGTGTGGAATACCTAGTTGAGGAGCCTATCATAGGTGTATAAGTCCTAACCCTTATCTTCTCTTAGTAATGTAAACAACCCGGTCTTGTGGGGTTTATCCTTATGTAATGCTTTTCATTTTATAAACTTGATTTTTATTTTTTATTTTTATGTTAACTTATATAGTCTATATGAGTCCAACACCCATACTTAGAAAAATATTTAAAAGGGAATCCTCTAGACAATCTACAGGGGTCTAACGCTTATATTTAGAAAAATATTTGAAGTTTTAAATTTTGGCAAGAATTAAACTTTGAACTTTGTCTAACTTTAGTAGAATTCAATAGGATTCACTTATGTCTAGAACCAAGAAAAAATCTAAATTAAAAATATATCTTTATCTGTCTGAATGAATCTTTAGTGAGTTGGTGAGATGATTCTAGACATTACATGAAGATTTGTGTTATTACACTAAAAAGATGAAATCAGATCCTTTAAAGAGTTTAGGGTTATTGCTTTAGGGAGACTATGTCAATCCCTTCCAAGATGAGGTGAGCAATCGCATTAGGGAGACTAAGTCAATCATATCCCTAGAAGGTTATGAGACTATTGCCCTGGAGTGATGCCTTGTTAATCACATCCTTGGAGAGTTGTGCAATCACATTAGAAAGACTGTGTCAATCTCTTCCAAAGTAAACTATACAATCATATTAGAAAGATCGAGTCGATCTTATCCTTGAAAGGTTATGAGGCCATTTCCCTAAAGTGATTTCATGTCAATCTCATCATTAAAGAGTTGTGCAGTTGCATTAAGAAGACTATGTCAATCCCTTCCAATGTAAATTATACAATCACATTAGAGAGACTGAGTCAATTCCTTCCAAGGTAAATTATGCAATCACATTAGGGAGAATAAGTCAATACTATCTTTAGAGGATTGAGAGATCCTTAGACATCACCTAAAATGAAAACATCATTACTTTAAATAAGTTAATTCATAAATAAGAAACTTATATTCTTAGTCATTGACTATGATACATTTTTATTAGCCTTTGAGGTATAATTAACTCGATGATTTGGGTATCTAATTTATGCTCAGATGATGGTTTTAGTTTCATAAGTGAGGAAAAAATAGAGTTTCTCCAGTATATGTCTTCTAGGTAGTTAACTCATTTTCCCTTGGATAGTTTCCAAATAGATTTCACATATTTTACGATTTGAATTAACATTCCATTTATACTTGTTGAAAGCTTTTAAGCTCTTGAGGTTTCAACAATATTTATGAAGTTAATAAAAAGTGTAGCCTAGATTTGTTTGTCTCATCAAGTCCCAAGGTAAATATAAGGAATCATGTTTTGACATAGAGTAACAAAAATACTATATAACCTTATGATTCTCTTACAAATAATGCATATCTAGTATCTATAATATATCATGCCTTTCAAGTTGATTTCAAACATTTTTTTTATCATTAAAGCAGTCTATCATGCTGAAGGAACTTCATTGGCACCTTCAACAAGATCATAAAAATGCACACCATCCACCTGGTTGAGTGATGTTATAACTTTATAGAGCTTCTCTTGGTTAGTATACTAGTGCTCAATGAGGAGTCAAACCTTATTGAAGAGTTTTTTATGCTCTGATAGAGTAATTATGCAAGGAGTTGTAAGGAGACCCATGATATATTCCATTTCAGACATATTGTGATTGACTATCATTGATAGTGATTAGGGATGTCAAAAACCAGTTCTAGAAGAACTTTTAATGACTCTTTTTTTTTTTATCATTTTCCATAAATGGCACAAATGATGATATCCTAGAAATATCCAAGTGGCTTAAAAGAAAGGTTTATGTGATGGATAATTGGTTAATCTCTTGGTTCTAACAATATGATCCATTCTCCCTAGCCAATGTGATTTGTGGTTGTTCCTGGTGCTTGGTAAGCTAGGGTGGTTATAGGATGATACCTATAAAATGTCATTTTTGATAGGTTTAGAGACTCTCTGATGCTTAAATAAGTATCTTGTTAGAGAGGGAGTGTAATATACTCTGAAAAAATATATATGTAATAGAGAATAGAGATTCTAAACCTTTTACCTAGGTGATTCAGAGTGTATTTATAACCCCCTCAACCTTATTTTTTTGTTAGAAAGGTTAAAATATCATTTCCTCCTAAGAGTATTAATGAGAAAGGAAATATTTCTTACACAATATTAATGTTGATGGGAATATCTCTTACAAAGCATCAATATTGATGGAAATGTGATAAGCCCTTAGAAGACCTTTATACATTATCGCTTACATCAACATTAATGTTAATTGAAATATGGTAAACCCTTAGAATACCTTTATGCATTATCCTTTACCTCAACATTAATGTCGATGGAAATATGGTAGGTCGTTAGAAAACCTTTATCCTTTACATCAACATTAATGTTGATGGAAATGTGGGAGGTCCTTAGAAAACTTTTATACATATAAGAGTATAGAGGAATGAGTATATTTGACCTTAACATTTTTTGTTAAGTGTCATAAAAATAAACAAATGAAGTCTTGTGATCTCATATAGGTCTTAAAAGATTATCAGGTTTATATCCATTTGGGCTTAACCAATGTTAAGCTTAAGGATGTTGGGTCTGGCAGTTCGCCAGACCAACATGTACTTGGGCTAATTATATGGTAGATTTACATGTACTTGGGCTTAATGCATACCTGAATCCAAAAATATTTGGTTTGGTAAGTAGCCAGATCCATGTGAACTTGAGCTTAATGCATAATGGAGCTCAAGTTTTGCTAGTAGTCTTAAATAATGCATATTTTCCCCTATTCAAATATACCCATCTAGGAATCAATATTTTGATCAAATATACATATCTTAAATAGTAAGGTAAACATGAGAAATGCTATCTAGGAATCAATATTTTGATCAAATATACATATCTTAAATAGTAAGGTAAACATGAGAAATGCTATTATAGACTATCATTTGTAGGAGGCTTAATAATATGAAATAAAATCAATACAAATCCTAGGGAGATAAAGGTTTTTCAAAACTATTTGGGCTATCAAATAAGCAGCATTCTTATAAAACATAATAAAATGTTGGCTCGAACTTATATTGGTTGTTAAAAAACATAAAAAAATCCAAACATAATCCAAACAAGCCTATAAAATATATCTAATTAATTAGAAAAAACATTCACCTATAACAAGAATTCAAAATTGTTTTTTCTAGTAAAACTAGTAGATTTGAAGATAAAAAAAAAATATGGTAGAAATAGAGAAAAACACTCATTAAATTCTTAACCAACATCCTTAAACAAAGCGAAAATATATTTTAAGTTTGGATTACCGGTTAACTTGTTTTTGATGGAAGATGAATTAATTTTGATGGCTCTGCCTTGGTATTTTCCCTTTGCACTTTGTATTTTTATTTCTATTTTTTATGCTCCGGGTTAAAAAGATGACAAGGACAATTGAATTAAAAAAAAATTCCAAGTACGGAGCATAAAGTAACAAAATTTAAAGTCAAAAGATAGTAAATATCTGTTTATTTTTTATATCTAATGATAAGATAATTTACTTTTAAAATAAAAAATATTGTACCATTCCATGCTTAAACACCAACTAATATATA
>Ga0325400_1003331_pt1 | contig 14468 bp, 11 predicted proteins | sample PopdelMetagenome_2_FD_205662 | JGI IMG/M metagenome (GOLD analysis project Ga0325400, IMG submission 205662) | Populus deltoides microbial communities from Bellville, Georgia, United States - Xylem-PdKOR-R1 | ecosystem: Host-associated > Plants > Phyllosphere > Stem > Wood/Secondary xylem... | reverse complement strand
GCTGCTGGGCGCGCGCGACGTCTGGGAGGTGCAGCAGCGCGACGAGCTACGCCGCGCGGAGACGCAGGCGTGAGCGGCGCGACACCGCCCACCGCGGCACCGACGATCCGCGTCACCGCGATGCCGGCCGACGCCAACGCCTATGGCGACATCTTCGGCGGCTGGCTGATGAGCCTGATGGACTCGGCTGCCGGGCTCACCGCGGCGCGGCGCGCGCGCGGCCGCGCGGTGACGATCGCGATGGACGGCATGCAGTTCCACGCCCCCGTTCATGTCGGTGACGAGGTCTCGGTCTACGCCACGATCGCGCGGGTGGGGCGCACCTCGATCGCGATCGACGTGGAGAGCTGGGCGCGCGACCGCCACGGCGAGGAGTCGCGCAAGGTGACCGAGGCGCGCTTCACCTTCGTCGCGATCGACGAGGACCGCCGCCCGCGCGAGGTGCCCCCGGCGGCGTGACGTGATTTTACGCGGTGCGCGCGCGATCCGCGGCACCCATCTGATGGCAAACAGGGGCTGCGGCCCGGGAGTGGCGCAATGGCTGACACCTACGATCTCATCGTGCTGGGCTCGGGCCCCGGCGGCTACGTGTCCGCGATCCGCGCGGCGCAGCTCGGGCTCAAGGTCGCGATCGTCGAGCGCGAGCGGCTCGGCGGCATCTGCCTCAACTGGGGCTGTATCCCGACCAAGGCGCTGCTGCGCACGTCCGAGGTCTATCATTACATGACCCATGCCGCCGATTATGGCCTCAAGGCGGAGAATGTCGGCTTCGATCTCACCAAGATCGTCGACCGCAGCCGCAAGGTCGCGGGCCAGCTCAACGCCGGCGTTAAAGGCTTGATGAAGAAGAACAAGGTGACGGTAGTCGAGGGCGTCGGCGCGCTCACCGGCAAGGGGAGACTGAGCGTCAAGCAGGGCGGCGGCACGGTCGAGCTCGAGGCCAAGCACATCATCGTCGCCACCGGCGCGCGCGCGCGCGACCTGCCCTTCGCCAAGGCCGACGGCAAGCGCATCTGGACCTATCGCCACGCGATGGTGCCCGAGGAGATGCCGACCAAGCTGCTGGTCATCGGCTCGGGCGCGATCGGGATCGAGTTCGCCAGCTTCTACAATGATATGGGCGCGGACGTTACGGTGGTGGAGATGCTGCCGCGCATCCTGCCGGTGGAGGACGAGGAGGTCAGCGCCTTCATGGAGAAGCGCCTCACCAAGGAGGGGATCAAGATCCTCACCGGCGCGGGCGTGGAGAAGATCGAGACCGGCGCGGCGTCGGTCAGGGCGACGATCAAGGGGAAGGACGGCAAGAGCGCGACCGAGGAATACAGCCACGTCGTCGTCGCGATCGGCATCGTTCCCAACACCGAGAACATCGGGCTGGAGACGCTCGGCGTGCAGACCGAGCGCGGCCACATCAAGGTCGACGGCTATGGCCGCACCAACGTCGAGGGAATCTACGCGATCGGCGACGTCACCGGCGCACCCTGGCTGGCGCACAAGGCGAGCCACGAGGGCGTCGTCTGCGTCGAGAAGATCGCAGGGCAGGACCCGCATCCGTTCGAGACGTGGAACATTCCGGGCTGCACCTACTCGCGCCCGCAGGTCGCCAGCGTCGGCCTCACCGAGGCCAAGGCCAAGGAGGGCGGCCGCGAGGTGAAGGTCGGCAAGTTCCCCTTCATCGGCAACGGCAAGGCGATCGCGCTCGGCGAGGCGGACGGCTTCGTGAAGACGGTGTTCGACGCCAAGACCGGCGAGCTGCTCGGCGCCCACATGGTCGGCGCCGAGGTGACCGAGCTGATCCAGGGCTATGTCGTCGCGCGCCAGCTCGAGACCACCGAGCACGAGCTGATGGAGACGGTGTTCGCCCACCCGACGCTGAGCGAGATGATGCACGAGAGCGTGCTCGGCGCCTACAACCGCGCACTGCACATCTGACCGAACGACGCGGGGTGGCGCCGGACGTCCTATAATCCGGCCATATGATCTATGCGTCGCGCCCCGCCCGTTACCCGCTGATCGCCGCCGCGGCGCTGTTGCTGGCGTCGCTGGTGGTCTTCGCGCCGGGGGTGGCGGAATATGACTCGGTCGAGCAGTTCCGCCAGGTCCTGAGCGGCCGTTACGACGACTGGCACCCGCCGGTCATGGCGTGGCTGTGGCGCCGGCTGCTGCCCTTCGGCGACGGCGCCACCCCGCTGCTCGTCCTGCAGCTTACCGGTTACTGGCTCGGCCTGGGGCTGATCGCGGGCGCGCTGGCGCGGATCGGCCGGCCGACCGCGGGCTGGATGATCCTGCTGATCGGGCTTCTGCCGCCCTTCCTCGGCTGGCAGGCGGTGGTGCTCAAGGACGCGCAGCTGGTCGGCGCCGCGCTGGGGGCGTTCGGGCTGGTGGCGTGGTGGCGGCTGCGCGACCGGCCCGTCCCCGCCGCCGCGGCGCTGCTGGCCGCGCTGCTGTTCGGCTATGCGCTGCTGGTGCGCGCCAACGCCGCCTTCGCGCTGGCGCCGCTGATCGCGGGGCTGTTCCCGGTGCGGCGCGCCGGCGCGCTGATCGTCGCCTCGGGCGTGCTGCTGGCCGTGGCGCTGGCGCTGGCCGGGCCGGTCAACCACCGGCTGATCGGCGCGGTGTCGAGCGGGGTGGAGAAGACCCAGCCACTCTACGATCTCGCTGGTATCGCGGTGCGCGCGCCGGGCTCGCATTCGGTCGGCCTGTCGCGCCAGGCGGCGCGGCAGCTGCGCGCGAACGACTGCGTCACGCCTTATTTCTGGGACCCGCTCGGCGACACGCCGGGCTGTGTCGCGGCGATGTCGCCGCTCAAGGCGCAGCGCGCGAGTGATCTGTACTTACGGCTCGCCAACGCCGCGCTCCACCACCCGCTTGCCTATCTGGCGCAGCGCGTGGCGCACTGGAACATGACCGAGCGCTGGCTGGTGCCCGCCCGGCTCGCCGGCGCGGCGCCGACCGGCGGCAGCGAGCCCAACAATCTGGGGCTCGCCAGCCCCGGTCCGCAGGCGCAGCAATGGATGTGGCTCGCCGCTGAGGCGGTGCTGACCCCGCTCGCCTGGCCGTTCGCCTGGCTGCTGCTCGCGCTGCTGCTGCTGGTCGGGACGCGGCGCTGGCGCCACGCGCCGCCGCGTCAGCTGGCGATCGCGCTGCTCGCCTCGGCGGTGACGCTCGAGTTCAGCTTTCTCGCGATCTCGATCGCGACCGACCTGCGCTATCACCTGTGGCCGATGCTCGCGACCGCGCTGGCCGCGGTGTTGCTGGCGGACACCTACCCGCTGCGACGCGTGCCCGCCTGGATGGTGCTGGTCGCCGGCCTTTGCCTCGCCGCCGCGGTCGCCGAGCGCGCCACGCTGCCCGACCCGCCGCAGGAATATGAGGGCCTGCTGCACTGGACGCCGCCGCTGAGCCTGCTGCCGGCGTGACAGGAGGCGTAGCGTCGACGGCCGACCATTGTGGCGTCATGCAGAGCTTGTCTCAGGATCTACCGTGCCGCATGATCCTCGCTCCGTGAGTCTGCGGTGCTGTGGATCCTGGAACGAGTTCAGGATGACGGAAGGGGGGCCGGGCGCCCCCGTCGCGAGTGGGACGAGCGCCACGGGGACTGGCACGTCCTTCCACCACCCGGAGCCCACGCTTTTCCCCTGCGTCCGCGCGCCTTTTCGCCGATCCGGGCGTTGTGCCGGCGATGCAACGACCCTCCCACGCCGCGCCGCCGCGCGCATGAACCGGCTCGCCCCCGACGAGCCCGACGCGCGCTTCATCCGGCGCGTGCTGTGGCTGGTGCTGATCGTCGCCGTGCTGGCCGCGCTATACTTCGCGCGGCACCTGCTGATCCTCGCCTTCGGCTCGATGCTGATCGCGATCATCATCCACGCTATCGCCGAGGTCTATGCCAACCGCACCCGGCTGAGCCCGCGCGGCGCGATGGGGGCGGCGATCGCCAGCGTGCTCGCCTTCCTGGCGCTGCTCGGCTGGCTGTTCGGCGTCGAGTTCCGCGCCCAGGTCAACACGCTGGTGGTCGCGCTGCCGGGCCTGCTCGACCAGCTCCAGGCCTATATGTCGCAGAGCCCGGTGGGCGAGAAGGTAGCGGACGCGGTGCAGGCGGCGTTCGCGGGCAGCCGCGTCGCGCAGGATATCGGCGAGATCGTGCGCGGCGCGGGCGAGCTGCTGCTCAACGCGGTGCTGGTGCTGTTCGGCGCGATCTTCTTCGCGGTCGATCCCAAGATCTACGAGCGCGGCTTCCTGCTGCTGGTGCCGCCGTCGAAGCGCGCCGCGGTGGAGGATGCGCTTGGCGATGTCGCCTCGACGCTGCTGCTGTGGCTGCGCGCGCAGCTGATCCAGATGACCGCGATGGGCGCGATGGTCGGGATCGGATTGTGGATCGCGGGCGTGCCCTCGCCGGCGCTGCTGGGGCTGCTCACCGGCCTGTCCGAGTTCATCCCTTATGTTGGCCCGGTCGCGGCGATGTTGCCCGCGCTAGGCCTGGCCGCGACCAGGGGCACCGACCAGCTCGTCTGGGCGCTCACCGTCTTCGCGGTGGTGCGCGTGGTGCAGACCAACTTCGTGACGCCGTTCGTCACCAGCCGAGTCGTTGCCATACCGCCCGCGCTCAGCCTGTTCGCGATCATAGGGACGGGCGCGGTGTTCGGGCTGTTCGGGCTGTTCTTCTCGGGCGGCATCCTCGTGGTCGGCTTCACGCTGGTGCGCAGCCTCTACCTGCGCGAAGTGCTCGGCGAGGACATACCGCGCTCACGCGAGCGCACGCTGTTCACCGCCAAGGGCACGCCGCGGCCCGTTACAGAAAATGAAGATTCGACATTAACGGAACGTCCGGATTAAGTGTGAATTAACCTTTCTGGTTCAGAAGCCATTGGGTATGAACGTAGCGAAGCGCGGACGACAGAGTCTACCGCGTTGACGAACCGGGGATTTGCCGATGCGCGTGCTGCTGATCGAGGACGAACCGACGACCGCCAAGGCCATCGAGCTGATGCTGTCGACCGAGGGGTTCAACGTCTACAATACGGATCTGGGTGAGGAAGGCCTCGATCTCGGCAAGCTGTACGATTACGACATCATCCTGCTCGATCTCAACTTGCCTGACATGCACGGCTACGACGTGCTGAAGAAATTGCGCGTCGCACGGGTGCAGACGCCGGTGCTGATCCTCTCGGGCATCAACGAGATGGATTCCAAGGTGCGCAGCTTCGGCTTCGGCGCGGACGATTACGTCACCAAGCCGTTCCACCGCGAGGAGCTGGTCGCCCGCATCCACGCCGTGGTACGCCGCTCGAAGGGCCACTCGCAGTCGGTGATCAAGACCGGCAAGCTCTCGGTCAACCTCGATGCCAAGACCGTGGAGGTCGACGGCGCACGCGTGCACCTGACGGGCAAGGAATATGCGATGCTCGAGCTGCTCTCGCTGCGCAAGGGCACCACGCTGACCAAGGAGATGTTCCTCAACCATCTCTACGGCGGGATGGACGAGCCCGAGCTCAAGATCATCGACGTGTTCATCTGCAAGCTGCGCAAGAAACTGAGCCTGGCGTGCGGCGGCGACAATTACATCGAGACCGTCTGGGGCCGCGGTTACGTGCTGCGCGAGCCCGAGGAGACCGCGCAGGTCGCGTGAGGTCTGACGTTATCGACGGAGACGACGGCCGTCGTACCGGAGGGTGCGGCGGCTGTTGTTCTGTCCGCTTCTTCTTTCTCTCGCCACCCCGGACTTGTTCCGGAGCCCACCCGTCAGCGCGCCTCACCCTTCATAGAATGCGCGGCGCGGTAAATCCCGGAACAAGTCCGGGATAACGACGAGACGGGGTGGCGTCCCTTCCAACCCACTGTCGCATAACCGCAACCGAACCGTCATCGGCCCGTCCTGGACCTAGTGCAGGCGCCCCCGTCAACGACAATGGGGGAAAACGATGACCGCCAAGTTCATGCTGCTCGCCAGCGCCTCGTACCTGCTCGCCGCCGCACCCGCGCTGGCGCAGGACGCGCCGCCGCCCGCCACCGCCGCGACGATCGACCGCGCCGCGCCCGAGCAGCCGACCGAGGGCGAGGACGTGGTGGTGCTCGGCTTCGGTCAGAGCCGCCAGGTGCAGACGGTGACATCGGCTGATCTCGAGCGGCTCACCCCGGGCACCTCGCCGCTGAAGGCGGTGGCCAAGCTGCCCGGCGTCAACTTCCAGTCGGCCGACGCCTTCGGCGCCTATGAGTGGTCGACGCGCATCTCGCTGCGCGGCTTCAACCAGAACCAGCTCGGCTTCACGCTGGACGGCGTGCCGCTCGGCGACATGAGCTACGGCAACGTCAACGGGCTCCACATCAGCCGCGCGATCCTCTCGGAGAACATCGCCAGCACTACCGTGGCGCAAGGTGCGGGTGCGCTGGGCACCGCCTCGACCAGCAACCTCGGTGGCACGCTCCAGTTCGTCAGCCGCGCGCCGTCGGACACCGCCGACCTGATTGCCTCGGCCACTTACGGCAGCGACCAGACCTATCGTGCCTTCGTTCGCGCCGAGTCGGGTGATCTCGGCGGCGGGCTCAAGGGCTATATCAGCTACGGCTTCCTCAAGACCGACAAGTGGAAGGGCTTCGGCGAGCAGCGCCAGCACCAGGCCAACGCCAAGGTGGTGAAGGAGGTGGGCGAGCACGGCAAGATCACCGCCTTCCTCAACTTCTCCGACCGACGCGAGAACGACTACCAGGACCTCAGCCTCGATATCATCCGCCGCCGCGGGCTGAACAACGACAATATCTCGAACGACTATCCGCTGGCGCTCCAGCTCGCGCAGATCGCGCAGAACCAGGCCGCGCGCACCGCCAGCGCCACCGCGGCGCTGCCCTATCCCGGCGTCGGCCTCGCCTTCCCGGCGGGAATCGGCACGCTCGACGACGTCTATTACGACGCCGCCGGCCTGCGCCGCGATTGGCTCGGCGGCGTGACGTTCGAGGCGCAGCTGCTGCCGCAGCTGTCGATCGTGTCGACCAGCTATGTCCATCGCAACAAGGGGCAGGGCTCGTGGATCACGCCCTATCAGCCCACGCCCGCGGGGGCTCCGGACGCCAACGGCACGCCGATCACGGGCGGCTCGGCGCTGTCGTTCCGCACCACCGAATATCGCATCATGCGCGCTGGCAATGTCACCAACGCCGCGTTCGAGCTCGGCGCCAATCGCTTCGAGGTCGGCGCGTGGTATGAGAGCAACGCCTTCGACCAGGCGCGCCGCTTCTACGGCATGGCCGACGGTACCGCGCCCAACCGCCGCGCGCTCGATTATCAGGAGAACCCGTTCTTCACGCAATGGGCGGGCAATTACGACACCGAGACGCTGCAATACCACGTCGCCGACACGCTCCAGCTCGGCCGGCTGACGATCAACGCCGGCTGGAAGGGCATGCGCGTCGAGAACAAGGCCAATCTGCTCACCGGCGTGCTGGTGGCGGGCAAGATCGAGTCGAAGGACTGGTTCCTGCCCCAGGCCGGCGCCGTCTTCGCGCTGGGCGGCGGCGCCGAGCTGTTCGCCAGCTACACCGAGAACATGCGCGCCTTCGTCTCGGGCACCGCGGGGCCGTTCGGCACCACCCAGGTCGGCTTCGACGCGATCCGCTCGCGCATCAAGCCCGAGACGTCGAAGACCGCCGAGGGCGGCGTGCGCCTGCGCGCCGGCGGGCTCCAGCTCTCCGCGGTGGGCTATTACATCGACTTCAACGACCGGCTGCTCACCTTCCAGAACGGCTCGGGCATCCAGGGCAACCCGCCCACGCTCAACAACGCCGGCGGCGTGGAGAGTTACGGCGGCGAGGTCTCGGCCTATTACCGCGTGTTCCAGCCGCTCAGCCTGTTCGCCAGCTACAGCTACAACAAGGCGACCTACCAGGACGACGTGGTCGACGCCGCCGGCACGGTGCTGACCGCGACCGCGGGCAAGACCGTGGTCGATACGCCCGAGCATATGGCCAAGGGCGAGATCGTGTACGACGACAGCCGCTTCTTCGGCCGCATCGGCGCAGACTATATGGCGAAGCGCTACTTCACCTACCTCAACGACCAGTCGATCGGGTCGCGCGTGCTGGTCGACGCCAGCATCGGCGTGCGCTTCGGCGAGAACATGGGCTTATTCCGCGGCTTCGCGCTGGAGGGCAGCGTCACCAACCTGACCGACAAGAAGTATGTCTCGACGATCGGCAGCAACGGCTACACCGCCAGCGGCGACAACCAGACACTGCTCGCCGGCGCGCCGCGCCAGTTCTTCGTGACGCTGCGGCGCGGATTCTGAGCGGGCTCGGGCATAAGGGAGGACGCAAGACGAGATCCTCTTCCTAGAAGAGGATTTCGCGAGAGACTGAACTGGCGCGATCCGTGACCGCAACCCCGCGAAAGTCAGAATCCTGAGCCAAGCGGAGGTTGATCCCGATCTTGGGTCCGGATCTGCCAGCCCGAATCGAAAGACGTTCGCGACGCTGGCTGGAGGAGCCACAGCCGCTCCCTGCCGTTGAGTCCGGGCCCACCGTGCCGAAGATGACGCGCTCAGATGTGCATGGCATGATGGAGCCCGATCAAGTCCCCATGGCCCGCGATCTGACGCCGCATCAAGTGGCCGCTACTCCCTTACCAGCGTGACCTGCAGCACGTCGATGCCGCCACCCCGGAAGCCGCCCTCACAATACATCAGGTAATAGCGCCACAGCCGCTGGAACCGCTCGTCGAACCGCGCCGGCAGCCGACCCTCGGCCGCGGCGCGGTCGAAGCGGCGGCGCCACTCCAACAGCGTCTCGGCATAGTCGAGCCCGAAGCGTTCCTCGTCCTGCCAAGCCAGCCCGTGCGCCGCGGCGATCGCCCGGAAGCGGCTGACCGACACGAGCGACCCGCCGGGGAAGATGTAGCGCTGGATGAAGTCGACGCCGCCCGCATAGGCATCCCACACGTCGTCCGCGATCGCGATCAGCTGGAGCGCGGCGCGGCCGCCGGGGCGCAGCACGCGTGCCAGCGTCGCGCAGTAAGCCGGCCAGTAGTCCGGGCCGACCGCCTCGACCATCTCGATCGAGGCGACCCCGTCGTACACGCCGGTGACGTCGCGATAGTCGCACAGCGCCACGCTCACGCCCGGCAGCGCGCGCGCGGCGACATGGTCGCGCTGCTCGGTCGAGAGCGTCAGCGCGTGGACGCCGAGCTCTGCCGCCGCCGCGGCCGCCGCGAACGAGCCCCAGCCGCAGCCGATCTCGAGCACGCGCTGGCCCGCGGTCGCCCCCGTGCGCGCCAGGATCGCCGCCAGCTTGCGCCGCTGCGCCTCCGCGAGCGGCTCGCCGGGCGCGTCGTAGCGCGCGCTGGAATAGGTCAGCGTCTCGTCGAGCCACTCTCGGTAGAAGTCGTTGCCGAGATCGTAATGCGCCGCCACGTTGCGGCGCGCGCCGCCGCGGTCGTTGCGGCGCAGGCGGTGGAACAGTCGCGCCGCCAGCTTCGCCCCGCGTTTCGCGCGCGCGACATCGCCTAGCGCGGCGCGGTTGCGCATGAACAGGTCGAATACGGGCACGGGATCGGGGCTGGTCCAGTCGCCGGCCTCCCAACCCTCGTACCAGCCGATCGACCCCGCGCTGACCAGCCGCCACAAGGCGCGCCAGCGCACCACGCGCACCGCCGCGAACGGTCCCGACTCATTCCCGCCGAGCAGCCGCCGCGTGCCGTCGGGCAGCTCGGCCTCGATCGCGCCCGTCACCAACCCGCGATCGACGCGGTCGAGGATGCGGTGGAACAGCGGCGCCGCGATCCGGCTGCCGAGATCGGCGGAGGGAGGGCGGGTCGTCGCGGCGTCCATGCCGCGCCGCCTATCGCACCTTCTTACCCGCCGCCAGCGCGCGTTCGCGTGCCTCGCGATGGCCGATCAGCATCGCGGGATAATCGTCCGGGCGGCAGCCCGCCGCCTCGGGGTCGTGGATCGCGGCATCGGGCAGATGCTTGAGCTCAGGCACCCAGTGGCGAATATAGTCGCCGGCGGCGAACTTCTCCGACTGGCCGATCGGCGCCATGATGCGACCGAACATGTTGGCGTCGACTCCGGTGCCCGCGACCCACTGCCAGTTGACCGAGTTGTTGCCGTAATCGGCGTCCACGAGGCAGTCCCAGAACCAGCGCTCGCCCTCGCGCCAGTCGATCAGCAGGTGCTTCACGAGGAACGATGCGGTGATCATGCGCACGCGATTGTGCATCCAGCCGCTCTGCCATAGCTGGCGCATCCCGGCGTCGACGATCGGATAACCGGTGCGTCCGCGCTGCCACGCCTGCAGGTCGCGCCGTGCCGCCGTGTCGCTGCGCCACGGCAGCGTATCGTAGCGGCGGCGACCGTTGACGTCGGCGTAATCGGGTAACGCGCTCACCACGCCGTCGGTGAAATCGCGCCATGCAAGTTCCTTGCGGAAGGTCGTGTCGGCGCCGGCGGTGGCGTGCCAGACGGTGCGCGCCGACACCTCGCCGAAGTGCAGGTGCGGCGAGAGCCGCGACGTGCCCTCCTCGCTCGGCAGGTTGCGTCGCTCGTCATAGCCGTCGAGCGCGAGCTGCTCGACCTTGCGCAGCGCCTCGGCCTCGCCCGGCGTCCAGTCGAACCCGCCCGACCAGTCGGGCGTGGTCGGCAGCAGGTTCCAGTCGGCGAGCGAGTCGCTCTGCGGCCAGGTGTCGGGCGCGGGGATGGTGCGCGGCGCGGCGAGCGGCTTCTCAGGCGGCAGGTGCGGCTGCAGCCCTTTCCAGAAGGACGAGTAGATCCGGTACGGCGCGCCGCTGCCGGTGGTGACGTCCTCGATTCGCGTGAGGTGATTGCCGTCATACAGGCAGAGCCGCTCGCCGAGCGCCGCCTCGGCATCGCGCCACCATGGCTCATAGTGACGGACGGCATGGACGCGCTCGGCGCCGGTCTCGTCGAGCAGCGCGGATAAAACGTCGGCCGCCCGACCGCGCCGCAGGATCAGTCGGCTACCCTTCTTCCCAAGCGACACCGACAGCGCGGCGAGGCTGTGATGTAGCCACCAGCGCTGCGCCTCGCCGATCTTCCACGCGCCGGGCGCCTCGTCGTCGAGCACGTAGATCGGGATCACCGCGCCGCTATGCGCGGCCGCGACCAACGCGGGCTGGTCATGGAGGCGGAGATCCTGGCGCAGCCATAAAAGGTCGGTCATCGCGAGGGTTACGTTCCAGGTCGGAGGCTGGTTCCTGATCCAGGTTGTGAGAACCCGACGGCGGCATGCTCGTGCCCCGTCAAAGGCCGGGGGCCAGTTTGGAGAATCTTCGTGGTTCGCGTCCGACTCGATGAACCTTGAGCCCCAACGCCGGTCAGGCGCGCCTGAGAGTCCGCTCCTCCGCACGCCGACCTCGGCCGGGGCTCGAAACGAGCTAGGACGCACATCGCCGCTTCAAACCGGCGACGACTCGCTCTAGGCGATCTCGCATGACCGACACGCGCGAGACCGGCTTCGACTTCCTCCCTAAGTTCGATGCGGCCGGGCTGGTCACCGCCGTGGTCACCGACCGTGTCAGCGGCGAGCTGCTGATGGTAGCGCACATGAACGCGGCCGCGATCGCGGCCACGCGGGCGACCGGCGAGGCGACCTTCTTCTCGCGCAGTCGCGGGCGGCTGTGGAAGAAGGGCGAGACCTCGGGCAACGTCCTGCGCGTCGTCGAGCTGCGCGTCGACTGCGACCAGGACGCCCTGTGGCTGATCGTCGATCCGGCCGGACCCGCCTGCCACACCGGCGCGCGCAGCTGCTTCTACCGCGGGGTAGCCCTCGGCGCGGCGCACACAGAGGGCGCGCTGAGCCCAGTGGCGTGATCCGCGGCGCACTCGTGTTCGCTGCGCTGCTGCTCGCCGGCTGCGACCGCGCCGCGCCGTCGAACGCACCGCGTGAGCCCGCGGGAGTCGCCTTGGAGCGCGCCGCCGAAGCCGCTGGGCTCATCGCGGCGCCGGTGCGGGACCGACCGGTCGGCGTCTTCGCGTCGGAGACCGCGCGGCTCTGCCTCGTCCCGGAAAGCGGCGGCGCCCTGAGCGCGGGCGCGAGCGTCGATTACGGCGCCGGTCAGCGCTGCGTCGCGCGCGGCGTGGCGCGTGCCGGGGCGGTGATGACGGCGGAATGGGGCAGGGGCTGTACGGTCGAGCTCCGCTACGATGGCGATGCGCTTGTCTTCCCGGCGACCTTTCCCGCGGGCTGCGAGCCGCGTTGCTCCGGCCGCGCCTCGCTCGCGGGGCTCCGGCTGGAGCGGTTGAGCGACTCCGTCGCCGAGGCACGCCGGACGCGCGGTGCCGACGGTCGGCTGCTGTGCGGTGACGACTAGCCGATCGCGCTGGTTGACGTTCACGTAAAGGGAAGCTACCCAGCTCGTCATGAGCGACCTTCTCGACGCGTCTGCCGCTTATGCTGTCGTGCCGCCGCGCGCGGACCGCGATCATTTCACCATCACCGATCTGTCGGCCGAGTTCGGCGTCACGCCGCGTGCGTTGCGTTTCTACGAGGACGAGGGGCTGATCGCGCCTGAGCGGCGCGGGATGGTGCGGATCTACTCGCACCGCGATCGCGCGCGACTGGCCTGGATTCTGCGCGGCAAGCGCGTCGGCTTCAGCCTCGCCGACATCCGCGAGATGATCGACCTCTACGACGTCGGCGACGGCCGGCAGAAGCAGCGCGCGGTGGCGATCGAGCGCTGCCGCGAGCGCATCGCCGCGCTCGAGCAACAGAAGCACGATATCGACGCCGCGATCACCGAGCTGGCCGAGTTCCTGACGGTGGTCGAGGGTGGGAAAGCCAAGGAAAGCTGAGACGATGCCGCAATATACTCCCCCCGTCCGCGACACCCGCTTCGTGCTCGAGCAGGTGATCGGGCTCGATCGCTACGCCAACGTCCCCGGCTTCGCCGCCGCCACGCCCGACACGGTCGAGGCGGTGCTGGAGGAGGGCGGGCGCTTCGTCGCCGAGGTGCTGTTCCCGCTCAACCAGTCGGGCGATCAGGAAGGCTGCACGCGCCACGCCGACGGCAGCGTCACCACGCCGAAGGGCTTCAAGGAAGCGTACCGGCAGTTCGTCGAGTCGGGCTGGGGCACGCTGAGCGCGCCCGAGGCGTTCGGCGGGCAGGGGATGCCGCACGTCGTCTCCACCGCCTTCCAGGAATATATGATCTCGGCGAACATGGCGTTCGCGATGTACCCCGGCCTCGCGCACGGCGCGATCGCGGCGCTGGTGGTGAAGGGCAGCCCGGAGCAGCAGCAGAAGTATCTGCCCAAGATGGTGTCGGGCGAGTGGGGCGGCACGATGAACCTCACCGAGCCGCAGTGCGGCACCGACCTCGGGCTGATCCGCACCCGCGCCGAGCCGCAGGCCGACGGCAGCTACACGATCACCGGCACCAAGATCTTCATCTCGGCGGGCGAGCACGACCTGACCGACAATATCATCCACCTCGTGCTGGCGAAGACGCCGGGCGCACCCGACAGCTCCAAGGGCATCTCGCTGTTCGTGGTGCCCAAGGTGCTGGTCGAGGACGACGGCTCGCTTGGCGCGCGCAACGCGGTGACGTGCGGCTCGATCGAGCACAAGATGGGCATCCACGCCAACTCGACCTGCGTGATGAACTATGACGGCGCCACCGGCTGGCTCGTCGGCGAGGAGATGAAGGGGCTCGCCGCGATGTTCATCATGATGAACGCGGCGCGGCTCGGTGTCGGGTTGCAGGGGCTCGGCGTGGCGGAGACCGCGTACCAGAATGCGGTGCAGTACGCGAGGGACCGGCGGCAGGGCCGCGCGCTCACCGGGCCGGCCGAGCCGGGCGAGAAGGCGGACACGTTGTTCGTCCACCCCGACGTTCGCCGCATGCTGATGGAGGGCAAGGCCTGGACCGAGGGGCTGCGCGCACTGTGCCTCTGGGGCGCGCTCCAGGCCGATCTCGAGCATCACGCCACCGACGAGACCGAGCGCCAGCTCGCCGGTGACCTGCTCGGGTTGCTCACCCCGGTGATCAAGGGCGTCGGCACCGACCGCGGCTACGAGATCGCGACCAACGCGCAGCAGGTCTATGGCGGGCACGGCTACATCGCCGAGTGGGGCATGGAGCAGTATGTCCGCGACGCACGCATCGCGATGATCTACGAGGGCACCAACGGCGTCCAGGCGATGGATCTGGTCGGGCGCAAGCTCGCGCTCAACGGCGGCCGCGCGGTGCAGGCGTTCGGCAAGCTGGTCATGGACGAGATCGCGGTGGGCAAGGCCCAGCCGGCCACCGCCGACCTCGCGGCGCGGCTGGAGAAGGCCGCGGGCGAGCTGCAGGCGGCGACGATGTGGTTCCTCGCCAACGGCATGAAGGATGCGAACAACGTCGGCGCGGGAGCGGTCCCGTACATGCACCTCGTCGGCGTGGTCGCGGTCGGGCTGATGTGGCTGCGCATGGCGGGCGCGGCGTCGCGGCTCAAGGCAGAGGGGGCGGGCGACGCCGCCTT
>Ga0325400_1003330_pt1 | contig 14468 bp, 4 predicted proteins | sample PopdelMetagenome_2_FD_205662 | JGI IMG/M metagenome (GOLD analysis project Ga0325400, IMG submission 205662) | Populus deltoides microbial communities from Bellville, Georgia, United States - Xylem-PdKOR-R1 | ecosystem: Host-associated > Plants > Phyllosphere > Stem > Wood/Secondary xylem... | reverse complement strand
AAAAAAAGAAAAGAAAAGTAAGGCAATCACATGTGGTCTCTCTATCTCCCATATAAAATGGCATTGAGAGAGGATGGGATTCAAAGTAACACATGAGGTGAAGGGCTCGGTTGGCCTAGGTGTGTGTGTATAACATGTATGTTTGTGGCTGAGTGATAATTTCAGTGCAGCGTGAGAGATAGAGGGACAAAAGTTGAGGCAAATTAAGATTATATTTGGCGATGGAGAAAGCAGGTGGATTTGAGCCTCACATGAATGCACGAGGGAGGATACCAGCTGCGCCTGCAAGGAAGGGACGCCTCAAGCCACTGTGCCACGAAACAATTATGGACTTGTGGGGACTAAATCTCTCTCCCACTCTCTCTTTCTCTCTCTAACTGACACCAGCACACTTCAATATTCTATTCTTATTAGTTACGTAACTAGTCAGTTGACATGTACTTATTTTGCATCAAATCAATTCTTTTTTTAAAACAAAAAATAAATATATCTAGGCTTTTTTAACATAAAAGTCAAAAAAATAATGCATATATTTAATACAATAAATTAAGAATAAATACAATTTTTTTTTTGTTAACACTGCCCCCACGAGTAAGATATTAAATTAACTTTTAACATGGGAGAAGAATTTAACAATATTACAGGTGTGTTTTATTGTATTATTATGATTTTTAATATATAAACTAATAAATTGAGAAAGAAATGCTAATGATGATTACACGCTAAAATTAAAACCTAATTCTTCTCATAAAAACCAAAGACAAATAAGCATGTAAATATTTAAGCCCAACATTTTATTTTAATTGATATATTTTTTTTTAATCTCAGAGGCTATGTTCCTTATCAAAAAAACAAATAATTTTTATTTTTATAAACACATAATCTAACATTTATTTACATCAAACATAAAAGAAATAAATTAAAGATAAATTAGAATAATCCCTTTGAATATATATGTTCAAAATAAAAACAAAACTGCTATTTATAAAAGCAAACTAAATAATTTTAAAAATCAAAGAGAGAAGGTATTAGTTTAATGCAAATAAAAAATTAATACAAAGTGAAAAATATATAATAAAGTGTTAATTAAAGAAATAATCAAAATCAAGAAAAAATAAAAGAGGCTATCTAGCGCATTTAGCCCATCAAAGAAAGACCACACGTGTGGGCCTGCAAAGCAAGACTTGCTTACCCGTCTATTTTTTTTTGTTGGCAAAAGTGGTAGATGACATGACATCCATCCCTATTTTTCTTTCAAAAAATTAAAGGTAGGCAACATATCATCTACTTGTTCACTTTCTGACCATAAGATAGGAGGTCAAAAAAAATCATGCTGAGGTTTTTTGGTCTAAAAATACAATTTCAACCTATTTTCACGTAATAACACTTAAGAAACATCCTTATGATACCAATACATTAATAAAACAACTCAAAACAAATATAAACTTGTATAAAAATACAAAATAAAAAAGAAAATCCTCCCCCAACCCCAATATAATTTTTCCAACAAAATAAAGGGCTAAACATACCTCAATGGAATCCCTATCGTTGAATGAAATTCATTGACACCGAGAACGATTTTTTTCATAGCTAGAATGTGCAGCCCAAAGGTCATTATGTATATAAGATTTTTTTTTTTTATGATAACAACATATTAAACACATTCAATGAGTATTTCAAAATATTATTGTTATTGGAATTGTTCTACATTAAATTAAAGCTTTGGACTCCTTGGATGCTATATGGACTTGAAGATGCCTATGCTTTACATTATGTGATCAAGTTTTTATAGAATATAATTTGGTATCACAAAATGATTTGCATTATAAATATTTTAATGTCCACTTATAGCTAAAAATCTTATCACATGGATTTTTACACTTAGCCATTTCTAAATTTTATTTATTATTAGTTAAAGTGGCAAACATATAATTTTAAGAGAAGTGTGCTCAATACTTTTCTTATTCTTGCAATAACTCTTTCTCTCTCAAAATACATTTATCCATTTCTAACAATGGTGGAGAACACTTGGAAGAGTAAAATATCTTATTCCTTTTTATTTCATGTGAATAACGACTAGTATTGAGTTTTACCTCTAAATACCTAGTTAATTTTCATGTAAGATAACTCTTAACTCTTTAACTCTTAGTATTGAGTTTTACCTATAAATACCTAGTTGATTTTCATGTAAGATAACTCTTAACTCTTTAACTCTTCAATTTTAATATTGATGCTTTGATATCTCTCATTCTAAAAGATTTGATTATTCTCTTGAATTTGTTTTTTTTTTGAAAAACTATGAATCTTATTGCATTAAAATCACTCTTTCACCTTTCTGAGTTAGATTACATTTTCATAAAAATTTCAACATAATATTTATAATATTCTCTTACAAAATGAGACAACTCTTGTGAGAGTTATAATTATTGTGAAAATATAAATGACACTTGAAACCACTTGGATAATGTTTGGATGAGAGCCATTGAATAGGTTCAATTCTTAACCCATAAAAGGATCAAGTTCAATCCTGATCCCATAAAAAGATTGTGATAAATTTTATTCTGAGCCTATAAAAGGATCGAGTTTGGTCTTAAGCCTAAAAAAGGATTGGGTTTGATCTTGAACCCATAAAGAAATTAGGTTAAATCTTGAACATAGAAAAGGATTAGGAAAGGTTTTCAATATTTGATCTGTGAAAAAGATTGTGTAAAGGTGTTGTTTTACTCGCTAACCAGACTGTGTGTGATAGTAAGTATGTAAATGGAGGGTTAAAGAGTGGAGTAGATAACTGTCTGAATTACTATAAAAATTGGTTGTCTCTCTTTACCCTTATCTTAATTTACTTAGCATAAGTTAATTGTGCATTGTGGTTATTACGAAAATTAAAGAGAAAAATTTTTTCTTAAATATTTTTTTGTGGTTTTTAGCATTTTTAAAGTAATTGGGGATTGACTTTTTAAAGTGCCATACTCTTAGATAAAGTTTTAATTGACCCTTCTTTTAGGCTATTTTAGTATTTCAAAATATGGCTAATCGACAACTTGCTTTCTCATTTGTTATTTTCATATGACTTTCTCTCTCATCTCTCAAACCAAATACTAGAAAATGAAAAAAAAAGTTTCAGACCAAAATATTGAACTGTTAAACTGAAAGGATAAATGATTATTTTTACCAAATTCTTTAGGCTAATAATGCTAAAAAGGCATGTTCAAATTGTAACAATAAAAGAAAAACCTTGAATTTGTTCATTTCATCAAATTCGTTCCTTGCTCTTTTTTTTGCAAGCAATAAAATAATTTTTTTTTTGCAAAATCAATAATCAATTTGACGTTAAAATTGCCTTTTGACACTATAATAACCTTTCAAAAATATTAAAATAAATCAAGAAGTCAAATTTTCAGCCAACTTAATGGCAAAGAATGAATTTGAAAAAAATAAATCAGTGACAATTAGAAAAAAATTAAAAGGATAAAAAAATAAGTTTATTGTTCAAACAGTAATCACAAAAGAAAAACCTTGTATTCTTTCATTTTGTTCAAATTGGTCCCTTAATTCTTTTTGTTTGTTGTAAACAATAAAATGACATTTCTTTGCAAAATCAAGAATTATCCTGATGTTAGAATGTTTGTTTTGACATCGTAATAACCTCATAGAATACAAATCAAAATAAATTATTAAGTCAAATTTTAATACAATACAATGTCAAATGATGAATTTAAAAAAATATTTAGTGACCGAATTAGAAAAAATAGTAAAAAGAAAAAAAAAGTGCTCTCTTGCAATCCACAGTGTAGAGAGTCTTGATACACAGTGCATTGCATAATAAAATCAACACATCTCTTAGATTTCTTTTTAATGTATGTAATTACAATTACAATACAAAAAATCTAAAAGAGGTGGTGATTTTGCTATTACTACCTCACATAACATGAACACTGTGAATTTTTAGAGTGTTTTTTCTATTTTGTATGGTACATTAATCTTTTTCTCTTATTATCAAACGTTTTCTTTTTAAAATTTTATCATTACGCATTGCATTGATTGAGAATTGAATTTGATAATTTATTTTGATTTTCTTTCTAAGGGTTACTATAGTGTCAAAAAAATGTTCTAATATTGAGTTGGTGCTTGATTTTGCAAATCAGGACAAAATAAAGGATCTTTTTTGTATTGTTCATTCAACAACTTTATGAAGACAATTGCCTTTAGAATTTTTTATTTTTTTTGAACCCTTTAGTTTGATAATTATGTTTTGGTCCAAAACTTTATTTTATTCACATTTTGGTCATTGAGTATGAGAGAGGAGGAATCCTTAACAAATGATGAAAGAGAGAAAATCATTGATTGACCATGCTCTAGCAACCAAAAAGATAATCTTCATGTTAAAGAGTTTGATTTAATAAGAGAGGTCCTAAAAAAATATATTATGGTTATAAAGGAATTTGTTACCTAGTTTGATTTGGTGTTTTTAGGATGATTTAGGGGTGTCTTGAGTTGAGAAATTGGTTTCTTGATACATAAATGATATTTATTAGGTGTTTTAGGTGAAAAAAAGTTTGAAAAATTATTTTTTGATGTGAACCTCTTGATCACGTGGTCAAGGAACCCCCAACGAAGCAGATAACAACCCGAAAAGCTGAAAATCATGTTTGATAGAACTTTGATCTAGAGGTAAACCTATATCTAAGAACTAAAGGTATTGCAAAAAGATTTGGACCCATAAATAACCTTGTATCTAGAAACCCAAAGTATGTGGATAATACCATGAAGCCAGTTAATTTTCGATAAGTCAATGTACGATCTTTGTCCCTACAAAGAAATGTTGTTTTGCCACAAACAAAAAAAAAAAAAACAAAGAACTCATGTTTATTCTCTAACTTGTTGCTGAAATGTTCAGCTAAAAAACATAATATAGTCTCCTCTAACTAAATTTAATGGATCCCTTTTGAGTTGCAAGCTAATGGGCTTAAACTAGTAATCAACTAACATAAGTCCAATAATAAAATAAATCCCTAAACAATATCTAATAGGTCAGAACAAATCTAAATAAAATAATTATTCAACATCAAATAAATAAATAAAATAGGATAATAAAAATAAAGTCTTCAAGCTAAAATTTCTCCATGTAGCCCGAATCTCCAATTTTCGCATATTCTTGATAGATTTTCAGTCTTGACTTCAAACATGTCGTTCTCTTCTCTGGATGAATTACTGAGCTTACCATATAACGTTAGAAAGCTTGAGATGTCTAGCTAACAGAACAACTTGAATCATAGAAATAATTTCATTTGTAACTCTAGATATGTAACAAACAGTGCACAAATGTCTAGTTTGGTAGATTTGACAAGTTTTTCCAGTAACTTTAACCCTCTAAAATAATATGTTCCTGAATTATATTTGAACTAGAACTTTAAAAAAATATAGTTCCATGTGTCTAGTATCTCCCTGTAAAATTTCAGCTCATTTTGATGTACATATTGAGAGATATGCTCGATCTTGCAAAACTGGTTAACAAACATTTTAAGAACATATTCAGACATGACTTGGTTCGTATCATCCTCATCTTATTTAAAAAGATCTGACCTCAAATTTGTATCATAGAAAACATCTTCTAAAGTCAACAGATCAGTATCAAGATGAAGAATAACATCATCATCAAAACCAAGAAAAGCATTGTTAGCAAAAAAGGTCCCTGATATACATGTGCTTCTTTTCAACCATCTTTTCCTTCTTCAATTTCAGTTGCTCCTAATATATTTATTTAGGAGTCAAAGATACAAGAGTTATAGGTCTTTTATTTATCTTAAAGGAATACCTATTTTTCACTACATCATGCATAACTCTCCTATCATATTGTCATGGTCTACCAAACAACAAGTGGGTAGCTTACATTTGCACTATATCACATAACACCTTATCACAATATTTACTAATAGAAAAATCAACCAAAACCTGCTTATTCACTTTCACTTCACCACCATCATTCAATCACTATAATTTATAAGGTATAAGATGTTTGGTAGTGTGCAAGCTCTACTTTTTCACTAATTCAGTACTAGCTACATTAATGAAACTACCACCATCTATAATTAAGCTACATGTCTTATTATGAATATGAAATCTTGTGTGGAATATGTTCTCCATTTGACCTTCTAAATCATCCACCTTGACATGGATATTCAGTGTTCTCCTCATCACAAGTGCCTCTCCCTTAACTGGATCTCAACACAAACATTATTAGTATCCTAAATTATGGTATCTTTTCCTCTTTATCCTCCCTATTGGTCTCAATCTCATTGTTAGCTTTCATAACCATGACTCTTTTTTTGGACACTATGAAACAACATGATTAGAACCTAGACAACGAAAGCATTTAATGTCATGGTTACGAGAAATAAAAGTAATATTGTTACCTTTAACAATGATCAAGGTGTCTTCTCTCTAGGGTATTAGGCCTTGCCCTCCTCATTCTATTACGAAGGGCCACCCCTAGTGTTAGCCTTCTAGTTGGGTTTCTAAGGTTTTGAAGGGCCTAATGATTGACTTTGTTGAATGGTACCTTTTCGTTTAAACTGTTTCTCCTTCTTCACAACCATATACACCATCTCTCTCAGCTCCACATAATGATGCAACCCCACAATATGAGCTATATTATGATTAAGGCCATTCATGAATCTAGCCATAGTATCCTCCCTAACTTAGCTCGAATCATATCAAATTTCATCTCCTTCAAGTACTCATCAACACTCTTTGTATCTTAACTCAAACGCTGCAACTTTTGATACAATTCTCTATAATAGTGGCTAGGTACAAATCTCTTTCTCATAAGAGATTTCATCTCATCCCAAGTATCAATTTGGCTCTCATAATTTCTCTAGCGGTTTGTCACTACCAAATCCCACCATATAATGGCATAGTCAGTAAAAGCAATAACAACAAACTTAATTTTCTTAGGCTCCAAATAATTTTAATACTAAAAAATTCACTCTACCTTCTTTTTCCATTTTAAATAAACTTTAGGTCATTCTTCTTCTGAAAAGCTGTATTTTTAGCTTAATTGTACCCAAATCTTTACCTAACTCAGCATTATGGTTCCGGTACCTATAATTACCCCTCTAACCAAAATTATCATCATATCTTTCCCTTACAAACTAACAATTCCACTATTATCCAAAATGTTCCCTATGTCCCATGGACATATATTTAAAATCAACATCACTCATGTCTATATTATCAGCCACAAACTCATCCACATTAGTGTTAACTCGCTTAACAACCCTCCTAACATTAAATTCTCTTTGCTCAGGCCTAGTTAACCCTACCATGATCATTAACATGCTGCGTCTCTAACCTATCTAACCTATCTCTAAATCCATTGGTCATCCGATCCATCCGCTGATTTATAATGCTTAACTGAGTTATAATTTCATTGTCTCATCTTTGTGGTGCCATGTTGTTACTTGCCTCTAACATCTTTAAATCTAAAAATTTGTTAGTTGACAAGAAATATATATTCCTCACCCACTCCTTTATGTGTTTAAACTCCTTTCATGTTTCACTCAAAAATAGGTCTTTCACTCAAATTTGCTTGTTACGCCTTTTTTATCTCGTCTCACCTTTCTTTGACTCTTGCGGAAACAAAATCAACACCAAATATTACAGCGTTAACAACATATCCAAATTTGTGTAGATGAATCAAGAAGCAAGAAAAATATGAAAACAAGTAAAGAAAAAACTATGATTATAATTTTACGAGTAACAAGTGAATTTGTATGAAAAAATAGATGTTTTTTAAGACGCGAAAGAAAAAAATATGCAAATGTTATATAAAAAATTTAAATGACACATAAATATATCAGTTATAATGTTATTATACTGTCATAATTGAAAAATAATAGTAACAAAATAAGTTTAAATTACTGATGCAAATTAGACCCATTATGACAAGTTTCAATCCTAATTTTAGTTCCTATAGAAAAAGAACTCCAAATGACCTTATATTTTATATGGAGTGCCATCTGAACCTCAAAACCTAGTATATAAATTTTATAATTTTCTGAATTTATTTGTCCCAAAATTACCTTGTGATATGAATTTGACCTATTACAACAAGTTTTAATCACGACCTTGGTCTCCAAATGAGCTCAAATTTTACATGGGGTGCAATTAGAACTCCAAGAACCAGTACATAAATTAAGAGGTTTCTAAATTAGTTTGGTCCAAATTCTCTTTTATTTGTGTAATGTTGCAGATTTAACAAAAGTGACTTTTGGATGTTTTTTTCATCTTTTTTTTTAACTCTTTATACTATTGATATATTATGAGACAACAACAAACTAAACTAATACCTTTTTTTTTTTAAAGAAACTTTAGATGCAAACTATAAAGCTCTAGACGTAAAATAATAAAAAATTGAATAAAAAATAATTAAAGCTAAGGAAGCCAAAACTAACAAGAAGAAAATAAAGGATATAACCTAATTTTTAGAGCCTAACTCTGATACTAACTAATGCAAACCTCTTGATCACGTGGTCAAGCAACCCCCAACAAAATCGATAATAACCCGTAAATCTAAAAATCATGTTTCATAGAATATTGACTTTGAGGTAACCTTGTACCTAAAAACCAAAGTTATTAGAAAAAGACTTGGACCCATAGATAACCTTGTATCTAAAAACCGTAAGTATGCAAATGACGCCACAAAGCCAGTTAATTTTTGATAAGTCAGTATACGATATTTGTCCCTGTAAAGAAAGGATGTTTTGCGACAAAAAAAAAACTCATGTTTATTCTCCAAATTACTGCTGAAATTTGCAGCTAAAAAATACATAATATAGTCTCTTCTAACTAACCTTAAAGGACTGTTTTTGGGTTAAAAGCTAATGGATTTAAATTAGTAATCAACTAACATAAGACCAATAATAAAATAAACCTCTAAACAATGCCTAATGGGCTAGAACAAACCTAAATTAAAAATAATTATTTAACATCAAATAAATAAATAAAATAGGATAATAAAAATAAATTTTTGAAGCCAAAATTCCTCCATATAGCATGAATATCTATTTTTTGTACATTCTTGGCAGATTTTAAATCTTGACTTTAAACACATTGTTCTCTCTCGTCTAAGTAAATTACTAGGCCTACCATTTATGATTGGAAAAATTAAGACATCTAGTTTCCAGACCAACTTGAATATCAGAAACCATTCCATCTCTAGCTCCAGATATATCCTAAACAATACATAAGGGTCTAGTTTGACAGATTTGACAAGATTTTTCTAGTAACTTCAACCATTTAAAATAATATATTCCAAAACTCTATTTGACTTGAACATTTACTAAAATATAATTCTATTTCTCTAGTATCTCACTGTTGCTACCCAATTTTTGACCCACATTTTGATAAATTTTTCAAAAATAAAATAATAATAATAATAAGGGTTTACGTATAGCGATAACATAAAACATTAGGGCTAATATTAAGGAAGCAATGTGTCAAGGAGATAATTATTGAATCATATATAATTACTGCAACATAAAATACTATAGATATATGATTTGATTCGTGTTGGTTATGGAAAACAATCACTGCAATATAAAATGCCATATATATAGGATTTGTTGGTGCTACTTATAGAAGATAATCTTTGCAATAATTATTTCAATATTTCCTTAAATAACACGTGTAGAGATTTTTTTTATATAAGTGAACCTCCAGCCATATGCATATAGGGAGAAAAATTTACAGGGGGCAAAGAGACAAACAAAAATGAGGGAAACATAAAAAAAAAAACCTAACCTTATTTCTTAAGCAAAGAAGTTGCAACCACTGTTCATCTTTTAAAAATAAAAACAACGAAGCAGCCCTTCTCTTTGAGGAAACTAAGGATCTCTCTCTAGCCATACACTGTCCGCTCTCCCTTTCATCAGAACCCCCATTCCCCTCTCAGCTGTTCCACCATCGCCATCTCTCCTCCAAAACGCAGCAGCTCCCCTCTCTGTTAGTTCCCCATCTCCATTCTTCCCTTGCAAAACCAGAGAACCCCATTAAAGTCACAACCCCATCTCTCTTTTCATAGACCTTCCCCTTCCCTCAGTAAAGTTTTCCCTTCCTGTCAGTCTAAAAAAGCAACCCATAGCCTCTCTTCAACACAAACTTTCAGACTCTCTCTTGACCACCCATCTTCAGCCGCACACTGCCCTTTCCATCTCCATTCTCAAAGCCGAAACACATATTCCCTCTATCACCCAAATAACAAGAAAACCAAAGCCTCGTCCTCTCCTTTTTTTTTTTTGGCTTCTCTCCATCACCACCAGATTCTCCCCCCACGGTCTAACAACCTTTCTTAAGATTAGCCAAAACCGTGAGCCATAAGCAGCGTCAGGAGCTTTACTTTACATTCCAAACAGACAGTTCTTTTTTGAGTCCTACACCAGAACACAACCGTCTCTAGCTTCAACAGCGGCGTCGTCTTCAGCCCCGGCAGCCATCGATGACTCGTAGCCCCTCAACCACTGGAAGTAGGTACTAGCCGCAGCAACAATCTAGTAGTGCGACCAGTCTCGTCTTTGCACTAGCAGTTGGTCCCAGTCGTCTCCCTTGCCAATCTCTTCCCCATCGCCAGTAGTAGCTGTGTTTTCTTCTCTGCACCGGGAGAGAGAAGTGGCAGGGGTGCGCGGTCATCACCAATCATTGCAATTCTTCAGCCATTTTGAGCACGCAAGCTAGTAACAGCAGAGGGGATTTTCACTTCTGCCATGGTTTGCTCCTCCAGCAGCATCCTTCTCTTCCCTGCAGAGGCTACACTGGTCGTAGTAACACCGAAGGGCCACAATTGAGACAATCATCTTTCAGCCAGCAAACCTGTCTCCATCAGGAACAACGAGAAGGGTCGTCCTTCATGAGCAGTGCCCGACATTCTCCCTCCACTTCTCCTCCAACTGTTGCCTCGCTAGGTAAGCCATCTCTCTTCTCTTTCAGTTTTTTTAAGTAAAGGATTTGGCACTGTGCGAAGGTAAATTAATTACCTTCGCACTATGTACTGCATGCGTGAGTAATTCACGTATGCAAGCTGCAACAGTACCCAGTCGGGTCACTGGTTTGGGCCAGTGACCCGGCTAGGCTTGTTGGGTTCAGCCCAGCCACATGGGCCGAGTTGGACCCAGCAAAAAAAAAAAAAAAACGAGTAATATCATTGGTTTTCTCGTGTATTTAGTTTATGGTTTTGTTATTTTTTTATATTGTGGAAATACAAATCTGATATTAAAATACCCGGTTTTTCCACGAAATGTTGCAAATATATATATATATATATATATATATATATATATATATATATATATATATATATATATGTTAGAAAAACAAAAAATGTTTTCTTATGTGTTGCATACGGCCAATACTTTAACATGTTTTGAACGCTTTTTTATATATAAAAAAGAAATATTTGAAGTTTTGAAAATGTGTTTTTGCATGGATTTCTTAAACACAACAAAAAATTTATTTTCTTGCATTTCTAGATTTTACATCATGTTTGTAAAACTCCAAAGTGATAAATATCCAAAATATCATTAGAAATAACTTTTTATTATTCACCGCTAATGTTTGGATAAAAAAATCCTAAAGGGATGAATATCCAAAATATTATTGGGAATAACTTGTTATTATTCGCTGTTAATGTTTGGATAAAGAAACCCTAAGTGGTTAAATATCCAAAATAATTTTCTAGGAATAATAAGTCATTACACATCCTTGAAAGAAGCCTCGATTAAAATCGAGGACATTTCAATTTTTGACTCTACAGTTTACGAGCCATGAGTATGAAATGCTAAGGCAAAAAGAGGCTTTTAAAACGCTCTGAATTTCTTTAGATTTCTAAATTTTTATTCCTCCTCCTTGCGATTTATGAGTCGCAAACTCTTGAAATACTAAGGGGAAAATGAGTTTTTAAAGCACATGGAACCTCCTTGGATTTCTATCTTAATCAATTTAGTTTGAATCAAACCTAGAAAAACTAATGGGATCAGAAAACAATAACACTATAGCAATTAAAGCAAACCAAACACCAAGCAGCTTACCTTAGGTAAGGCGTACTAGGGATGCTAATACCTTCCCTTTACGCAACCAGTCCCTTGCCTTAGAATCTTCGAAAAACCAGTTAGGATTCCTAGTGATCAAATACTAGGTGGCGACTCCCTTTACACAAAAAAAAAACAAAGACCTCGAAATCAATCGAGGGATCGTCGCTCCGTTCGAGGGTGCGACACTCACTTTAAAATTTTCGCTCGTTTTGATGTACGGTTTGAGAGATAAAACTAGTCAACATACATTTTAAGATCAAATTTGAACCTAACTTGGTTCATATCATTTTTAGATTAAAAAACCCTAGCTAAATTTCTGATCACCTCTCTGGTGATCGAAATCTAGACAAACAAGTGACTTGTTTTCTGCTTTATTTTTTTTAATTGGAGAACAATGTGTTGTTTGCTTATTTTAACAAAAAAAAAAAAGAAGAAAGAAGGATCATGCATGCGAGCTTGGCTTCCAAGCCCACGCTTACCTAGCCTTCTTTTATATATGTCAACCAGCTAGCCTAATTAGGACTACGAGCCTAGACTCTGTTTATGAAGGCTTTTATTTTTTCTTTATTTTTAATTTGAATCCATTAAAATTAAATATATAAAAATATTCTTAGGATAGTATTTTATTAAATACAGTTTAATTTTTATTTTCTTATAAGATTATAACGTTCTTTTTTAATATTAGCAATCAATCTTTTTTTACTGCTCCTCATTGTTTTTTTAAATGTTTTCTTTGAATTTTATTCACTATCTTTATATTCTGCATATCTATTTTAATTATGGTAGGGATAAATAAAGATGGATTTCAAAACATTCCCCTAGCTAACATACACACATTATGTTATTCTTATATGCTTTTCAATACATTCGAGTCAAGAATATTATCAATACATAGTTTTTTATTTGTTTATTAAAGTTTGATTTTATAATTCATATAAGCTATTGTTTAAAAAATAAATATTTTGGTAAAAAATCCAAAAAATTCAAGATTAATGACTTATATATATATATATATATTGAATTTTATTGCTTTTGGTTTTTATCATACTAAGAATCCAAGAAAAAAACGATATATTTTTTGTTGAAAAAATTATATTAATAAGAAAATGAGGAATTAATTATAGTAGAAAATTATTTTTGTTTTTCAATTGAGTTGAAATTATTATTATTTTTACTAGGAAAGCAATTTAATTTTTTTTATAATTAAAGAATTTTCATACTAAAGAAGCCAATAATACTAGGCAGCTAGTTAGTAAATACAGTGTGAGCTATATATATATATATATATATATTTTATAACTAACATTCTCATTTCTAATCTTTGCTTCTTTATTTTATCTCCAATTTAATGCAAAACTTTCATACTAAAATAACGTACAAGCTGATGCATGTATTGGTTTTCAAAGAAAAAAAATTAACCGTACTTGCATTTATATATATAAAAAATATATTATATTGCTAAAAAAAAAGTCTCATGTAAATTTAAAAGCAAGAGAGAAAATGCAATTATAATATAAAATTAATTCTCCGTCGAGTGTTTCTCAAAATTAATGAATTTTTTTTTCAAAATTAATTAAGCATACCACTAAATTGTACTCCTGTGTGTGTGTGTGTGTATATATATTTATATGGCAGTTAATAGGACAGAAGAAGAGTCGTTTTACTAATATAAAATCTGAAAATATGAGTCATCATTCATTGGTATTGTAAAGTTGACGATTTCACAGTGCATAGGGCATCGTTTTGGTCCACACTCCCTAAAGAAGCCAATAATACTAGGCAGCTACTAGCAGCTAATAACCTATCACATGATGATGCATTATCCAATAGGCAAATATAAATTAAAAAAAAATATTTTTTTTATTTCATGTAATTTATAAATGAATAAAACAATTATTATAATAAAAAATATTTTTTAAATATTTATAAATATAAGGTTTTAATTATTGTGTGATTAGATCATAATATATAAGTTATTTTAGTGAGTTTTTTTATTCTATAAATATTTATAATATAAAAAAATACTTGACAATCAACCATTTAAAACTTAATATATCAGTGATATTTTGTTTTAAAATTTTTATAATTAAATTTAATATTTATAATTATTGGGATAAAATTAAATAATAATCATTCAATTTAATTTAAAATATAATTATTTTATTAATATTAACAATGAAAATATTTCTTTATAACATTTTAAATCTATATAAACTTAAGAGGAAAACATATACAGAACAATTTTTCTTTTTTTTTTAAATTTTTTTAAAGAGTTTAATTAGATATTGTCTCTGAATGTCACGTTTAGAGACTTTTCACGCCTCTAAATTAACTATTTATTTATTGTCATCCGCAGACAGTTTGTCTAACACCTTCCACACATTT
>Ga0325400_1003328_pt1 | contig 14470 bp, 13 predicted proteins | sample PopdelMetagenome_2_FD_205662 | JGI IMG/M metagenome (GOLD analysis project Ga0325400, IMG submission 205662) | Populus deltoides microbial communities from Bellville, Georgia, United States - Xylem-PdKOR-R1 | ecosystem: Host-associated > Plants > Phyllosphere > Stem > Wood/Secondary xylem... | reverse complement strand
ATCTCCCCCTCATCTCTCCTCTCTTATTTTTCTTCATGCTCAGCTCCACGATTGTTACTCATTAGTTGTTAAACTCCTGCTTCATGCTCCTTTGCTTAAGCTCCATCTCCTTCAGCCGCCCCCTCTCCCTGTTCTCTATCTCTCATCTCTCAAATGATTTGAGTTAAATCTATTTTATTCTCTTCCATGCTCTTTATCTCTGTCTCTCATCTCTCAGATCTGCATGTTCTTGGCCCAAATATTGTGGTTTTGTGGTGCTTGACAGTTTTATGTTTATCTCTCAGATCATGCTTCTGATTAATTCTTTCCTTGCGGCGATGTTTGGTAATTGCTTTTGAAAATGCTTCTGGTTGAATCCAGTAATCATGGACTGATCTAATCTTTGGTGACCTCAATATGATGAGATTTGGGTGCATGCATGATGCTGGGAATTGCTTTAATGCTTTCTATTTGTTTGCAATTGGTAGGCCTTGTAACATTCCCTGGAGAAGGAGTGGATTGAATCTGAAATTAGCATGAGCATCATAATTTCGGTTTGAACCGGTTTTGAAGAGAAAAAACCGAACCGAACCGAACCAAAATTAATCGGTTTGAACCATTTTTCGGTTCCGTTCGGTTCAAAAACTAAAAAAAAAATTCGGTTTGGTTGTTTTTTTTTTTCCAAAACCGGACCGAACCGAAAATGCTCAGCCCTACTCTCTATGATACTTTTTCAATCCGGCATTCCTTATTTTTGAAAGCCAATCCAATTTGGTATTCTTTTCTGAATACCATAAAAATATTAGTATCCTCTTTATGATTCTTTTTCAATCTGGTATTTTTCATTTTGAAAGTCAATCCAATCTGGTAGTCTTTTTTAAATACCATAAAAATATTAGTATCTCCTTAAAATACTTTTAAATCTGGCATTCCCCATTTTGTATGACAATCCAATCTGGTGTTCTCTCTCGAATACTACATAAAATTCCAATATCTTGACTTGGGTATTTGTTAAATCCAACGTTCGCATTTTGGGATCCCAAACAATCCAATATTCTTTTTCAATTACATATCATTTTATTTATTAAATTGCACAATTTTTTACATAATAATTACGACTAACAATCAAAAGTAAACATTATAATAACCTCAATATCAACACTCTAAAAATTTGAATTTTTTATTTTTGTGGTGAATATTTTCACCTACCTGCAGCTGTCTGGCGCACTACAGTTCTCATAATCTGTGACCCTCTAGCAACTTCTCCTAAAACATTAAATCAAATTTATTATTTTAGATTCATGAAATCTCTCCTTCTAGTAAATTCTTTCTTCTTTATTTATTTATTTTTTTCTTAATTGAATTATCTCATTAATATATTCTCCACTTAAAAGCCGTTAATCATTATTTCTTTTCTTAACTAATATAATTCTTTCCCCTTCCATTGTCATATGAAAATAAGACTTTATTCCATGCTAGATAAGTATGTCTCTTTAATATTCTCTTCTCACTATTAATAATTCATTTTGAATTTTGAATTTATTTGACATATTTCTATCTAGTTTAACCACTTAAAAATGCAAGAAATCTCCCTAATTTGTTTCTCTCTTCTAACCCTCTCAAGATCCGGCCATGAATGGCTTCCTAGAGAAGCCATGAATGTATTTACATCATGAAATTTTCTTATTTACATAATGGCCCAAAGTTCTTTCCATTCTTTTTTTAGACCCCACTCTTTCATCACCTTAATTGATTTAATCCCATAACCTTTTATTTAATATTATTCAATTGTACACTTCTCCAATTTAATTTTATTTATTTATTTTCTCATCAAAAAAAATATTTCTATCTTCATTAATTTCTCTAATTTATTTTTATTAAATTTCTAGTCCTAGAAAATTTCAACCAAGTGTTCACAAATTGATTATATTGATTCCAATCACATGACTGGTTGTTCATAAGTATGATGGTAAGCAACATATTCAGATCATCAATGATAGTACTCTTTCTATTACATCAATTAGCAATTTGGGGTCTTTCTTTTCTAATATCTTTGTATCTCCTGATTTATCTGCCAAACTTGTTTTGGTTTAGGCAATTAGTAGAAGAAAATTGTTCTCTTCATTTTGATTGTTCTGGTTGTTATGTGCAAGATCAAATGTCATAATAAGAGATAGTAAGGGGGCCTAAAGGGAAACATCTTTTTTCTCTTCGATCTTTTTCCTTTCCTCGTTCAATTTATATTTATTTATTTTTTTGCAATTACTAATAATAATAGCCAATTTTGGCATAAGAAATGAGGTCATCCCAACTCTGTAATTCTTACACATCTTATGAAATATGGTTATTTCAATAATACCAATGAATTTTCTTCATTGTCATTTGATTGTGCTCCTTGTAAACTTGGCAAGAGCAAATATTTACCTTTTTCTTTGCAGGGTAGTCGTGCTTCTATGTGTTTTGAAATTATTCATTTTGATGTTTTGGTATGAGTCATGTTCTTTCTCAAGTTGTATACATATATTTTATGATATTTATTGATGTTTATTGTTGTTTTATGTGGGTCTATTTTGTTTGTTCTAAAGTTGACATGTTCTCAACCTTCCATACTTTTATTGCCCATGTAAAAACCCAATTTTCTATGTATTAAGATCTTACGCTCAAATTCTAAGGGAGAATACATATCCCATGTTTTTCAATATTTTCTTCAACAAAAAAGTATTCTCTATATGTTCATATCTTTACATTTATCAAAAGAATGGTGTTGTCAAGCATAAAAATCATCATTTTTTAGATTTTTTTCATATATTGATACTTGAATCTTTTGTTCCTTCCTAATTTTAGGTAGAAGTCTTATCTACAACTGTATAGTTCATTAATTGTTTGTTTCTACTGCTTTGAATCTTGATTCTTCATATTCTTGTTTGTTTTGTGTTCTTCCTTATTATAATTCTTTACATGTTTTTTATTGCATTTGTTTTGTTCATTTACTTCTTATTGAACGTCACAAGCTTGCTACTTAATCTATTTTATATGCTTTTCTTGGCTATAGTAACTCTCATAAAGGGTTTATATGATATGCTTTGTTTTGTGTTCCTCCTGATTATAATTCTCTACAAGTTTTTTATCGCATTTGTTTTGTTCATTTACTTCTCATTGAACGTCACAAGCTTGCTACTTAATCTATTTTGTATGCTTTTCTTGGCTATAGTAACTCTTATAAAGGGTTTATATGATATGATACAGATTCTAACAAGCTTTGTATTTCTCAAAATGTGAATTTTTTTAAGAAATATTTATTTCAGTTTTTTCCTACTTTTTTATCTTCTTCTATTTCACTTCCTCATTTTGATGATGTGTCTAGTACTCCTCGTTTTAAGCCAGGTATTGTGTATTAGCGACATCGCACACTGCCTCTTCTTTCTTTTAAACCAGTACTTGATCTTGTCTTGCATACACCTCGCCGATCTACTAAGGTTTTCTACCCCCTAGATTGGCATGGTTTTTCTCCTTCCACTCTTTAAGCTACTCTTGATATACTTGTGTAGCTAAGTTTTATTCTCAGGCTTCTACTTAAGAGTGTTGGTGTCAAGCTATGCAGGATGAACTTCAAGTGTTTCAAGACAGTTATACTTGGGACATTGTCCCTTGTATTGTTAAAGTTAAGCTTATTGGGTGTAAGTAGGCATACACCATCAAGCTATATGTTGATAGCTCATTCGAATGACATAAAGCTCATTTGGTGGCACTTGGGAATTGGCAGGAGTATGGGATTGATTATGAGAAAAGATTCACCTTTGTGGCTAAAATGACTATTGTCTACACTGTTACGGCCATTGTTATTTTCAAAGGGTGTTCGCTTTATAAGATGCATTTTTACATGGTGACCTAAAAGAAGAAATCTTTATGTCTCCTACTCCTGGTTTTTTTTCTTCTACTTTTATTGAGGTTTATCATTTGAAATGGTCTCTATATGGTTTGAAGTAGGCACCACAGGTATGGTTTGAGAAGTTTCATACTACTCTGTTGGGTTTTACATTTACTCAAAATCAATATGACTTCTCTTTATTTTTTCACCAAACTACCCTTGGGACCATTATATTTCTTGTGTGTGTTGATGATGTTGTGATTACTGGATATAATCTAGTTAATTGACCAACTCCATTAGGGCCTCAAATCTTCCTTTCATATGAAAGATCTTGGTACCATGCAGTGTTTTCTTAGACTTCAGGTTCAACATTATTTGAATGGCACACTCTTACATCAACATAAGTATACCCATGAACATTTTTCTTTAGCTGGCCTTTAAGACAATAATTTGGTTTTTACTCCTATAGAGGTAAATTTGAAGTTTTTTAATGCGGATAGTGATTCCTCATCTAGTCCTTTAATGTATCGATAATTGTTGGGCAATTTAAATTATTTGACCACTATTCAACCTAATATATCGTTTTTTGTTTAGCAGATGAGTCAATTTCTACAAGCTCCGTGTCAAACACATTTAGTTGTTGTCCGTCGTCTTTTTTGATATCTCAAAAGGACATCTAGTCACAGCTTATTCTTCCCTTATTGGAAGTCTTTACATTTGGTGGGCTTTAGTGATGTTAACTGGGTTGGTTGTGTGGATACTTGTCATTATATTACAGTTTGGTGTATGTTTCTTGGTGATACCCTCATTTCTTGAAAAAGTAAGAAGCAGGCTCGTGTATCGAAGTCATCCACCGAGTTTGAATGTCAAGCTATGTCGTTTATTTGTTCTGAAATTGTATGGCTCCATGGGTTGTTAAGAGGACTTAGTGTTCTACAACTTACTCCTACTCCCTTTTCATATTGATAATACTCGTGTTGTTCAGATTATTGTCAATCTTGTTTTTCATGAGCACACCAAACATATTAAAATGGATTGTCATTCCATTTGTGAAGCTTTAGCTTGTCTGGAGATTACTCTTCCACATATCTTTACTAAACACCAAACTGATGATGTTTCCACCAAGTCTCTCTCTTATCCTCGCCATTAGTTCTTGATTGACAAATTGATGTTTCTAGATAGCCTAACATTAATTTAAAGGGGGATTTCAGCATAATTGATGGCTTGATATGTGTTACTTTATTTAGTCAATAATTGATAGCCTTTACTCTTACCTTTACCTTTTATGGTACTATTAATTGCTAATTTTCAGCCTTATAAGGAGCTATAGTTTCAATATATAAAAAAGGCAGCTCTTACAAGGAGAGGTATTCATACCAAAACCCTTGATATAATAATGTTGATTATTTCATCAGCGGACTTTACCGAGGCTTTTGTTAGTAGTTTACGAGGAAAAAATAAATCCACCAGATTTCTATATATATTAGCTTCATCGAAACTTTGAAATGAGACTAGTAATTGATCCTTCACTAGTAAAAGTTTCAACTTATAGAATCGTTAATAACCAAAGAGTTAATTTACAACATCAAAACACTACAAAAACTATTATGGCCTATAATAACGAAACAGAGAAAAGGAAAAGACTTAGAGGGTTTAAAGGCCTACTTAAGCGGTTCAAGAACTCAGGAACTTAGCCAGTACAGTGCAAGGTTCAAGAACGCAGGGACTTACTACAACAAGCTCGTAATTGATCTGATAGAAACAAATAGAGAAGCGAGAATGCTTCTTGTTCTTGCAGCTGGCATTGCTGGGAACAAAATTCGGACTGATATAATTTTACTTTTATGAATGAAATTTGTTGCAGTTGTTTCGTAACAAATTGTATAATTTAAATAACACCGTTGGTTTGGAATTAAATAGAGACATAACAAGAGCATGTAACACAAGATTGAATGGCAAGCTGGCACAATGTAGTCTATGAAAGTACTAAAAAGAGTAATAAAGACATGGACCATGTTAAAGATCAAGCATGGTAATCTTGCATTTAACGTTAGCACCTCCCTTCTCTTGGTTACAAAAAAAAAGTTCATTATACTAAAAACCTTAAGAGCCAATGTCTATTGGAACTGCTTGTTACAAGTACTACACGCACAATTTAAGAGAAAACATTCATTGAACATTAGCTCAGAAAGAAAGGAAAAACACTCTCCTTCATTCATTCAAATATTTATTACCAACACTAAATAAGTGGCCTGACATAAAGATGTCTTCACTGCTGTGGTGGGAGGTGGGAATACCTAGAAACAAACATAGATTTAAATCTATGTCCCGCACAATCTAATGTTACTAGCATAAAAACTTCGATTATCCAGCCTATCCATTTGAGGACCATTTGGAATGTGACCAGTGAGCTTGTTGTTGCTCAAGTCTAAGGTACTCCATTACAGCAGTTGTGCAATTGTTTCTGGTATTTTTCTTTGAGATCTTACAATGTTTCTGGGAAAATTCTCGTTTGGCTTCCTGAGCAAAGCAATCTTACTCACTTAGACTTCAGTGATAATGATCACCCCACCCCTATAAGAAACGTGAATAAATAGTATAAAATCACAACAAAGTTTATCAATCCTTCAAAGAGTTTACAAGTTCAATCAAGAACTTAGTATAGGAATCACATAAAAGATAGCAAAAATACCAGTTTTTTTTATTAAAAATAGTTTTTTTTTCAAAAAGTCTATAAAAGAGTAATTATACTAGAAAGAATCTAAATCTAATAAGATATCCCTAATGAACATGGATAAACCTAATAGTAATAATAATAATAATCCAATAAACTCAAATTTAAATAAAGGTCCTAATATCTCTAAAAGGCCTAATAATAGATAAAAGATAAATAAAATAATAGTCTAACTAATTTAAATAAAACCAAAGTCATTTTCGTAATCTGATGGTAGAATTGAAGTTTAACTTTAAATGTATGGTTCTCTTTTGTTTTAATGAATTAGAAGGCATGCCATATATCTTTGGAAAGCTATGGATGTCTATTTTCCAATGTAACTAAAATGACATTAAAATTCCTTTTATAACTCCAAGAATGACCAAAACAATAGCGAAAAGTCAACAAATTTAAATCTTCTTATTCCAATCTTTTTGTAATATTTGAATGCCCACCTACAAGCTCTTTTTGAGTATGAATTAAATTAATCAAGGTTATACTTCATTATTTAATATCTTTTTTAAGTCTGTCTTAGCCCAAATGTCTTGAAAAAGTCTATAGAAAGCCTTTTTGAACCTCTTAACCTTAAGTTTTGTCACTGGACCAACTGGAACCTCTAACAGATCTTTTAATATTGTTTGGATCGCATCACTTGATTACCTTAATTTGCATGTGTTATAAATAGTGTGCGTTAGTAGTAACGTGAATAAGAAGAAATAATAGAATAAGAGGAATGGCGGGAGAAACTATTAAGTAGAAGTTAGTTAATATAAAGAAGCATTAAACACATGGGAATAAGGGTAGTTAGTCAGTTGGAAAGATCGGTTAGTTAGTAAGAAGAATTGTATAAATAAGACATGTGATGTGCATGGAACTCAAGTCATATGAAGTATTATTTCTATAATTTTACAGAGTTCTTTATTCTCTCATTTCTTCTAACTCTCAATCTTTTATTCTCTTCGCACCTCTTTGTTAAGACCAAGTTCTTAACAAATTGGTATCAGAGCCTTGAATCCAATACAATCACAGAAGGAAAGAAGACCTAAAAATGGTGGAAAACAACAAAGTTAGAGTTTTGGAGAAGCATGGTAGGCAATTAGATGAAAGAATATAAGTTTTTTATCAAAAATTCTAAGATTACATAGTTAACAACAAGAGATAGTGGCAAGAGCAAGCTAAGTGGAACAAACAACTAAATGCACAAATAAAAACCTTGATGATTACCATTCAAACATTCATGGTTGGAAAAAAAAAGTTGTAAAAGATGGCAGGAATCAAAGTAACACCAAAAGTATGATTTGTCTACAATAGAATCATATTCAAGATCAAATTATAGGCATCAATAAGTTTTATATAGGTGTATAAAATATAATTTTACCAAAAATAAAGCTATCTACATTTCATGAAGATAATATACGGGGATGGATTAGGAAATGTAGAAAGTTTTTCAAGTTGCATTCCACTCTAGTTCACCAATGGGTGGAAATAGTTTCACTTTATTTGGAGGATAAAGCAAAAGTGTGGTTTGAAGGGTGCTTGAAAGGAGATTATGACATAACTAATTGGGAGGAGTTTGTTTGATCTATTTATACAATATTTGGCAACAAAGAGGATGTAGTGAAGGGGTTTAACAAGCTGGTGCATGATAAAGGGGTAAAATAGTATGTGAAAAGGTTTAAGGAGTTTAATTCCTTAATAAGTATCTTGAACCTTTCACTGCCAGAATTATACTACATTTCTAGCTTCATCAATGACCTCAAAGATGATACTAAACTGACTTTGAAAATTTTGACGCCTGCGGCCTTAATACAAGCATTTAATCAAGCAATGTTGTAAAAGAAATCTAACCAAGATATGGCAAGAAGGAACAAGATGATACCTAGAATATCTTTTTTTTTCAATAATGGAAGGCCACAAGGTAAACCGTTTTTCAACACTCTTTACAATACAAGAAATGATATTACAGTAGAAGGTAAATGAATTTATGATACTTTATATGAACAAAGGAGAAAGTTAGGCCAATGTTATAAATATCTGGAGAAATTTATTTCAGGCCACTAATGTAATAAGAAGAACTTGAATATGATGAATGGTGTAGATGAAAAAGGTGATGAATTTTTAGAAGTAGATGAATGAGATAATAATGAAATTGTAGCTAATGAAGTTCAAGTGGATGAGTATGGTTTGTCTTTAAATTCACTAGTTGTTAGTTATACTCATAATACAATAAGAATTAAAGGAAATTGTCAAAACAAAAACCTTATAATTCTTATTAATAGTGGTAGTATAGCAGCTTCATAGATGAACATGTTGATAAGGAGATTATAACTACAATTGAGAAAAATATTATATTGGTAGTAATTGTTGCCAATATGAGTGTTATGAGTATAGTATATTATGTCCAAAACTTCAATGGTTGATGTAAAGGCATGAATTTCAAGCAGATTTGAGAGTCTTAAAGTTAAGGAGGAGTGACATGGTTTTTGGAGTGAATTAGCTAAGATATTATTTGTCAATTTTGTTCAATATCATCAGGATAAATTATCTTTTAAGAAAGATTGAAGGATGATTAAGCTTACAGGAATTATTAAAGAGGCTAGCTTGTAGTTAATCACATAATTAAAAGTTTAGAAAAGTCTAAAAGAGGTGATGTATGGTTTTATGCGACAACTTTTCTCAATTGAAGCTAAAGTGGAATCTATGTAAAAGGAAGTGAATCTTGTGATTAAGGCTTTATTGAAGGAATTTGAATTAGTACTTAATGAACCAAAATAGTTGCCTTCAGTAAGGACATTGGATCATAAAATTCCTTTGATTCTAATTGCCAAGCCAGTGAATATAAAGCCTTATAGAAGTTTTTTTATACATAAGGAAATTGAAAGATTAATGAATGAAATGTTTTTTAATGGGGTGATTCAACCCAACGGTATCCCATTTACTTCTCTAATATTGTAAGTTAAAAAAGAATGACGACAATTGGAGGTTCTGTGTGGATTATAGATAATTGAATTAGCTAACAAGAAAGAATGTGTTTCCAATTCCATTAATAGATGACTTGATGGTTGAATTGCATGGATCATAATATTTCTCAAAATTGGACTTGAGGTCAGGTTATCATCAATTAAGGATGCACACTGTTGAAAGTGAGAAGACTGCTTTTAGAACATACCATAGACATTATGAGTTCAAGGTGATGCCCTTTGGACTAATAAATGCACCTGTAACATTTCAAGCATTAATGAACAATATGTTAGAGCCTTTTCTGAGAAATTTCATGTTGGTTTTCTTTGATGATATCCTAGTATATAGTCCCACCTTTGAAATGCATGTCATTCACCTCATAACAGTATTGGAAACATTAAAGAATCATCATTTATTTGCTAGATAATCTAAATGTATATTATATGAATCTCAACTAAAATGGTTGATACAAATCCTAAAGGCAGAAGTAGTGAAAGATTAGTCTATTCCTAAAACAACCAATGAGCTTAGGGGGTTTCTAAGGTTGGTAGGCTATTGTAGGAAATTCATAAGAGGATTTGGAATTATAAATAGGCCTTTGACTAAATTACTCAAGAAAAATAGTTTCAAACGAAATCAGAACTCACAGATGGCTTTTGAAAGACTTAAAACATCCTTGTATGATGCACTAGTCTTGGCATTGCCTGATTTTATAAGATTTTTATACTGGGAACTGATGTTTATGCTACAGGAGTAGAAACAATGCTTAGTTAAGAAAGGAGACCATTGTCTTTTTTTAGGGAAGCTTTATGTTCTAGGCATTTGGGATTTGTCTATATATTAGAAGGAATATCTAGCAATTTTAATGGTAATGGACAGGTGGAGATATTATTTTGAACATGATCAATTTGTTATCAAAACTGATCATGAAAGTTTGAAATACTTACTAGATCAAAAAACTCATTCTTCCATATAAAGAAAAGGTTTGACAAAATTGTTGAGGCTAAGGTATCAGATTCTTTATCGAAAAGAAAAGGAAAAAAAAAAGGTTGTTGATGCTTTATCAAGTAAAGTGATGATTGGTAAAGGATTGGAAACTGTTAATGAAGATGTTATAGAAGACTTGGGTAACTGTAATTCCATTTCAATAATAGTACCAACATGCATAAGAAAATCATGGAAACCTACAAAAAATAATTATCAACTACAGGAGATCATCTATAGGAAATTAGAAGGAGCTGAAATTTGGCCTGAATATAGCTTTGTAGATGGAATACTAAGTATAAAAAAAAAAGTTATGATTGGAAGAGAATGTGATGTAAGAGAAAAAATAGTCAAAATAGGATGTGATTCTTGTATTAGAGTCCATGTTGGAACTCAAAATCCTTATAAACAGCTTAAAGTTGTGTTTTATTAGCCCTTGATGAAGAAAATGGTGAAACAATTGGTGGAGTATGATGTTTATAAGCAAGAAAAAACAAAGAATGTGGCTTATCATAGACTCTTACAGCCATTAACAATACCTAGTGGAGTTCGGAAAGACATTATTATAGGTTTTGTGGAAGAACTTCTAAAATATAAAGGTAAAGACACCATAATGGTGATTGTGGATAGATTTATCAAATATAGTCATTTCATTTCCTTATCACATCCTTTTACTGCAAAGATGGAAGCTGAGACATTCTTAAGCCATTTTTATAAGTTTCATGGATTGCCAATAATCATTGCGACTGATAGAGACAATGTGTTTACCAGTTTGTTCTAGAAGGAATTATTTAAGTTGTTAAGAGTCAAATTGTTCTTGACTTTAGCTTACCATCCACAATCTAATGGGCAATTAGAAAAGGTGAGTCAATGCCTAGAAACATACTTAAGGTGTATGTCTATGAATAATCCTAAACAATGGTGCTTATGGATGGCTTGAGCAAAGTGGTGGTATAATTCCAATTACCGCTCCAGTATCAAAAGGAATTATTCAAGTTGTTAGGAGTCAGATTGTTCATGACTTTAGCTTATCATCCACAATCTGATGGGCAATTAGAAAAGGTGAGTCAATGCCTAGAAACATACTTAAGGTGTATGTCTATGAATAATCCTAAACAATGGTGCTTATGGATGGCTTAAGCAAAGTGGTGGTATAATTCCAGCTACCACTCCAGTATCAAAATGAATCTTTTTCAGGCTATGTATGGCTATCCACCTCCAACTACTGAAATGGCATTGCCAAAGATTGTTACTATAGCTACAATGAGGGAATTACTATACAAAAGAGAAGAGTTGAATAATAATTTGAAGAAATAATTAGATATGGCTAGAAACATAATAAAGCAAGTGAGTGATAAAGGGAGGACAAAAAAAGAATTTGTAGTGGGAAACTAGATGTACTTAAGGCTACAGTCTTACATGAAAAAAATTATAGCTCTGAGGAGGAATATGAAATTGAATCCATGTTATTTTGGTCCTTATAAAATTATACAAAAGATTAGGACAGTAGCATATAAATTGTTCCTACTATCAGCAGTCAATATCCATTCAGTATTTCATGTCTCCTTGTTTAAAAAGAAGATTGGAAATAATGTAGTGGTTTCCTCAACTTTTCCAATAAGATAGATCAAGAAAAGTGAAGGTGAATCATGTGGCAATATTAAAACAAAAGATTATGGAAAAAAAGGAAATAGGTTGCAACAGCTAGAATGATCAAATGGTCAAATTGTTTTACTAAAGACTTAACTTAGGAGGACCTTGAAGAACTTCAGTTGTAGTTTCCAGATTTTAATATCCATTCTTGAGGACAGGAATTTCTAAAGGGAAAGAATTGTTATAAACAGTGTGAGTTAGCAGTAACATGAACAATAAGAAATAAGAAGAAATAATTAAAGAAAACGAATGGCAAGAGAAGTTGTTAAGTAGAAAGAAGTTAGTGTATAGAAGCATTAAACACGTGGGAATAAATGTAGTTAGTTAGTTGGAAAGATTAGTTAGTTAGTTAGAAGGATTGTATAAACAAGGCATGTGATGTATATGGAACTCAAGTCTTATAAAGTATTATTTCTGTAAATTTTGTAGAGTTATTTTTGTTGGGTTTCCTGAAACACATATACATAGCAAAAACGGTAAATTTAAGATTTTTTAGGATTCTCAAGGATCTCGTTAGATAGATCTAGAGTTGTTTAGGGTTTATACAAAGATTACCTGAAGATCAAATATTCTTTTCGGTTTTGAATATTTGCTTTAAGGCTGAGTTGTCGCAAACCATAAGTTGTCTAAATGCCTGGCCTCTAACGATAATCCGCACAAATCATTAGTGAAAAATCTCATAAACCCATATAGGAGATAGGGATTGTTATACCTTAAAGTTCTAGCTCTTTTATTGTGTTTCTTAGGTGTTTACGTACAATATTTTTTTCATTCTTATCTTTTTCTCTTAGAAAATAAGAGGTATAGATTTCTATTTATATGGAAACCTAAAAACCCTGTAAATAGTAAAATATCAATTTGCCTCTTAAATAATATCACATATATTATTTTAGGCTAATTTTAAAATTTTATTCAATCAAGTCCTTACTTGATTATTTCTAAGTCTAGAATTGTAATCTCATGTATTAATTATATTCTAGTTTTCAGTTTCTAAAACTTATTTACAATCAAGTCTCACTTGGTTAATCATCTCATTTTAATTTTTTACCAATAGTTTTTATGTGTGTGACCCATCAAGTTCCTTGATAAATTGGCTCAAATATAAATCATAATCCTAAATAAAATAAGATTAAATAATTTAATTTATTATGAATTGAATAATTTATTTATTTATATTTGAAGATTAAGTACAATGTTTAGCAACCTGTCATAATCCTCTAAATATTAAGAAAATCATAAGTGATTTGACTTAACCTTTAAGTAACTAGTTTTTATGTGTAATTATTATCCCTTCATCATGAATGTTCTAATTTAAATATTATAACATGAAGAATGCCTGCTTTGTTAAATCATTTTAGTTCTCAACATTATAGTCATTGATTCTTTGAATAATATTTTGAAACTCTTTTCAAAACTCATTTCATATTGGCCAAGAATTTAATAATCAATACTATTTGAGAACAGATAAAACATTTTCCCTAATTCACTTAAGGTAATGAATCCTCTTTTTATTATTCAAATACATCTATATAATTTATGTTATATTCAATATTTGTCCATTTGTTACCCTTGATTAGAACGTGTAGTCAGAATCAAAACATAACACTCTCTATATAAGATAACTTAGTGATCTCAAGATTAAGGATCACTTACACAATTATTCAAGAGTATTTCTATAGACATAAGTGATCTATCCATATGAAATTTTCTTGCGGGTTAGTTCAATGTACATGTTATCTAATAAGCATCTACATATTAGTTTCAGGTATCCATCATACAACGATTCATGAGAGCATTTGCTTCTTTTCATAAAGAAATAAACATAATATGTATTGGTCTCCACAGATCTAATTAATAACTAAATTTAATAGAATATTGACTATAAACATTTAAGAATAATACTTTGATGGAATAGGAATATCATAATTATAATTACTTTATAATTTTCTTTACAAAGAATTTTTCTCTCATGGGTTTTATATCTACACTAGACTCATTAATTAAATATTAGATTCATTAATCAAATATAAATAAATATTAAAGATAAAATAAAGTTTTTATTAATAATAAATATGTTCTACATGAATAAAATCAGTAATATGTATAACCAACTGGTTGACTTACACTTTCTTCTCTCATTTCTTCTAACTCTGGATCTCATATTCTCTTCACAACAACTCTTCGTTAAGACTGAGTTGTTAACAGCATGACAATAATTTGTTAAGACTAAGTTGTTAACAGCATGACAATAAAATTACAGGTGAAATCCCAGCATTCTTCTCTCAAATCTCTCCTATTCGTGTTATTGAAGG
>Ga0325400_1003327_pt1 | contig 14472 bp, 15 predicted proteins | sample PopdelMetagenome_2_FD_205662 | JGI IMG/M metagenome (GOLD analysis project Ga0325400, IMG submission 205662) | Populus deltoides microbial communities from Bellville, Georgia, United States - Xylem-PdKOR-R1 | ecosystem: Host-associated > Plants > Phyllosphere > Stem > Wood/Secondary xylem... | reverse complement strand
GACGTACTGGAGGATGCCGCCGTTCAGGAAATATTCCAGTTCGTTGACCGTGTCGATGCGGCAGCGCGCCTGGAACGTCTCGGTCGAGCCGTCGGCGCGGGTGAGGTGGACGGTGACGTCCTGGCGGGGGCGAAGGCCCGCCACGTTCTCGATCGTGAACCGTTCCGTGCCGTCGAGCGCCAGCGTCTTGCGGTCGACGCCGGCGGCGAACTGGAGGGGCAGCACGCCCATGCCGACCAGGTTGGAGCGGTGGATGCGCTCGAAGCTCTCGGCGATGACGGCGCGGACGCCCAACAGGTTGGTGCCCTTGGCCGCCCAGTCGCGCGACGAGCCGGTGCCGTATTCCTTGCCCGCGACCACCACCAGCGGCACGCCGTCCGCCTTGTAGCGCATGGCGGCGTCGTAGATCGGCATCACCTCGCCGTCGTACTTGCTCATGCCGCCCTCGACGCCGGGCACCATCTCGTTCCTGATGCGGATGTTGGCGAAGGTGCCGCGCATCATCACCTCGTGATGGCCGCGGCGTGCGCCGTAGCTGTTGAAGTCGGCCTGGCTAACCTGATGTTCTTGCAAGTAAATTCCAGCGGGCGACGACGCCTTGATGCTGCCGGCGGGGCTGATGTGGTCGGTGGTGATGCTGTCGCCCAAGACCGCCAGCGGCCGCGCGTCACGGATGTCGCCCACGGGGGCGGGCGTCATGCCCATCCCCTCGAAATAGGGCGGGTTGGCGACGTAGGTGCTGCCCGCGCGCCATTGATAGGTGTCGGAGCCCGCCACGTCGATGTCGCGCCACTTCTCGTCGCCGGCGTAAACGTTGCCGTAGCGGTCGCGGAACATGTCGTCGTCGATGTTGGCGTCCATCACCGAGCGCACTTCGTCGTTGGTCGGCCAGATGTCGCGCAGGAACACGTCCTGCCCGTCCGAGCCTTGGCCGATCGGCGTCTCGTTCATGTCCTGCGTCACCGTGCCCTTGAGCGCGTAGGCGACGACGAGCGGCGGCGAGGCCAGGAAGTTGGCGCGCACGTCGGGCGAAACGCGACCCTCGAAATTGCGGTTGCCCGACAGCACGGAGGCGGCGACGAGGTCGTTCTCGTTGATCGCCTTGCTGATCGGCGCGGGCAGTGGGCCCGAATTGCCGATGCAGGTGGTGCAGCCATAGCCGACCAGGTTGAAGCCCATCGCGTCCAGGTCGGCGGTCAGCCCGGCCTTGGTCAGGTAATCGGTGACGACCTGCGAACCCGGCGCCAGCGAGGTCTTGACCCAGGGCTTAGGCGCCAGGCCGCGCTCGCGCGCCTTGCGGGCGACGAGGCCGGCGGCGACCAGCACCGAGGGGTTCGACGTGTTGGTGCAGCTGGTGATGGCGGCGATCACCACGTCGCCGTCGCCGATGTCGTGGCCGCGCTCGTCCACCGCAACGCGCTCGGGCCGTTCGCGGTGATAGATCTTGAACAGGTCGCCGTTGAACACCTCGTCGACCTTGCCCAGCGACACCTTGTCCTGCGGGCGCTTGGGGCCCGCCAGCGAGGGCACGACGCTGCCCATGTCGAGTTCCAGCGTGTCGGTGAACACGGGGTCGGGCGCGTCCGCATCGCGCCAGAAGCCGTTGGCGCGTGCGTACGCCTCGGTGAGCGCGATCGCGTCCTCCGACCGCGCGGTCAGGCGCATGTAATCGATCGTCTTGCCGTCGACGGGGAAGAAGCCGCAGGTGGCGCCGTATTCGGGGGCCATGTTGGCGATGGTCGCCCGGTCGGCCAGCGTCATGCTGTCCAGGCCCGGTCCGTAGAACTCGACGAAGCGGCCCACCACGCCGCGGGCGCGCAGCATCTGGGTGACGGTCAGCACGAGGTCGGTGGCGGTGATGCCCTCGTTCAGCGTGCCGGTCAGCTTGAAGCCCACCACCTCGGGGATCAGCATGGACACGGGCTGGCCCAGCATCGCGGCCTCCGCCTCGATGCCGCCGACGCCCCAGCCGAGGACGCCCAGGCCGTTTATCATCGTGGTGTGGCTGTCGGTGCCGACCAGGGTGTCGGGATAGGCGACGGTGCCCGCGTCACCGGCGTTGTCGCCCGACGCGTCGGACGACCAGACGGCCTGGCCGATATATTCCAGGTTGACCTGGTGGCAGATGCCGGTGCCCGGCGGCACGACCTGGAAGTTGTCCAGCGCCTTCGACCCCCATTTCAGGAACTCGTAGCGCTCGCCGTTGCGCTGGTACTCCAGCTCCATGTTGTCGTTGATCGCCGACGGGGTGCCGAACTCGTCCACCATGACGGAGTGGTCGATGACGAGGTGGACGGGAACCTGGGGGTTGATCTTCTCCGCGTCGCCGCCGAGCTTGGTGATCGCGTCGCGCATGGCGGCGAGGTCGACGACGCAGGGCACGCCGGTGAAGTCCTGCATCAGCACGCGCGCCGGGCGGTACTGGATCTCACGGTTGGGGGCGACCGGGTTCTGCTGCCAGTCGACGATCGCCTGGACGTCGTCGGGCGTCACGGTCTTGCCGTCCTCGAAGCGGAGCATGTTCTCCAGCAGCACGCGCATCGAGAAGGGCAGCCGCTCGATCGAGCCGTATTTCTCGGCCGCGGCGGCGAGGCTGTAATAGCTGTACGTGCGGCCGTTCACGTCGAGCGTGCGGCGGGTGTTGAGCGTGTCGTGGCCGATCGCGGTCATGCGGGTCCTCTGTTGCGGGGCCCGGGGCTGGGGCGACAGGGCGAACCTGGCGGGCGGCGGGCACGGATATCCGGTTGAACGCGCTGGCCTTAACAAAGGCGCGCGTGTCGGGAAAGAGCGGGGCGGTGTCCCATGTTGCCGGGACGGGCGCGGAGGTAGACGGGGGAGGCGGGCGTGGACGACGGGGTGACGATCGGGGGGGTGACGATCGAGCCGCTGACGCGCGCCGACCTGGGTCCCGCGCTGGCGATCCAGGCGCGATGCTACCCGGCCTTCCTGCGCGAGGACGAGCGCGCGTTCGCCAGCCGGCTGGACGTGGCCCGTCCCTATTGCCTGGGCGTGCGGCGGGGCAATGCGTTGCTGGCGTATCTCCTGTCGCACGGCTGGGCGAGCGGATCGCCGCCGGCGGTGGGGACGGTGTTGCCGGAGGGGCAGGGGGGCGAGGTGCTGTTCGTCCACGACCTGGCGGTGGCGCCGGCGGGGCGCGGCCTGGGGCTGGGGCGGCGGCTGGCGGAGTGCGGGCTGGCCCTGGCGGCGGCGGACGGGCTGGCCCGCGCCGAGCTTATCGCGGTGGAGGGGGCGGCGGGCTTCTGGGCCGGGCTGGGGTTCCGGGAGGGGGCGATGTCGGCGGAACTGGCGGCGAAGGTGGCGGGCTATGGTAGTGCCGCGCGGTGGATGATGCGGGGGTGAGGCTTCGCCCCACCGTCGCCGCTCAGTCCAGCGTGCGTTCCAGTCGCACCGCCTGATCCTCGTAAAAGCGGGCCGATGCCGCGTTTCCCTTAGTCCGGAATAGCCGCGCCGTTTCGCGGGCTCCCCGGGCGGCGGCGGCGAAGGCGCGGACGTTCGCGGCACGATCGTCGCCGGCGTCCGGATAATAAAGTCCTTCGCGCGCGACCACGCCTAAGCCCGCCCGCCCGCCGGTCATGATGCCGAACCATAGCAAGGGTGCGGAAGCCCCGGTGCCCGGCGCGACCCGTATCACCCCCGGCCCCTCCGCCCTTCCGGCCCTGCATGCGCCGATCCAGCTTCCCCGCATGTCGGGCAGGCGCGATGGCCGGGTATAGGTGCAAGGGCCGGTCCCAGCGCCCGACGGGGGTCGGGGTACAGCCCCACCCGTCAACGTCGCGGCGAGCAGCAGGGCAAAGGAGAAAAGGCGGATCATATCGTGAAACCGGAAACCAGATCAGTGCCGCACTCGAAATGGTGCGCGTCCTTGGATCGACGATAGCCCCCGCCCCAGAACCAGCCGTGCCGGTTGAAATAGGGAACCAGCATCATCAGCCCGACGATTGCATAATCGGCACGCCACGGCACCAGGGCACCGTCGATCTTCATATCGATGGCGGTGCCCCAGCTATGGTTGGAAATGGACGTCCTGCTGCCCCGTACCAGTCGACAGCACATCATGCCGGCCGTTCCCAGTTTTCCATAGAGGTCCGGATGGTCGCGGCGTACCTCGTCGAAGATCGTACGTAGGCTCGCCACCGCGGGCCTGAGCCCCGTGACGCGAAACGGCCCAACGTTTTCCGTGACGACGGCCGCGGCGAGACGGCGGTCGGTGGCAGGCTGGCAATCGTCGGAGAAGCTGTTCCGGGGGGCGCCCAGCCGGGACTTGAGCAGGGAATTATGCGGCGAGGCCAGCCCGATGTTCACCGTTGTCGGGTCGGGCAACGGCAATCTGTCGGTATAGTTGACCATGGCCGTACCGTTTGCAGCCACCGGACGGCGCCCGTCCGGTATGGCCGACGGGAAAGGCAGGGACCCGGTCGGGGACGAAGACCGACCGGCATTGCGGTCGGCGGGGGCACCGATGTCAGCCGCGGTTCACCGGACAATCGTCGCCACGTCGGGCCGCGAACATCGACCCGTCCGTCAGGTTCGCGTAGAAAGCGGCGTTGATATGTAAGGATGGCCCCCAGGGTCAGCCGTCCGAAACGGCCGTCGATAGGACCGGGGGAAGTCCCGTGGTCGCGCAGCAATTCCTGGACCGAACGAACGTCATGCGCGCGGTTCGCGCCGCCAAGCCCCACGCTTCCGGACAGATTCGACATGCCATCCTCCGTCCATCGATAGCCAGGGTCGGGTTGCAGCGGACAGGACGTTCAACAGGAATGAACCGACCCGGTTCCGATCCGATGATGAGCCGGCGCGGCGTTCCCCTTCAGCCCTCTTGGCAACCGTCTGACGGCACCGTTCCACATTCCATGTTCCTGTTATGTTCTTGATGTCCGTCACCGGTTCTGCTAGGTGGCGCGGCCCGGTGGGGACCGGTAACGAGGGGGCGGATATGGGGGATGTGGAGCGCGAGGGCGCTGGCGGACGTGCGCTGGCCGTGGCGGCCGAGGGACGCGCGGTGCAACCGTTCCGGCATCGGCACGACGGGTGGACGGCGGCGCGGCAGGCGCAGTTCGTGGCGTGTCTGACCGAGACGGGCTGCGTGCGAGCAGGTGGGGCTGAGCAAGACGTCGGCCTATCGGGCGTATGCGCGGATGCCGGAGTTCGCGGGCCGGTGGGAGCGCGCGCTGCTGGTGCGGCGTCCGATGCTGGAGGACGCGGCGTTCGAGCGCGCGGTCAACGGGGTCACCGTGCCCGTGACGCGCAAGGGCCGCGTGGTGGGCGAGCGGCGGCGCTATTCGGACGCGCTGCTGCGCTACCTGATCGAGCGCGGCGACCGGCGGCGCGTGGCGATGGCGTACCGCATCGGCCGAACGCACGGCGGGCAGGCGGCGGACGCGGACGCGGACGAGGCGCCGCGCGAGCGGGCGACCAGGGGAGAGATGGACGCGTCGCTGCTGCGGCAGCTGCTCCCCCAGGCGGTCGAGCCGGAGGACGACCCGGACGACGACGACGCGGCGGAGGATTGAGGCGGGGCGGGGGTCTAAGGCGGGGGCCAGAGACAAACGCGATCGGCTTCGGACTTCCGTTCCCGTTCAGGGGTGGGACCTGTCCGCGAGCGGGGCGCTTGGGTGAAACGCCCCACCCCGACCCCTCCCCTGAAGGGGAGGGGCTCGACGTGTACGATCCTGATGGCGTTCGCCCCTAGACCGGCGCCTCTATCTCGAAGCGGAGGCCGTCGGGGGCGTAGGTCATCGCGGCGGGGCCCGAGACGTAGCGGGCGAACACGCGCTCGATCATGCGGGTACCGAAACCGGTGCGGGCGGGTGGCACCACGGGCGGGCCGTCCCGTTCCGCCCAGGAGAAGGCGAAGCGGCGGTCGGTCGCCTCGCCCGACACGGACCAGCGGATCGCTACCCGGCCGTCGGGCACCGACAGCGCGCCGTACTTGACCGCGTTGGTGGCGAGTTCGTGCAGCGCCATCGACAGGGCCATGGTGATCTCCGGCCCCAGGCGCACCGGCGGCCCCTCGACGGAGAAGCGGCGGCCGCGGTCGTCCAGGAAGGGGGCCAGCACGCGCTGGACGATCTCGGACAGGCTGGCGCCTTCGACCTCGTCGCGGACGAGCAGTTCGTGCGCGGCGCCGAGCGAGGCGATGCGGCCCGCCACCGCGCGCCGGCCCTCGGCCAGCGAGGGGGCGTCGCGCAGCGTCTGGCTGACCACCGCGCCGACGGTCGCCAGCGTGTTCTTGACCCGGTGCGTCAGCTCGCGCGCCAGCACGGCGCGATGCTCCTCGGCGAAGCGGCGGCCCGACACGTCCTGCGAGAAGCCCGACATGGTCAGCGGCGTGCCGTCCGCGCGGCGTTGCAGCACGCCCTGCGCGCGCAGCCAGCGCTGCTCGCCCGACGGCGTCAGGATGCGGTATTCGATGTCGTAGGGCGCGCCGTCGCGGATCGTGTCGGCGATGGCGGCGGCCACGCGATCGGCATCGTCGGGGTGTGCAGCCCGGACGAACTGGTCGTAGGTGAACGGCTCACCGGGCGGGCGGCCGTAGAGCTCCAGGCATTTGGGCGACGCGGTCAGCGCCTCGCCCGGCAGGTGCAGCGTCCAGGTGCCCAAGCCCCCGGCCTTGAGCGCCAGGCCCAGCCGTTCCTCGCGCTCGGCCAGCGCCGTCTCGCGCCGGGCGACCTCGGCGGTCAGCGCGTCGCGGTCGTCCTGGACCCGTTGCAGGCGATAGCGCTCGATGGTGACGTCGAGCTGCGAGGCGACGAACCAGCGGGGGGTACCGTTTCCTCCGACCGGGGCCACGGTCAGCCGGTTCCAGAAGGGCGTGCCGTCGCGGCGGTGGTTGAGCAGGTCGATGGTGACGGGCTGGCCGTCGGCGATCGCGCGGCGCAGCCGGTCGACGTCGGCGGGGTCGGTCAGCGGCCCCTGCATGAAGCGGCAGTTGCGGCCCACCACCTCGGCCGCGGAGAAGCCCGTCAGCGCCTCGAAGGCGGCGTTGACGTGGACGATCGGGTTGTCGGGCAGCGTCGGGTCGGACACCACCATCGCCGTGCCGGCCGCGTCGAAGGCGGCCACGAACGGGTCGCCCGCGTTCAGCCGCGCGCGGAACGCCGCCACCGCCTGCGCCACCGCGGGCGGGGCGTCGTAGGGGCGAACGGGGGTGGGGGCGACGGGCTTCCGGTCCAAAGCCTCCCCACCCTATGGCACGCGCGCGCGCCCGGCAACGGCGGTGCCGGTGTCGAAAACCGACATTCCGGCGACCGGTCAGGAAACCGGCTGGTCCGTGTTCGGGGGGGGCCGGGGGGGGGGGGGGGCGGGCACCATGGCGATGATGATGTGAAAGAACGGCCGGCCGGAACCGTCCTCGACCAGCAGGCGCCAATGGCCCTCGTCGACGAAGCCGGGCTCGGCCGCCAGGACATTGCCCAGGTAGCGCACGGCAAGCGCGCGCGCCTGGGCCAGATCCTCGGCCTCCAGGGGCACGCGGTCGCGCGACGGGCCGTCGAGGCGGAGGAAATAGGTCACGTCGTATGTATGCTCCCGATAGGCGGCGGGGATAGCAGCGTGACCGCGCCTTGCCCTAACGCATGTGAAGCTCGCCGGGGGCTCGTCGCGCCCAGTCCCGGCTGCCCCCTTGCCCCGACTCCGGGCGGGACCCTATCTTGGGGCCATGCGCATCGACATTGGCCGCCCCAGCGCCGGAACCGTCACGTCCATGGCCGAACGTCGCGGGGCCGGCCCCGACGACGAGGACGGCCAGGGCGACGGCCGCGGCGGCACCGGCACCGGGCTGGCCACCAAGACCCGTGCCAAGACCAAGCAGCCCACGCCGTATCGCGTGCTGATGCTGAACGACGACTACACGCCCATGGAATTCGTGGTGCTGTGCCTGCAACGCTTCTTTCGCATGGACATGGAGGCGGCCACCCGCGTCATGCTGCACGTCCATCAGAAGGGGGTGGGGGTGTGCGGCACCTTTTCCTACGAAGTGGCGGAAACCAAGGTGGCCCAGGTGATCGACTTCGCCCGTCAGAACCAGCACCCCCTCCAGTGCACGTTGGAGAAGGCGTAGTTCCTCAAGGCGCGGGCGGCAGCCAGTCCAGCACCAGCCCGTCGAAGCGGTTGACGTAGTTCGCCTGGCGTTTCAGCGCGTCGACGCCCGCGAGCCTGATCCGACCCTGTTCGCGTACGATCAGCCCTTCCTCCTCCAGCAGGCGCAGCGTGCGGTTGACGTGGACCGCGGTCAGCCCGGTGGCGTCGCCGATCTCCTCCTGCGTCAGACCCAGCACGAACGCTCCGTCGGCGCGCACCTGGCCCGCCGTCGCCAGCCGCTCGTGCATCTCGACCAGGAGGCCGGCCACCCGCGCGCGGGCCGGCGCGCGGCCCAGCGCCGCCAGCCGGTCGGTGAGCGCCGCCCGGTCCGCCTGGTGCAGCGACAGGAACACGCCCGCCAGCCGCGGATGCGCCGCGATCAGCCCGGCGAACGCGGCGCGATCGAACGGGCACACCAGCGCGTCGGTCAGCGCGGCCAGCGTCTCCGTGCTGCGCGGATAGGCCAGAGCCGCGCTGCCGAGCAGGTCGCCGGGAAACTGGAAGCGCAGGATCTGGCGACTGCCGTCCTTGGTCAGCACGTAGCTCATCACCGTGCCGCGCGCGAGCAGGAACAGCTCGCCCGAGGGGTCGTTCTCGCGCACCAGCACCTGGCCGCGCTTCAGGGGGCGGGTCCGTTCCTCCAGCCGCGCCAGCGCCTGCCTTTCCCCCTCCGTCAATCGCACCCAGCGCCCGAGCGCGTCCGCGAAACCACCTGCGATCACCGTGTCGTCGTCCCCCGTCCTGGGAGGAGAGAAAGCAGGGCAGGAGAACGTTCGCATTAACGCCGATCAATCAAACGGTAACCCGGTGTCATTCGTCTCCTGGCAACAGTGCGATGACCCGGAGGCGCCCGTCGGGGCGGGCGGGTGCTTGAGGCGGTGGGGGGTGGGGGCTATGCGCCGCCCCCATGGACCGTATCCTGATCCGCGGCGGACGCCGCCTGTCCGGCCGGGTGCCGATCTCCGGCGCCAAGAACGCCGCGCTGACGCTGATGCCGTGCGCGATCCTGACCGACGAGCCGCTGACGCTGCGCAACCTGCCGCGGCTGGCCGACGTGGACGGGTTCGGCCATCTCCTGAACCAGCTGGGCGCGTCGACCGCGGTGGAGGGCGCGCGCGCGGGCGAGTTCGGGCGCGTGATGACCGTGCGCGCCGGGCGGATCGCGTCCACCGAGGCGCCCTATGACATCGTGCGCAAGATGCGCGCGTCGATCCTGGTGCTTGGCCCTATCCTGGCGCGCGAGGGCCGCGCGCGCGTGTCGCTGCCCGGCGGCTGCGCGATCGGCAACCGGCCGATCGACCTGCACCTGAAGGCGCTGGAGGCGATCGGCGCCGAGCTGGAGTTCACCGCGGGCTACGTGGAGGCGCGCGCGCCGTCCGGGGGCAGGCTGCCGGGCGGGCGCTTCGCATTCCCGGTGGTGTCGGTGGGCGCGACGGAGAACGCGCTGATGGCGGCGGCCACCGCGCGCGGGACCACGCTGCTGGAGAACGCGGCGCAGGAGCCCGAGATCGTCGACCTGTGCCGGTGCCTGGTGGCGATGGGCGCGCGCATCGACGGCATCGGCACCGGGCGGCTGGAGGTGGCCGGCGTCGACCGGCTGCACGGCGCGACCTATGCCGTCATGCCCGACCGGATCGAGGCGGGCTCCTATGCCTGCGCCGCGGTGGTGACGGGGGGCGACCTGATGCTGGCGGGCGCGGACCCGGCCGACATGGGCGCCACGATCGCCGGGCTGCGCCAGCTGGGGGCGACGGTGGAGGAAGGCCCCGAGGGCCTGCGCGTGGCGATGGAGGGACGGCCGCGCCCGATCGAACTGTCCACCGCGCCCTATCCGGGCTTCGCCACCGACATGCAGGCGCAGTTCATGGCCGCGCTGGCGCTGGCGGACGGGGCCAGCGTGCTGACCGAGACGATCTTCGAGAACCGCTACATGCACGTGCCCGAGCTGGCGCGGATGGGCGCCGACGTGCGCGTGTCGGGGCGCACGGCGGTGGTGCGCGGCGTGGGCGAACTGACGGGCGCACCGGTGATGGCGACCGACCTGCGCGCCTCAATGAGCCTGGTGCTGGCGGGGCTGGCGGCGCGGGGCGAGACGCAGGTCGCCCGCGTCTACCACCTGGACCGCGGCTACGAGCGGCTGGAGGAAAAGCTGGGCGCGGTGGGCGCGGACATCGAGCGCGTCAGCGACGGCTGACGCGCCGTCGGTCGGAAAGTCGCGAAAGGGCGGGTTTCCAAAGCGGTAACCGGCCCGCTCCCCCACCCGACCGCCCCCCACCCGACCGCCCCCCACCCGACCGCCCCCCACCCGACCGCCCCCCACCCGACCGCCCACAGCATAGCCTGGCTGGGCGGTCGGGTGGGGGAGCGGGCCGGTACCGCGACGATCAGGGCCGACGCGCCAGCCAGACGATGTGGCGGTCGCCCTCCGCCTCGTCGGCGATGGCGTGTTCCTCCACCGAAAAGCCCGCCGCCGCCAGCCGGTCGCGGAACGACGCGTCGGGATAGGCGGACCACACCGCCAGCACGCCGCCGGCCTTCAGCGCCGCGGCCGCCGCACGCAGACCCCAGCCGCAGTAGAGGCGTTCGTTGGCGAGGTGGACCAGCCCGTCCGGCCCGTTGTCCACGTCGAGCAGGATCGCGTCGAACCGGTCGGTCGCGCCCGCGATCAGGTCGTGGACGTCGGCGATGGCCAGGTGCGCGCGCGGGTCGTCCAGCGAACGGCCGTGGATGTGCGCCAGCGGACCCGCCGCCCATTGCGCGACCTTGGGCACCAGTTCGGCCACCGTGACGTGCGCGTCCGCGGGCAGTGCCGCCAGCGCGGCGGCCAGCGTGAAGCCCATGCCCAGGCCGCCGATCAGCACCGCGGGCGCGGGTGCGGAAATCGCCGCGCAGGCCAGCGTCGCCAGCGCGCGTTCGGACCGGCTGGACCAGCTGCCCATCAGCTGTTCGCCGTCGAACAGGATCTCAAACCCCTCGCCGACGCGGAACAGTTGCAGATAGCCGCCGCCCGGGATCGACGCGGTGTCGATCAGCCCGCCCTCAGGATCTTCGAACGCCGGCGCCGGGGCGGTCAGGACGATCGCCCGGTATCCGGGACGGCTGTATCCGGGACGGCTGGGGCCTCCGGCGTGGGCAGGGCATCCAGCACCGCGGCCAAGCCGGCGTCGCTGTTCACCGCCAGGTCCATCGGGCGGCCGCCCAGTCCGGCGTGTTCGGCGTTGAGAAAGGCGATCATCGACGCGCCCGCGCCGAAGCTCTTCCAGGCGGCGGCGGTGACGACCGCCTGGCGCCGCTTCTGATCGGCGGACAGGGCGGCGGGGCGCGCGGCGCGGCGGAACTGCTGCGTGTGTGGGCGGGCGCGGGGGGCGGCGGGCGCGTTCAAGCGGCGACCCCGGACAGGAATTGGCTGGACATGGGATCGGCTCCGGACGCGCAAGCGGGAGCACACAGGGTCTCTCAGCCGCTGCCGCTCACGAACCATGTGGCAACGATGCCGTTCACATAGGGTGCTTCCACCGATCGCGCCAGCGCGGCCCGGCCGGCACCGGACGATGGGCGGGGCGTTTCGGCCCCATGACCGTCACCCCGCACGGCCGTTACGGCTATCGCCCCATCGTCGACCGCCCCGATTACAGCTGGCCCGGGGGCCGACGACTGGCGATCTGGTTCGGCATCAACCACGAGGTGTTCGACTTCGGCGGCGGGCTGGGGGCGGAGTTGGCGCCGGCCAAGGCGGGGCCCGACGTGCTGAACCATGGCTGGCGCGATTACGGCGCGCGGGTGGGGGCGTGGCGCCTGTTCGACCTGTTCGACCGGCTGGACCTGCCCGCCACCGCGTTGCTGAACGCCGACGTGCTGACGGCGTGCCCCGGCCTGGCCGAGGCGTGTCGCGACCGGGGGCACGAGATCGCCGCCCACGGCGCCAGCAACGCGTCCGCGCAAGGCGAGCTGGACGAAGCGGCGGAACGCGACCTGATCCGCCACACCACCGAGGCGCTGGCGACGTTGGGCGCGCGGCCGCGCGGCTGGCTGGGCCCCTGGGTCTCGGAAAGCGAGCGCACGCCCGACCTGCTGGCGGAGGCGAAGTACGATTACCTGCTCGACTGGGCACACGACGACCAGCCGACCAAGCTGGCGACGCGCACCGGCTCCATCCTGTCCGTGCCCTATTCGCAGGAGGTGAACGACATCCCCGCGATCGTCGAGCGCAAGGGCGAGGCGGAGGGTTTCGCCGCGATGCTGGAGGCGGCGGTGGAGCAGCTGCTGTCCGAATGCGACCGGCGGCCGCTGGTGCTGGGCGTGGGGCTGCACCCGTACATCATGGGCCAGGCGCACCGGGTGCCGCCGCTGGCGCGCGCGCTGGAACGGCTGCGCGGGGCGGACGACGGGCGGGTGTGGTGGACCACGGCGGGCGCGATCGCCGCGCACGTGCTGGAGAACGGTCTGGCGGCCTGAACGCCGACGGTCGGGGCTGGCGCGCGCGGCCGTACCGGGCGAGGGCGAGGCATGGGCTTTTTCCTGTTCGTCGGGGCCGCGACGGCCGAGATCGCTGGCTGCTTCGCCTTCTGGGCCTGGGCGCGGGGCGGGGCTTCGGCGTGGTGGATCGCGCCGGGCACGGGTGCGCTGTGCCTGTTCGCGTGGCTGTTGACGCTGGCGGACGCGTCGCACGCCGGACGTGCCTACGCGGCCTATGGCGGGGTCTATGTGATGACGGCGCTGCTGTGGCTGTGGGCGGCGGAGGGGGTGCGGCCCGACCCGTGGGACCTTGGGGGTGCGGGGCTGTGCCTGGCGGGCGCGGCGGTGATCCTGTGGGGGCCGCGCTAGCCCGCCTGTTTCAGCCAGCTTTCCTCGCGGAACCACTTGGTGACGATGTATTTCACGCCGCGCGTCACCGCCGTGCCCTCGTGCACGGTCAGCGGGTTGGGCTCGCCGTCGGACTTCATGTTGTTCCACGCGAGCAGCAGGCCGCGTTTCGGCGACACGCGAACGCCGGCCTGGGGGAACCAGGTGGCGCCGCCCTCGGCCACGTCGTTCAGGTACACCATCGCGGTCCAGGTGCGCTGACCGCCCTGTTCCTTCATCCGCTGCCAATAGCTCTCGCGCGGGTCGAAATAATCGTGGTGGGCGCGGAAATGCTGGCCGGGGGCGTAGCGCTGCCCCTGCATCGTCTCGCCGTGTTCGGGCGCCAGCCCCAGCTGGCCCGCGATCGCCTCGTCGATGGGCCGCACGTCGGGCGACCAGCGGTCGAGGTCGCAACTCTCCGACGTGCGGTATCCGGTGCCGGCGCGGTCGCTCATCAGCGTGGACGGGCGGCGGCCCGCGTCGATCAGCGCGATCAGCCGGTCGCAGGCGGCGGTGTCCAGGAAATCCTCGCGCCAATAGAGCTGGATCCCGTCCGCCCCGGCGCGGGTGACGGCGGGGTCCGCGTCCAGCCGCGCGCCCACTTCTGCCCCGGCGCGGCTGCGGACGGCCGGCCCGGCCTTGGGAGTGCGACGGAAGAACATGGGGATTACGGATCGCGCAACCGGCGTCCCGGATCAAGGCTTGCGGATCAGGGCTTGGGGGCCGAGCGCGGGGACGGCGCGCGCGGCTTCGGCCCGGGAGACGCCGGGGCGGGGGAGGGCGGGGATCACCTCCTCGCCGCGCAGCGCGCGGGCGGCGCGGCGGATCGCCGCCGTCGCGCGGGGATAGATGCCGCAACGGCACAGGTTGGGCACGGCCGCCGCGATCGCCGCCTCGTCCGGGTCGCCGTTCCGCTTCAGCAGCACGGACGCGGCCATTATCATGCCCGGCACACAGAAGCCGCACTGGACGACGTTCTCGGCGACGAACGCCAGTTGCAGCGGGTGGCCGCGGTCGGGCGACAGCCCCTCGATCGTGGTGACGAAGCCGCCCTCCAGCGACCCGATCGATGCGCGGCACGCCAGCACCGCGCGCCCGTCCACGTCGACGGTGCACGCACCGCACTGGCCGGTGCCGCAACCGTATTTCGTCCCCGTCAAGTTGGACGCGTCGCGCAGCGCCCAGAGGAGCGGCGTGTCGGGGGGTAGGCGATACTCGACCGGCTGGTCGTTGACGGTGAGGCGGGTCACGCCGCCTCCAGCGCCTCGGCGGCCTCCATCCAGCGCGTTTCCGCCGTCTCGATGCGGGCGGTGAGGTCGGCGCGGCGCTTCATCAGTTCGGTCATGGTCAGCCGGGCCAGCTGGGGGTCGGCGCCGGCGGGGTCGAACATCGCGCGGTCGAGCGCGCCGCGCTGTTCGGTCAGGCGCGCGACCTCCGCCTCCGAATCGCGCACCGTCTTGCGCCACGCCTTTTCCGCCTCGCGCCGTTCGGCCTGGCGGCGGCGTTCCTCGGCGCGGTCGGCCTTGC
>Ga0325400_1003326_pt1 | contig 14474 bp, 13 predicted proteins | sample PopdelMetagenome_2_FD_205662 | JGI IMG/M metagenome (GOLD analysis project Ga0325400, IMG submission 205662) | Populus deltoides microbial communities from Bellville, Georgia, United States - Xylem-PdKOR-R1 | ecosystem: Host-associated > Plants > Phyllosphere > Stem > Wood/Secondary xylem... | reverse complement strand
GACAGACCCATCTTTAACTGTGTTTGTGGAAGGTCACCAATGATATTGAAGTTATCAATATCCTGATTTTATCAGTGATGAAAATGAAGAACTGGAATTCGATTCCTACCTAGTACCAGAATCAGATTTAGAAGATGGAGTACTAAGAATATTAGAAGTGGATCACATAATTATCGTATCATTAGAGAATATTCTTCCTTTACATGGGGATAAAGTATTGGTTTTATTTTTGGATAACAGTACTGATTCGTCTGGGGATTTTGTATTATCGGGTGACAGTTCTGAAGTTGAAAGTTCAGATAGCGGGGGTTCAATGATGGACCTTAGTGGTAACGATCAACCTGAACCTTCAAATATCGCGAATTGTACACACGCTTATGTTCATGATTTTCCTTACATAGTAGGGGATGTAGCCCATGAGCAAGAAGCAATAAATGATACTATGTGCTCATTCGCAGATAACAATCCCTTCGAGGATCATAGGGCTTTCCCTGAAGACTATACAGTTAATAGTTTCCTAGAAGGAAACGATCGTGGACCTATGACTTGCCCTCGTTGTCATGCTGTATTTTGTCATGATTGCTATGATCCCCACGCAGAACCCGTAACAGATTCAAGTTCTGATACAGATGGTGATAATTAAAAATATTTTTAGTGTTATATGGTTTATGTTACTAAAACCATCACAGAAACGAATTAATTCAGTAATATGTTCACTACTAACAATATTAATAATATACTGAAGTTTAATATAAAATGTTTATGTATCTATATAAAAAGGTTATATACTACTAAAACTTTATTTTTTTTATTCTATGAAATGCTATACAATACTATAATTATATCTATTCTAGAAGTACTTTTAGTTACTGTTCCCGTATTGTTAACCGTTGCTTTTGTTACAGTAGCAGAAAGAAAAACAATGGCAAGCATGCAAAGGAGGCTGGGACCAAATGTTGTTGGATATTATGGTTTACTACAAGCCTTTGCTGATGCGTTGAAACTTATTATAAAAGAATACATATCACCTACTCAGGCAAATCTTGTGCTATTTTTCCTGGGTCCAATTATAACTTTAATCTTTTCGTTATTAGGATATGCGGTTATACCGTATGGTCCCGGAATGGCTATATGAGATTTCAATCTTGGTATACTGTATATGTTAGCAGTTTCTTCTCTTGCTACTTACGGTATACTATTAGCAGGGTGATCTGCTAACTCTAAGTATGCTTTTTTAGGTTCCTTAAGAAGTACTGCACAACTTATAAGTTATGAGTTGATACTAAGTTCTGCGATACTGCTTGTGATATTATTAACAGGAAGCTTAAACTTAACTGTTACCATAGAATCTCAAAGATCAATATGATTTATATTACCACTTCTGCCTGTTTTTATTATATTTTTTATAGGTTCTGTTGCAGAAACAAATAGAGCTCCATTCGATTTAGCTGAAGCAGAATCGGAATTAGTTAGTGGGTTCATGACAGAACACGCTGCGGTTATATTTGTTTTCTTTTTCCTAGCAGAATATGCCAGTATAGTTCTTATCTGTATACTAAACAGTATACTTTTCCTTGGTGGTTACTTGTTAGATTACACTTATATATTACAAATATTTTATATTTTAGACGATTTTTTCATGTTTACTCCTAATCCCGCAAGTGTACCAGACCTATTATTTACAGTTACTTCATATCCATTAATAGAGGGTATGATATACGGTTTAACCATAGGAATAAAATCTTGTGTAATGGTTTTTGTTTTTATATGAGTTAGAGCCTCTTTTCCTAGAATACGTTTTGACCAATTAATGTCATTTTCTTGAACTATATTACTACCGATCGTTATTGCTTTTATTGTAATTGTTCCATGTATTATATACAGTTTTGATATTATACCTAGTAATGTTTACTTGTTTTAAAAATCATTATATCACGATTGCACTAAATATCGACCTCTATTGTTTTTTTATATTTAAATAAATTATCTTATAATCATACAACCTACTGTTAAAAAAAAACTAATATATATATTCTCTGCTAAGTAATAGAGTTGTCTAATTATCAATTTAAGTTGATGATCAAATGAGAAATACAAAAAATAACTATGGAATGTTAAATTTATTTGTTTTAAATGAAACTTTCACTAATGGCTTAAACTATAGCTTACTAAATATTATGGAGGGTACGTCCATATTATGTGGAATATCTGTAATTGTAAGCAAAAACCCTATAGTTTCAGTACTGTTTTTAATAGGGTTATTTTTGAACATATCAGGTTATTTAATGATGTTAGGAATTAACTTTATAGGTTTGTCGTATTTATTAGTGTACGTAGGAGCCGTGTCTATATTGTTTTTATTTATACTAATGTTAATTAACGTAAGAATATCTGAACTTGTAACTGACACGAATAATAGTATACCATTAGCTATTATTATTGGTATACTATTTAATATAACCCTTTACAAATTATTACCTTCTAATGTAATTACAGGAAGTAATGTATTTGCTTACAATATTCTTGGCAGTTTTATATCTAAACAAGGTAACCCTTTACCTACCATGACTTACTCTACTGTAAATGCACCATTATTGCATAATGATTTATCTTTTGTAACTTCCCAAGCATGAGATGGTGCTTTAGCAGAATCATCTCATATAACAAGTATTGGTAACATTATCTATAGTACTTACCCTATATGGTTAATATTAACATCCATAATTCTGTTATTAGCTATGGTAGGTGCTATTGTTATAACAATAAAACAATAGTATAATATATATATAAAAATAGTAATTACATAGCTATATGTAGTGTGACAATGTTAAACTCTGTTGCTAAACAAGTCACTTTATTTTTTTTTTTTTCTTGTTTATAATACAGTAAGAGGAATGTTCATTAGTTTTAACTTAATTTAGTATGTTACTTATTTCATTGTTATTTATACCTTTAATAGGTATATTCATTATATCTGCTATGCCTGATAACAAATCTTATTTGGCTCTTAAACAAAGCAAAATTATTGCACTAACAACATCGACTTTTAATCTGTTAATATCTTTAATCATATTTATATTGTTTAATTTTAGCACTAACCAATTTCAATTTGTACAAGAATACCATAAAATTAATAGTTTTGATTTTTACTTGGGAGTAGACGGCATATCAATTTACTTTATACTATTAACAACAATAATAATGCCTATTTCACTCTTGTCAAACTGAAGTTCTATATCAGAAAATGTCAAATCTTACCTAATAATAATACTGTTATTAGAAACGCTCTTACTTGCTGTATTTCTTGTACTTGATATACTGCTGTTTTATATTTTCTTCGAAAGTATATTACCTCCTCTGTTCTTGCTAATAGGTATTTTCGGTTCAAGTAATAGAGTTAGAGCCAGTTTTTATTTATTTTTATACACATTGTTAGGTTCTTTATTTTTACTATTATCGATATTGACGATGTCTTCAATAATGGGTACCACTGATTTTGACGCCTTGTACAAAACAAACTTTAATTTCTACACTCAAATATTTTTGTTTTGCGGTATATTTGTAGCTTTTGCTGTTAAAACACCCACAATATTTTTGAACACTTGACTATTGAAAGCACATGTTGAATCTCCACTAGGAGGAAGTATTATATTAGCTGGTATAGTGCTAAAGTTAAGCTTATACGGTATATTAAGATTAATTTTACCTATTTTACCTCAAGCCTACATGTTTTTCACACCTATGGTATATGTAATAGGGGTTATAACTATAATATATGCGAGCTTTAGTACATTGAGAACAATAGATGTTAAAGAACTAATAGCTTATAGTTCTGTTTCACATGCAGCAGTTTATTTACTAGGAGTATTTAGTAACACTATACAAGGAATTGAAGGTGGAATAGTGTTAGGCTTAGCACACGGTTTTGTGTCTTCTGGTTTGTTTATATGTGCAGGAGGAGTGCTATATGACAGATCATCTACTAGATTAATCACCTTTTATAGAGGTATTACGCAAGTAATGCCTTTATTCTCCATATTATTTTTTATCCTTTGTCTAGGAAATGCTGGTACACCTTTATCTCTTAATTTTATTGGTGAATTCATGTGTTTATACGGAACTTTTGAAAGATTACCCTTATTGGGAGTATTTGCTAGTTCTTCTATTGTTTTTAGTGCTGCGTATACTATGTATATGTTTAACAGAATAGCTTTCGCAGGATCATTTTCTAAATTCTTTAAATTTAATATTCCTGATTTGAGCAAACGTGAATACTATATACTGCTAGTTTTAGTTGTATTTACCGTACTACTTGGTATATATCCTGCTCCTATATTAGACGGTTTACATTATTCTGTGTCTTCACTAATATATTGCACAAAAATAATATAAATTATTGATAACAATGTTAAAGTATAATCTTATTTAGTTTACATACTATTTATATATATGCTAAATAAACTTAGGTTAAAAAATCTAATGAAATTTGTAATTTTGGTTAAAATGTAAGTAATGTATTATAAATGAATACATTTTTACTTTTTCGATCAATTAACATACAAGCCATATAATGAATAATATACATACATAACACATTAACTGTATATAATGTATGGTATATTATTAAAAATTTTCAGTTTTACTTATATAGATAAAGTACGTCTGTCATGAGAGAAAATTAAAATGAGAATTTGAAAAAGTCACCCTTTATTGAGTTTAGCTAATGGTTATTTAGTTGACTCTCCACAACCATCGAATCTAAGTTACGCGTGAAATTTTGGTTCTTTACTTGCCTTATGTTTAATTATACCTGTGATACTAGATGTTGCATTAATTACACTTTACAGCCCTAGTGTCTTAGTAGAGATATTTAACTTAGTTCAAGACTTAGTCCAAAATCTAGTTGAATTAATCTCAAAAGGTTCTTGCTTAGCGTTTACTCCTGGTTTAGTCCTGGCTAAAGGGAGTGAAGCTTCTATGGAAGAAAGGAAATCTAAATTAGAAGAATTCGATAAGGCAAGTAAAGACTTGCGTGAAAAAAGAGTAGAACGTGAAATATATAATAATGAACATTCTGCTGCTGGAGATGATGTGGACAGTGAAGGGGAGTGGGACAAGGAAGGAGAACAACGCGCTCTAGAGAAGATGGAAAAAGCAGAAGAGGAGATTGACACAATAAAAGAAACTATATTAGAAATCTGAACCTGAATTACTAGTTAGATTTAATTATCATATATAGTCTGCCTCTGCGTACACTTTTATTTCTACTTCCTTATCCCTTATTTTCGTATGGTAAATATATAATGCACTAACTATATAGTCTCTAGTTTAACTTGTATAAATAAAGTAGCTTTATTACAACAATAAAAACAAAAATGAGAATTTGAAAAAGTCACCCTTTATTGAGTTTAGCTAATGGTTATTTAGTTGACTCTCCACAACCATCGAATCTAAGTTACGCTTGAAATTTTGGTTCTTTACTTGCTTTATGTTTAATTATACAAATTATAACAGGTGTTACACTAGCAATGCACTATAACCCTAGTGTATTAGAAGCATTTAACTCAGTAGAACATATTATGAGAGATGTAAATAATGGATGACTAATACGTTATTTACACTCCAACACAGCTTCAGCTTTCTTCTTTCTAGTGTACCTACATATAGGAAGAGGATTATATTACGGGTCATATAAAGCACCTAGAACACTAGTGTGAACAATAGGTACTGTAATATTTATATTGATGATGGCTACAGCTTTTTTAGGATATGTTCTTCCCTATGGTCAAATGTCACTATGAGGTGCAACAGTTATAACTAATCTAATGAGTGCTATACCATGAGTAGGACAAGACATTGTTGAATTTATTTGAGGAGGTTTTTCTGTGAATAATGCAACATTAAACAGATTCTTTGCGTTACATTTTGTCTTACCTTTCGTATTAGCTGCATTAGCACTAATGCACCTTATAGCATTACATGATAGTGCAGGGTCTGGTAATCCTTTAGGAGTTTCAGGTAACTACGATAGATTACCTTTTGCTCCTTACTTTATTTTTAAAGATCTTATCACAATCTTTTTATTTATTATCGTTTTATCAGTATTTGTGTTTTTCATGCCTAATGTTCTAGGAGACAGTGAAAATTATGTAATGGCCAATCCTATGCAAACTCCTCCTGCAATAGTTCCTGAATGATATTTATTACCGTTTTATGCTATATTAAGATCAATACCTAATAAATTATTAGGAGTTATAGCCATGTTTTCCGCTATATTAATATTACTAGTGATGCCTTTCACAGATTTAAGTAGAAGCAGAGGTCTACAATTCAGACCTTTAAGTAAGATAGCTTTTTACATTTTTGTGGCGAACTTCTTAATATTAATGCAACTTGGAGCTAAACACGTTGAATCTCCTTTCATAGAGTTTGGGCAGATCAGTACCGTTTTATACTTTTCACACTTTTTAATAATAGTGCCTATGGTTAGTTTATTAGAGAACAGTTTAATAGAATTACACACTAGCAAATCAATAAATAAGTAAGTAATAATAATAAAAAAAAAAATAATTAAAATTATTCAAAACATAATGATTAGGTTTAGTGATATTTACACGGGTATTTATATACTACCACACTAAATACCTTGCATGCAATTTGAGTTTATTCAGATATTGCTGAATAAAGTAACCTCATGAGGTTATTTCGCTAAATTTAACGTCAAATATCATGATATTTAGAGCTGGAAAAAAAAACTATAGAATATTTGGCGAATAAACGATTGCTCGACGTTTATTTAACTTTATATAATAGCATGTACTATCGTCAACATGTTTAGTCGCTTATATTTTAAGTATACAAGTATATAATTATAGTGCTAATATCTCTATTAATATTCTTACTACTATCGAATGCTGTTACTTATAGACAAGATAAATCTATTCTATTTTCAAGAGTGGTGATTACAGCTCTCATTTCTTCTGGTTATTTAGCCGCTAACAGCTTGCATATACAACCATTGGAAAGGGGGATAGGTATATACGGAGGATTGTTTAACGTTACTACGTTTACACAGACATTTAATGTATTTATTTTACTAGTCAGTGCGATAATATTGACATTAACTGCCTTTTATCCTAGAAAAGTGTATGTTGAAAACCATTCTTCTTTGCGTAGTTTGATCACCTCTAAGTTTTTATATAATAAAGCAGTTATTTCAAATAAAACTGGAGAACAATTTCGTATAATAGAATACGCCTTAATTATTGTGTTCATACTATGTGGGGCAGTGTTTTTGATCAGTACTGGAGATTTAATTTCCGTATTTCTATCTATAGAACTGCAAAGTTATGGTTTGTACATATTATCTACACTTTACAGAGATTCAGAATCTGCAACTGCGAGTGGATTAACTTATTTCTTATTAGGAGGACTTTCTTCTTGTTTTATATTATTAGGTTCTGCGTTAATATATGCAAATTCAGGTACTACAAACTTGGATAATATTTATATAATCGCTAGTATTAGCGAAATTTCAGATGTACCTACTGTAATGTATTGATATCAACCCTATTACTTGCATTTATCCTTAATAGTTATGTCAGTGGGATTCTTGTTTAAAGTAAGCGCGGCACCGTTTCATTTTTGATCCCCTGACGTATATGACGGTATACCTACAATAGTAACTACCTACGTAGCGATTATCGCAAAAATATCTATATTCGCATTTTTCTTAGAGTTAGTATATTACACAGAGTACTATATTTTAGATTTTTCTTGAAAAAATATATTAATTTTAAGCAGTTTGTTTTCTTTAATTATAGGATCAGTGTTGGGTCTTACACAATTCAGAATTAAAAGATTGTTTGCTTATAGTACGATCAGCCATGTGGGGTTCATTCTGTTAGCATTATCTATAAACAGTGCAGAATCTATTCAATCATACATTTTTTATATATTACAATACTCTTTATCTAACCTAAATGCTTTTGTTATTCTAGTAAGTATAGGATTTACTTTTTACTTGTATGTGTACGAAGAAAAAGAACCACAAGATAATCTGGTTGACAAAAATAATTCTCCTGTGCAACTAATTAACCAAATTAAAGGGTATTTCTACATTAACCCGTATATTTCTATTAGTCTTGCTATCACATTATTCTCATTTGTAGGTGTTCCTCCTATAGTGGGATTTTTCGCAAAACAAATGATATTAAGTGCTGCACTAGACAGCGGTTATGTATTTATGTCTCTCGTGGCGATTATTACTAGCGTTATAGGTGCCGCATATTACTTAAATTTAGTTAAACAAATATTCTTTTTCAAAGAAAGTTATAAAATAAACCCCTCTATCCAGAACTTAAGTCTAACAGGACATATCGTTCCATTCAGTTCTACAGAAAACTATAAACCAAACCAAGTTAATTTAATCACGTTTAAACCGGAAAATATTACAATTAATAGTTCACTCAGTGTAATCATATCTATGCTAACATTACTATTGGTATTATTTATTTACACTCCAGCTGAATGATTCAATGTAGTTAGTATATTAAGCGTTATATTATTTAAAGGATAAATGACAAGTCAAACCTTTTTTTTTTTGTTTATTCCTATATTAGCAATTATATTATTAGGAGTGAATTTAATATTCGCTCCACATAACCCTTACGAGGAAAAAGATAGTGCTTTTGAATGTGGGTTTCACTCATTTTTGGGCCAAAACAGAAGCGAATTCAGTATATCATTTTTTATTTTTGCGTTGTTATTTTTACTTTTTGATTTAGAAATATTATTGGTTTATCCCTATATTGTAAGTGGTTATGTTAATGGTATATTCGGATTAATTATAATGTTACTATTCTTTATTGTTCTTACTCTGGGTTTTGCCTTTGAACTGGGTAAAAATGCTCTTACTATCGAAAGTAGACAGACAAACACACAGTTTTATGATAGATACTTTGAAAAATAGAAGAGCAGTTAAGTATAGCACTATTAATAGAGGTATTAGACCAAATTATCCCCCATCTTCAAACTTTGCAAGCAGATTACACAGTTGAAAACTTTGTATTCTTGAATTCGGATATAGATATAATGAACGGATATACCATGCGTTTGGTTAATGCAGCTAGCCTCCAGCCCAACTATCCTCATATTTATGACAGTACAATTTTAATCTCAGATTTCATGGAAAACATGAACATATATGTTCATGTTACTGAGGAAAATGGTATAGAAAGGGTTCCAATGCACTTGGATGGAATGACAAGATTGGATAAATTTTTACGCGAAATAAGATATGTTATAGCTGATAATAACAATGATTTAGCACATTTAGATAATGATATTAGTACATCTCCTAATCTTTATCAGTTGATAATCTCTATCGGTATAATGGTCGCTTTGAATTACCTTTTGGGACAGGATACTGCCCAGGACATGGTATGTGCATAATATAATAAAAAAACATTTTTCCATTAAAGCTTCGACTTTTAAATTATGTAGAATTATACTACAATTATAATCTTTTTTTTTTTTTTTACTATGATACAACTAATCCCTTTATACTCGGTTATCGATATAACTCCTCCTTCAATTATCAATATGATTGACTACTGATTCATAATTCTATTCGTGCTGATACTTTTATCAGAGATGGTGTCTGAACCTGCACAAAGTTTAATACATAAAGATAATGTTCCCGAAAGAAACAACGTAGATCTTTATTATACAAAGGTAATTTCTACTGTATATGTTTATGATAAACTGGATCCTACAGGTACCAGACTACACTCTTTGTTTTCGGGTAGAGCTTATTATACGGGATACTTAAACAGTAGATCTTGTGTAATTGTAGGCTTTACAGGAGGTCTCGCCATCTTTAATAACAATACTTGAGTTAGATTATCGGCTCTGAAATATAGAGCAGTAGAGGTGGAAAGACATTCCACTATTACCACTAATGGTGTCCCTATACGCAAAAACGCCAATGAAGCTAATGCTGTATACTTCGTTCACCCTGATAACTAACAATTACTAAACGTTTAAAAACTGTTGGCATAGGATATACGTTGGATAATTATATAAAACTATTCCACTAAAGCTTTGACTTTTAGGTCATGTTGTGCTTTTTACAACTACCATTATACCTCTTACACCATGCCGCAGTTAGTTCCTTTTTATTTCATTAATCAAGTATTGTTCGCGTTTACAATTATTGTTTTGCTAGTATATGTTTTTTCAAAATACGTATTACCTAGATTTATTCGTCTTTTCTCAACTCGTACGTTTATAAGCAAATTATAAGTAGTCTCAGCATTTATATTTTATGTTAAATACATATTGTGTTTATATCTTACTATAATATTATATTGGCTTTTTTTATTTATGTTCTATTTAAATGAACATTACTATAATAATAATATCATATAATATACTTAAACTAGCGGAGATATCAGTAAGTAATACCTCAATTTTATGAGTATGTTTAATAATAGAACAGCCATGGGCACTAACCCAAATATTATTTTAAAGGTGAAAGGCATTACATATGTTTAGTCGTAATAAAAAAAATAAACAAATAATTATTATTTATTTTTTTAACTGTAGCTATCTTTACAAATCTTAATAAATATAACATGATTTTGAGGATGACAGAATTTAATATATTGAGTCCTTTAGACCAATTCGAAATAAGGAATCTTATAAGTTTGGATGCTCCTGTACTAGGTAATTTATCATTATCTTTAACTAATATAGGATTATATTTAACTATAGGAGGGTACCTAGTGTTTGCATTAAGCACAATTGCTACTAACAATGAAAGAGTAGTATCAAATCATTGATCTGTATGCCAAGAAACTATATATGCAACTGTGCATAGTATAGTGGTTAACCAAATAAACGAAAAGAAAGGTCAAATATATTTTCCTTTTATTTACGTTTTATTTGTATTTATTTTAATTAATAATTTAATAGGTATGATACCATATAGTTTTGCTTCAACTAGCCACTTCATTTTAACTTTTTCTTTAAGTTTTACTGTGGTATTAGGTGCAACAATATTAGGATTAAGTAAACACGGATTAGAATTTTTTTCTCTGTTTGTGCCTGCAGGCTGTCCCTTAGGTCTGTTACCTTTACTAGTGTTAATAGAATTTATATCATATTTAGCTAGAAATGTGTCGCTAGGTCTAAGATTGGCTGCAAATGTATTATCAGGTCACATGCTTTTAAATATTCTAAGTGGATTTACCTATAACATAATGACATCTGGTTTTATCTTTTTGTTATTGGGTCTGTTACCTCTTGCTTTTATAATAGCCTTTTCTGGGTTAGAACTAGGAATTGCATTTATTCAAGCTCAAGTGTTCGTAGTTTTATCTTGTTCTTATATCAAAGATACACTGGAATTACACTAATAAGTATTTTTTTTCTTTAAAAACTTTATATAAATATATTATTATACTTGCAAGTGATACACATTGTACGATAATTATTAATTATAGCAAGGTTTAGTACTTTTTATGCAGACATAAAAATAAAAATTTTGGTTTTGAACAGAAAATATTCAGTGAAAACGTACCCTCTGCAAAGTTTTATTTTAGTATTATGTACAACAACAGGAACCATCTTATTTGTATCCATACAAATCAAAATGAATAACGAATTTTTGTTGTACAACCTAAGTCTGATTAGTTACACACGTATAAGTGTTACTACGATATTTTGTGATACTCCACCATTTTGATTTGTACTATATTTAGTACTTATATCAGTAATATAATGTATGATGTCTATCATATGCTAATCGTTATAATTACGGCTATAGGTTAATGGTAGACCATTCGTCTTCCAAACGATATGTACCGATTCGATTTCGGTTGGCCGTATATTCATCATAAGTAACTAGAGCTATTAACTTAATTGGTAAAGTACTTCCTTGTCGAGGAAGTGGATGTCGGATCGTAGCCGACCTAGCTCGTGTTTAATGTGGTACGCCATTATAGAAGGAAAAGTCGCTATAGGTAGGGCAAGATATTTGCTAAATATTGTGTTTTAACACCTGGATGTTCAAATCATCTCTTTTCCGTACAACAACGATTATATTTGGTGTTTCACCTTATAAGAGTATAGTTTAATTGGCAAAATAGGAAGCTTCAAACTTCAAATTCTCAGTTCAAGTCTGAGTGCTCTTGTCTTTATAGATTCCTTAACTTAATAGGTAAAGTGTACTTTTGATAAGAGTGTGTTCGATGTTCAAGTCATCGAGGAATTAGTATAAACTGTATTTCTAAAGAGAATTGGCTGAGTGGTCTATAGCGGTAAGCTTGAAACTTATTTGGTGTAATAACCACATCCGTTCGAATCGGATATTCTCTGAAATGATTTTATTTACTAACGGGTTAGAGCCAGGTTGGTCAGGCGCCTCATTTGGGTTGAGGATGTGTTATGTTCGAATCATAATAACCCGATCTATATTTTCCTCATAGCAATGAACGTAGACTATATGAATTTCTAAAATAAGTTTTAGTTTTCTACATTTATTATTGCTTATTATAATAATGTTAAAAGCAACAAAGCAAAAACTGAAGTTATATAGTTTTAAAAACTGTCTACTTTTCATTAGTATTGGTTTTTCCATGACATACTTATTGTCTATTCAACAGTTAAAACACGATGATTATAAATCGACTTTTGTGGTAACTTCACTAGCTGCATTAACCAAACTGCATACTGGTTTTGGACCTTTTACTCATGAAAACATAGTACAAATTGTTTACTTTTAGATATACTGTTTGTCAGTGAAAACATCACTCCTATTAAATTAGTACTGTTAAAGATTTTTATTTAATAACACTTGTTAATGACTAAACCAATGTAGAACCGAGAAATTATTCAATACTTTTCTCTAGTATTAAAGGTAATAAACAAGCAAATAAGTAATAAAGTGTTTGCTAGATTCAATTATAGCAGTTTCACCCAAATACTTAGTAATACATATACTGTAATACCTAGAACGGTAGAAATAATGTTAATTGTGCTTTGAAGAGGAAGGCTTGCAAAAACATGGGGTTTAGGCGGAGAACTTAAAGTTCACTATAAGCTAGTATAAGCTCTATTTAACAATCCTTGTAACATGTTTGTATATAATTGAAAAGTTGTTCATGGATATCTTGAAACACTTTTACCTTCAACTAATTGATTATATGTGATATTCAAGAATAATCATGTTGCAACTACAGATACTATCGACCCAAAACTACTGATTAAGTTTCATTTTGCGAATGCGTCTGGGTAATCATTTATTCTTATTGGCGTTCCTTGTAAACCTAAGAAATGTTGAGGGAAGAAAGTCATATTGGCATTCCTTGTAAACCTAAGAAATGTTGAGGGAAAAAAGTCATATTTACTCCAATGAATAATATTCAGAAGTGTACTTTTCCTAATAATTGGTTGTGAACCATTGGCCAAAACCACTCCACTGAATCCTCCTACTGTAAACATCAACACAAATCCCATACCAGGACCTATCATTTTTAATATAATAGTAATAAAAGGGCTAGTAAAAACTAAGCTCCTTTTTAGCTCATTCTAGTGTATCAACTACAGACTGTGGTCTAGGAGTAACATTACTAAATGGCATTTTATGTTGTAAATTATTAGCGACGACAAGATTTCAAATCTTTGTTCTCGACTGCAGTTGCAGATTTAATTTAACGTATTCATCGCTTGCTTTACATCATATATCTGTTAATTCGCTGGTTTTTTTTGCATCTGTTTCTGCGTCCAATTCACCGGATTTAACTTCAGCTCAAGTAGATAAATATCTATTTACTAACCTCCCCAACTTACCACTGGTTGAATTTAAATCATGGTTGTTCACTATTAAAGTGTTCATTGTTTCTTCTTTGTCTAAAGGTAAGTTAGGAGTTGTATTAGAAGCATTACCCCCTGACGAGCCGGAAGAGCCTTGATCCATATATAATCCCAATTTTCCACTAAGAGGTTGTTCACCACATGATAGGTTCTGAGACATCTGCATACCTTGTCCCAAAACTCCACCCAATGCTGCACCAAACCACTTAACAGACTCTATTAATTGTTCGTGAAATTCGAATATGCTTGGATAAAAAAAAAACATAAAGCCTGTAGACGCAAGGATAACGGTCAAGAATGTAGATACCAACTGTCTAAAAGATGGTTCCTTACCGGAAAAGTTAGACCTGATAATCAACGTTAGACAAGATACTAATCCAAGTACTAATGGCACAACCCATTCTATGGAAAAGATATTAGCCATAACTATTAAGGGAATTTTGACTGACACTCCTACTAACAGACATAAAAAAAACCCAGAAACAATTGACCCTAATAACGGTAATATTATTATTGCAAAATACATTATTTAAACTCGATTGCCACACTTCCTCTTAATCTGTAAAATGCTACTAATATACCTAGTCCAATTGCAG
>Ga0325400_1003325_pt1 | contig 14478 bp, 5 predicted proteins | sample PopdelMetagenome_2_FD_205662 | JGI IMG/M metagenome (GOLD analysis project Ga0325400, IMG submission 205662) | Populus deltoides microbial communities from Bellville, Georgia, United States - Xylem-PdKOR-R1 | ecosystem: Host-associated > Plants > Phyllosphere > Stem > Wood/Secondary xylem... | reverse complement strand
TTCATTTGTATACAGGCTGGTGTGGTGCTGGAGCTGATCACTATGAGCCTTTGATTGCTCATCCATCTTCACTTCTTTCACAGGAGAAGGTTGCTGTAGTACTTGGAGGGCATTAGTCCTGCTGTTTGGTGACTTAGGAGTAGCTGCATTCTTTTTTCTCCATAGTGTTCGGCTTTGCAATGTTGTTCTCCTGATTTTTTTTCCCGGATCATCAGGAGGCTTGCGCATGACACTCATTTTTTTAAGATCATTTAGCATTGATCGTTTGACTCGCAGGTTCACGCCTGCACTTGAGCAATCTCGTAGTACTTGTAGTTGGTTTTGTCGGCTTTTTATTTTTATTCTTGAGTTTTCAGAGGGGGTGGTTGGTTGTATGACCTGGTGCATTTCCGTCCAAAGCTGGAACAGTATCATTCTGTTGTATCGTAAACTGGATCGATTCTACTCAATGATAGAATCTGCAAGTGATTTTTTTCCCGTCCCTTCTCTAGGATGACAGCTTTATTGTCTGAAAACTCAGGTTATGGAAACGAAGTGAACAGTGTCTAAATTGGTTCTGCGTGGGACCAGATCAACCATATTAGTACTGTTTTATTGCATTAGCCAGAATCTCTCTACTGGCCCTCGCGTGGTGCTTTCACAGAGTGTAATGTGAATAAAAACTCAAGCTCAGAATATCACCCACGATTCTGCGAGATTCGGTTCCGTTTGGGAATTTGAAACGGGTCTGTCAAAAATTTAATTTTTTTTAAAATTAATTATCTTAACATTTATAAATAAAAAAATATTTTAAAAAGCATGATGTGACAGACACTATGAATGGCTGTGATGTTGCGTGATGAAGCAAGACATTGGAAAAAAAGCAATATAACTATAATTTCTCCAAGGTACTGTAATATTCACTGATTAATTTGTGATTGCAATAATCAGCCTCACAAGGAGGTCCTGATTATTAGTCTAATCAATATAAGGGACACCTCTCCGAAGCACCACGCACTGATTCAAAGATTTGATACATCACAGCAACAGTTGCTTTAATTTCTCCCCTTGTAGCATATAAAGGCATGTCTTCATAGCCCTCATGCTTTTGCCAAGTCTCCAGAAAATAAATTGTACTTGGAGACGAAAGCATCAACTTTTGCACGTCATCCTTTCTTTTAAAGCTCTTCATAATTCCTCTTCCCCCCTACGGTAAACATGGTTCCTTGGGGAATCTAAGGAAATTTCCAGCTCGCAAAAGCAAGTGCGTGCCAATTTGTTGAATCTACAGCCTACAGGACTCTTCAAATTAAAAAAAGGGTGTCTAGCATTTGTATCTGTGAGGAAGGAAGGTTGTATCCGCAGAGGGTTATTGTCATAGCCGACCATGACATATAAGACAACAACTTGGATAATAGCTCAAGACTGCTTCCACTTTAAAAAAAAAAAAAACTTCAAGAATAAATAGAGTATATTTGTTAATTATACTTTATATAAAATAAAATAAAATCTCAAATACAAATGAAGATTGCTCAAGATCTTACTTGTTATAAATACATAAAAATAATAAAAAAAGTATTTTTAAAATATTTTAAAACAACTCAATTATAATTTATCCAAGATAACTATTTACCTTACACAGGCTCCAATTATTGTCGCTGGTAACTTGACATAACCCCTCAAGGTTGACATCAATAAAAATCATAGCATCTACCAAACCAGATCCACCATCCACGCATGATTTGATTTGATCACCTCATGTGGTAGCTTCTCTTCATAAAGCCACTACTATTTCCTCCAGAAGTGACTCGAAACTACTCAAGCTTTTAAACTTTCCCCTTTCCAAAAATAGAAGTATATGGTGAATGAAATTGTTGTGCTCAAGTTTCTGATAGCCTTCCTAATACTTACTATTCTGTATATTGTAGCTAGCTAGGTTGGGATCATGAGCTAACAAGTAATTCCAAGTATTCTATACTCCCAGCAACACTTGTTTTTAGCAAGACATTCCTGTGCAATTAAAAATTGTCGGCGAACTCATACGACCAAGTTAAAACTACAGAAAATCTTTGGATGTGGATGAGTCTCTCTCGCATCACAATTTAGGAGTGCACTACTCGATCCTAAGTCCTCACAACGTGTGACCTTAACTGTCGATATTGAAATTAGTGTCAAGCAGGCCATAATAATTTAGGTTTCTCATCAATAAAATCAAAGCATGGCCATGATGATTAGTTTAGATACTAAAGCTGTAGATTGTGCTGGGTTTTATGCTGGAATCTTGCTTTGCCTAGTAAAAGAGTTGCCGACCTAGAACTATTTTGACAATGACCTTTGCACCTCTTTCACAAGTTCCTTTAGTGTCTCCATTCAACAAATGTGCTGCCATCTGCTTCAATTATAGGAGGAAAAGCATGGAAAACAAGAATAAAAAAACATAGAAAATAAATGTCCATTTCCACCACAGTTCTCTTCTGTTCAAAAGCCAAAAAGCAATTATCAGTTAGAAATCACGTGCACTTCTTGAAAGAATATGCATAACATATTCAGGGGCTAGAAAATAAATCTAAAAGATTTAGAGGAGGAAAGATTCTGAGCAGCAAATTAAGGATTAGATTTCACAGTAGTTATAATAATAAGCATTGTAGTGCAATAATTAACTGAAAACAGACAGGACGTTTGTACCTCTAAGCCCATAACACCATTATTAAAGAGATAATGAACCGGTATACCATTCCCACATTGCTATATATGCTACATGCATGCATAGCTTGAACTTTTGGCCTAGTTCATAGTTATCCTATGCCAAATTGCCACTAGATCTGATTTCACAGACTGGATAGTTGAATCCAGCGAGTAGGGGTCATCACAGGTTGCTGATTCTAAACACGTATTAATTAAGATTTAGATGGAGTGTTCAAAACCATCAACAGAAATAGTGGAAAGCAATGGAGGCTATAAAACAAAAGCAACCAAAACGAACGCATTCTCAACCTGCCATGCCTTTTCACAAAAGTAATTTCCTATTCCCTTAAACAACAAGAAAGTAGCCTCTCTATATAAGTCCTTGTCTCCACTGCTTCATTGTCTGTCAGATGTGAGTCCTCATCGATAATTAGCCTCTTCTAACTAAGTTCTCCACGACTTTCCAAAAAAAAATTCTCTCTGAACTCGCTTATAAATTAACCCCACTAGTCTGCTTGTTAAACCTGTTTCAACAATGGATTCTATAAGAAAGGCTAAAAAGATTCAAGCTATGCACAGTTTCAAGAATCAGTTTTATTACAATCTCATGTTTCATTCTTTCCTTGCCTTGACATGTAGTTTGCTTTGTTCCTCTCCTCTTTGGTTTCCCTCTCTGTGTTCATCCATGAAGCATTTTCTGTTTCTATCTCTCCCAAACAAGCTTTCCTCCTACTTTGGCCCCAAGTGCTTGTTTATACTGGTAAATGTAATTGTTGTCTTTCTTGTTGGAGAATCAAGGCTTGTTGGGTCACAGTCATCTCCAGTAGGCGGAATTTATGATGACTACGTAGAGAGGAGCAGGAGTCTTAGAGGAGTCTCAACTCACCAAGACAAGGCAGAGGAGAGCAAACTGGAGATTGACCAAGACCAACAGACTAATATTCAAGATAAAGAAGTAGTGGTGAAGGCAGAAGATGATAAAGTTACTGAACTAACCAACGAAGGAGATAAGGATGTTCATGAAGAAGCTGGAGTGGAAGATGATCAGCATGAGGAGAAGGACATAATTGAAGAAGAAGACAGTGGATTGCCCCCGGAGGAACTCAACAGAAGAGTTGAAGAGTTCATTGCAAGGGTTAATAAGCAACGGTGGCTCGAAGGCCAGTTTTTAGTCTGTTGTAAGTCGTAATTATTAGGATTTAGGACACTGTTGTGCCATCAGAAAGTGGGGTAAATAAATTCATGGAAATATTGTTTTTCTTATTGCTATGGCCATTGTTTTTGGCACAAATCTGTCAATATTTCATTTTTCTGCACTTGGAACTTAGAAGAAGGGCTTTGTGATTAACTCTACTTAATTATGAATATTCATCTCTATTGATAAATAGTTTATGAATAATGGACTCTTTATTTTAAATTTTTACTTTTCAGTTAAAATAAAAACAGAGAGAAAAACAAAAAAAAAAAGAAGCTCTGGTGCTTCGTATAGAAACATTGACAATTAATAGATTAATTGGTCTGGTGCATTTTGCAATTTTGCATCCACGCCTATCGTCAACTTTTTTTAAAAAAAAAAAGAATCAAGGTTGTAATGTAAAGATTTGGCGTTCTAATGGGCAGAAAACGACATAGCTGAATGGGGAACAAAACATGTTATTATACTGTTATATTATGATTTTATTAATAAAGCTTGCGGTACTTGATTATTTTAGCCCCTTTGCAACTCCCAGCTGGGTTCCGCGATGGTTTTTCAAGCAAGGGAGATCAATATACATAAATTAGTAATCTTTCAAAGCACCACTATTTGTCTCATCTAAGAAAAACAGGACTTCTTTGTCCACTTGGTGCACGACAAATTTGTATAGTTAATGTTCTGTTACCAGTCACAGCACTTCTGATGGCTTATGGTAGATAATGACTCCCAGAAGAGGTAAGTATTCTCATCGCATACTGAGTTTTGATGGTTTGCTGCAGTAACAGTAAAAGCACAATGTTATGTCTGCGTTGGGAATCGTATCGAGTTGAAAAGAAAAAGAAAAAAGCCCAAATGGGCATTTAATACCCTCTTTAGCTAGAACCATGAACTGCAGAATTTCAAAATAAGCAAATAAATATTACAGCATGTGGCACTTCTTGCTAGAGTTACAGATAGCTTAATTCAGTCATCAAACACTTGTAATGATCAGTTTGGTCACGAGACATGGAAGACAGGCGGCTGTTTCTGCTGTCTCTTTAGGTGGTGGGTTTGAAATGTCAAGGGGAATAATATTGCTTTTTTAGGAGGCGAGATAGTGCTCTTTCAATTTTCAAATGGGAACTCCTTGGATCCTGTGAGTATTTTCTGGGCCAGCCATGGCTCATATTCCTTCCTTCGCACACAAGTATGATAGTTCAACAGGAAAGAGGGCAACCATTGAGTTCGTTCTGATTAAACATAATCTCTTTCAATAAAATTGTCTTCAATCACCCCATCGAGTGACACTAATTTTTTTCTCAACTATAAAGACAAAGCTATGTCCTGGTTATAGAATAGGTTAGAAGTAGGTCACTGTTAAACTACCTCGTGATGGGTCCGAGTCTCCGTTTAGTCAGGATCAATTTGGATTTTTTAATAAATTTACGTTCAATAAAAAATAGCATATGAAAAGAAATTTCTTATTTATTTATATAAAAAAAAGCATTATTATTTTAGAAGAATTGGAAGGCCTAATTCTTTGTTTTAACAGCGTTGGACCAAACGGTTGCTCAACCAATCTCCAGTGATTCGATCTGTTCTGATTGACCTGATGAGATTCTCAGGGCACCAAATTCAGCTCTGTTTTCTCCCACAATTATACTCTGATGCCGAGTCCCTCTTAACACTCATCTTCATTCTTCCAAATTTGTGTTTGACACTTTTAAATCTCAAAAGAGAAAAGGAAGGAAACTGGAAAATCAATAACCATCAAATAGCATTTGGATTCACTAAATTGGATTTTATGGGGAATGTGTTCACAAGCACATGGTGACTTTTGGAATCCCAAGGTGTTACCAGCGGAAAAGAGCTGGAACTTGGCAGTGTGATCTTGTTCAAGATCCTAGATTCAACTCTTGCCGGTGCAAACAATACCATTAAGTTATCGGATTTGGGTCAAATCCATGAAATAACCGCGGTGTATTTGCGGAAAAATCCTTGTCGAAGGCCTATGCAACTCCGGAATTAGTCGGGACTCAGCCTAGACACCTTTTCTAAGCTAAAAAAAGAGACTTTTGGGTAGTTACAACTTACATGCATGAGAAATAGAGTCTTTAACTAACCTTGGTTCCCGTGCTTCAATACGGGTCGGGCCATTTTCCCATCAATGCCCAGCAGCACGTGAGGCTGCTACTTATTGGACGGGAGGAGTTTTTTCCCATCAGGAAGCAAGAAAGTTTATCCAAAAAAAAAATAGTACTATATTTTGATTCAATTATCGGATTGGGCTCTGCTGCCTGTCCTCCAGCTAGAAATCCTTAAACTAGGCTCAAGACATCTTGTTTGAAAATTTTTTATTTATTTAAATTTTATACTATTTTTTTTTGTTTTAGAATTCTAATTTGTTACCGAGAAATCAATTTTTTTTAACCAATTTAAAAGAATTGTAAACTTTTTTAAAATGAAATAATAAATTTAAAGTTGAAGTTTACAACCATTTTTGCTTTTCAAATATGTTTTTCTATGATTATTTTCGCTGTCTTTGTGCTTGCGCTTGCATCATATATACTATGCTTATACAGAATAATGAAAAAATCACTTAAATTTCATAAACCATCATATATTTTTATGGCACCTTGCAACCTGTTGTTTGAAACCTTGCCTATTTACAATTTCTATTTATTGATCGATGTAGTTTGCAATTGCATCCTCCATCCAAGAGCAATTTATTGTATTTTAAGGTTAGGAAAAAAAATTCACTTCTTGGTTAATAACCATTAAACTGACCAAAATGTCCCTACTCTTGAACTCAAACCAACAGCATTATTTGCCAAGTTCCAGTTAGTATTTTATGTTTTTTAAGAACAATACCTACATCATCATAAGGATATTTTGGGTATTTGAAAGTTGTTGCCTGAGCTGTTAACCTACTTCTTTTGAGAACGGGTTGAAAAGTGGAATTGGGCCCTGTCCCAGACCCTTTCCGGCTGTATTTTTTTTCAGGCGACTTGAGAGAGGTATACAGGCTAAGAATACCGGGGCCTTATGCTCCTTTGATTTTTGTCAGGTATCCATCCATGAGATCTTTAACATTTTATTTGAAAGCAGCAAGTCCAAGCGAACGGGGAAATATGGGAAACGAATAAAAACCTCTTAAAGAAGAGATTACTTAATGATAAATTATTGAGAAATAAGATTTTTAATTAGGTTTTTTTTTTTTTTTTTTTGATATGGTGACCCTATTCATTAGAATTTTGTGTTGTTTATTATTGATATTTTTCTTTTGTTGTTTTCCGTATGTGTTAGTTGGTATTAAAATCCAACGATTCCTAATGGTTAATAACTATGGATGGAGGATGTATTTGCATAACAAAATGTGCTCACTTAGAAGGGGATAAGATATTTCTCCCTCGAGAAGGGATGTTCAGGAACTAGTGATATAGTGCATGCAAAGACATATTGCAAAATTAACTTGTCAGTTAACGATGATAAAATTGTAAAGGCAAAATGAAGAATTATCATGCTGATTAACAAATATGAAGAAAAAAAAGTAGAGGATCATGTGGAGAGTAATCATGGATCCATGACCAATTATGAGAACTCATTTCAAAAGCATGAGTAGATGATGCAGCTTCTTGATCGGGATAAATATCGTGAAGATTTTGGTTATTCCATTTATAATGAAATAGATGTGAATTGCTACTCTCCATCAATTTATGATGTTTATTTTGATGATGATAATTTTGATAATGATACCATAAATAATGACAATAATGAAAGTGATAATGTCATCAATGGTGTCCTCATTAATAAGTTAGGGGTTAACTGCAAAGATAACGCAAAAGTGTTTAATAATTTTTTTTTTAATTTAAGCTATGTTGATCCATTTGATTATAAATTGACTATTATCAAAAATGTATATTTATTCAAGGTTTATATAAATACAACACATGATGATGAAGGAAGTTTAAGGTTTGTAATCCATTACTCTAAAAGCCAGTGTAAGAGGTATTATTTGTCAATTGATATTTTTTATGTAAAATCTAACATGAAAGAGTTAAGTTGATATCTAAAATTGTTGTATATCCAAAGAGAAGAAAGAAAATAGGTTGAAGAGTCTTGAATTCATTTATAAGATCGAGACAAAAATGATTTACACTCGAGGATAGGGTAAACTGATGTAGAAGGTTTATAAGGAAGATTATTTTTCCTTATTTTTATTTTTTCCTATTTATTTTAGAAAATTAGATGTTATGCTTAAAAATTTGGACTTTTATTGTTTTTCCTTTATTTTTTAGATTTTTTTAGTTTCTTTAGGTTGTATGTGGGTTTGTTTAAGGAGTTGTAAACCTGTTAAAAATGAGATTACTTGATGAATTATTAAGAAATAAAGTTTTAAATTAGAGGTTTTGATGCAGTGACCCTATTTGGTAGAGTTTTCTGTTGTTTTTTATTGTTATCTTTCTTATATTGTTTTTATCTATTTTAGTTGGTATACATACAATGTTTAAACTTGATAGATATTGACCCGAACCAAGTTGAATAAAGTCATGGTTAATAGAGATGGTGACACGAAGAGCTATGGTTAGGGGTGACAATTTCATCCAAACTTGATGGATATTGACTCGAACCAAGTTGAATAGGTAGAAAATTTTATGCATAGTTTGGGTAAAACTCGAAGATAAAATCTTGAGTTTCAAGTTAGGCACGAATACTATTTTACCCTACTTGAAGCCCTACCAAAATGCATTAATAACTTTAATACTGCTTTATATATATATATATATATATATATATATATATATATATATATATATATATATATATATAGAGAGAGAGAGAGAGAGAGAGAGAATTTAGAGTTTTAACTGTTAGACTTCCATTAGGATAATATTTAGATAGTGACTAGAGTTCAACAAGCATGGATCTTTACTATAACTGGTTTAGTATGATAAATCCTACACGCATCAATATAACTTTTCTAATTTATAAACAAGCAATAAACAAATTATGCCTAGTATGATATTTTCTTAGCTTTATTTTTTCCTCTCTTTTAATATTTGTAGGATAACTTGTTGGAGGGTGACTTGCCTCACCCTAAAAGCTCTTCAAAGGAGTGTGTTGTTGGCTTTTAAGGTAGGGTGTTGTTTCTTCGTGCTCCAGTTTATGACCTTGACAATAATCTTTTCATTTTTCTTTATCCTCGTGTCTCATTCACTTCATTGGTAATTAAAGGAAACCAACTAGCTTTGTAAACCCGTGAACAAATTTTTTTGGTGTTAAAAAAATTAATTAAATTAAATTAACTTGATAATAAAATAGGTTAATCAAAAAATAAAATGAAATAATATTGAATAATTATAAAAAAGGTTTATGGAATAAAACTTTTATGTACGGAGTTTTAAAAGTGAACCAAGATGAAATATCCAGTTAAATGAAAAATAAAACATGGAAGTTCAACATAAGAGAATTTTTGCAAATAATGTATAGTTGAGACTATAAATATGGTTGTTTATTTGCCAATGGCTGAAGTGATGAAGAAAAAAAAGGGAGGTTAGGGTTCTTTTATTTTTTCACTAGTTCATGAGAGAAAAGGTGTAATTTCAACTTAGATTAGTGAATCAAATGGAGTTTTGATGAATTAAGAGAAGATTTGAAAAATTTAGAAAAGGGTTTTAAGTTTAGAAAAGGGTGGAATTGGGAGTTAAAGGGAAAAGGTGAAGAAGGTTAACAAAAATTGGATTATTTCTTACAATTTATTCTTGAATGATTTTTATTATGAGGCAAAAACTACCCATATTATGATTCATTTAAATTCTAATGTGTTTTAAAGTTAATTATGTAGTGTATATATATTATGGAATGTTAGATTATATAGGTTGGATTGTTTATAATGGTAATCTTGGTTTGGAATTGTCGCACCCAATATCGCGACAACCTTTATGTTTCTAGAAAAAAAAATATTTGACATCTTATTCTTAGAGGGGAAAAATGTCTAGTTTAAGGAGTCATCATCTAGTATTATGGTTATTAGAAACCCTAACTGGTCAACAAAAATTATATGGTACGAGACTAATTACGTAAAAAGAAAGTTATTATCACCTTTTAAGTTTTGTATCAGAAGTAAGCTACATTGTTGATTTTGTTTTAAATTTGCGAAGGATTTGTTGTATTATGCTTTTGATGGTTTGACTATAATATTCATAAATATTTAACTACAAATACTTCCAACTCTTGTTGTAACACCCTTAAATTTTATTTATGTTATATTCATTGAAAAATTAGGAATTTTTTTGTGTGCATATAAGTGTGTGTGTGTGTGTGTGTGTGTATCATGATCCATGATCCCTAACTATCCTAACAATAATTTTAAGCTTATTATTAGTATTTACACATAGATATAATTTACACATTTTTCTTTCTTTTTAACACCATAATCTCTAATAAATTTTCTATAGACATATCCTTCAACTTTAGTTACTTGAGATGACTTCTCCATTACCAAACTTCATAGTTTGCTTGTAAAGTTTACTCCTTTTACCACCTTGGTCCTCATATTAATGGAAACCAAGTAATCACATAAACAATTCGGGTCTTCCTTAATTCCTGATCAAATCCATTACCACCTTAGTTATTTCATACATAGATGACTAAGTTCTATAACCACACCTTAGTTTTCGTTCCTACGAATGACTGAGTCATCTGTCCGTACCATCTTAGCCATGCCTCTGCGAATGACTAAGTCAAATACTATTCATTTTAGCTTTCCACCCCTTTGGAAACTAAGTCAAAATCATATGTTTATATCTTCTTAATTTCTAACCATTTAGACAACTAAGTCATACACATTATCTTTTATATTAATTAATTTCATTCATCGAATAATTCTTTTCATTTTTAACCATGACACAGTTCAGTTCTAATAATTATCAAATGTGCATAACAAAGACAACCCAATCACATAAAAGAAAATGAAAGAACAACTACAATAACTTTACATAGTTAAAGAGCGAAACACCAACCTGCAGTTCTAGGTGTTCGAGCTCGCTCTGCTAAAGTTCCAGCCACGAATGATCCTCCTATAACTAAAAGGAAGGTATTCTTGTTACAATATTCATATCCAGAATTGTAATACGCATATAATTTCATTGTCACGTTACATATTTCAATATTACATATTCCAATAATTCTCGTCTCAACATTAATTCCATTCATACTAATTAATTCTTCTGTTAGTATTTCTTATCAAAAATACATATTTCCCTAACTTAATTTCCCTTAAAATGCATCTTTTATTATCGGTAATAAATACCTTCAATCCTCATTGATTTACACTTTCATACTTCAATTATTTCTTTTTCATAACTCTTTAATTTAATTTTTTTTTTGTTTATATTTGATTTTACTAAGCATGACAAAATAACTATGTCATATAATCATCCAAATAAATCCTCACGCCATTTCTTATACCTTCATAATTAACAAACTTGTTCATGAACATATAATTTAATACTCTTTCTAATAATTTGCATTGTAATACATTAAATTCTCTACCTATATATATTAGCATGCATTGACATTAACCATTTATTTACTTACCTTTTCCACATATTATTATATCCCTATATACAACTTAATCATTTATGCATCAACACATCATAATCACACACAATTATACAAGCTTTATTACATTCCATGTTCATCCTCCTTTATTTCAAATGTGATCGGCATTGTTGTTTTTCATAACACCTAATTTTTATCTTCCATCCTTTATTATTTTGCATCATTATCAACCTATCCTATCACAATGTTTCAATTTCAACAATTTCACATTTTCCCTCAAATTCTCTCCTAAAAACTGTAATTCAAGAAATCTAAGAACAATACATTAAATCTATTTCTTTCCACCCAAACTTGTTTGTACAACTTAGAACTCATTACCCAACACTAAAACGAACTTCGAAAGCTAACCTGGTGATGTTTTCCTTCCCTTACTTACAACCCCTTTCTTTCCCTTCTCCCTCACTTAGTTTTTCTTCTTAAATCATTGCTTGAGGGAGTGATTTGTTGTTTTACACCTTTTAGATCCTTGATTCTACACAATTTCTACTCTTTCTCTCAAGGTAATTTTTTGTTTCAAGCGTTTTTCCCTTCTTCTTTCCTCTCCCTTCTGTTTTATTCCTTTGTTTCTGGCGTCAAAAGAAGGGAGAATAAATTGCTGGACTTTGTTGGCTCATCAGATTATTTACAAAACTGTCATTGATGAATTTTATGTTATTTACTATCTGACTATTAACATTTTTAAAAATATCTTCCCGAACTCGAATTGCCATAAAATTTTAATCGAATGTAGGACTATATGTTATGAGATTTCTCGTAAAATTTCAGTTCAATCTAACTGTCGAATTGAGCGTTCTGCTCAATAGCATGAAACTAGTCAATATGAGAATTATTATTATTATTATTATTATTATTATTTAACATTTAATCATTTATTTTAATCACTTTTTTTTAGGGTTTCACACTGATATTTACAAATATTACGTAAGAAAAAAAAGGTAATATATCCCTGACATTGGCATCAATGAATATTGGGGGGTTCAGAATGATTCTCAACCCTAGTTTCAATATTTCTAACTCTAACTTTAGTGAATACCGAGAGTACTTTCAATTTGGCATTAGTGAATATGAATATTCCTGACTCTAGCATCAGTGCATAAATAAGTAAAATTTAAATTGAAAGAAAAATATTTTTTTTTTTTGCATTGAAGAAGCCTTCTTTTTTTTTTCAGAGAAAAAGAAAAGACAAATATATTTTATATCAGATTCACATTTTTACAGTATAAGTTTACAACTCAATACTAAGTAAAGTCATAAAAAAAAAACATGCGAGGGACCCGCAAATAGATTCAAGAAGATCCCTGAATTTGAACTTTAGAACGGTTATGATTTCACACAATAAGGTAAAGACTCTTTCACGAAGGGAGATTTACCTTAGACCTTAGAAGAGACCAATGGATAGAAAGATGACATAGAAAAACAATCATACAATAATGCAGCTTACCTTATGTATGGTGCACTGAGGATGATGCGTCTTCCCCTTGTACAACCAGTCCCTTACCCGGACTCTCACAAATTATAGGTTTCTTAGTAACTTTAATACTAAGTGACAATTCCTGAATCTTATAATCATAATTTTATGATTATACCCAAACCTCTTTCCTTTCCAACACACTCTCAGGAGGCTTAGCCTGCTATTCGATGTCGCCTCACGACAAACATAGTTAACAAGACATTTTATTGGGTTTCAACATATCGAGATCATTTACTAAATTTGATTCTTGGAATTAGCTTTGACTCAATAGTTACAAAAATTTAAAAGAATTATAAAATTATTTTTATTATTTTTTACTATAGTTACAAATATTAAAAAAAAACTCATTTAAACAAAAAAATTTATACCATTTATATCTTGTCTATATTTTTATTTTCTATCACTCCACATATAATTATAATTCTAAAATAATAAGTTACATTAAAATTTAAAATATTATTAAATTGGATCTTAGTATTTTTTTTAAAAGGGATATTTAGCTATAGTCTTATTTTATATTTCACATCATCAGATTAAATTATTTTTTTTCTTTTAAAAAACTCTTCCTATTAAAGAAAACTTATGTCAAAAGATAGCATGAAATTCTATGTGTCTATATTTTTTATATTTTCCTCATATTTATTTAAAAAACCTCTTTAACATTTGCAACATATTTATTAAAAAATATATAATTATGTTACAATTCATATAATAAGTATTAAACTAGATATGAGAAATGTTTGAAGAAGTGAAAAAAATCTTTAATTTTTGGAGGCCACATTGTGTGCTTCCTTCTAAAATTTGGGTTTCATTTAACCTGAAGCTTTATTGATTAATAATTTATTGTGATGAGAACAATCAAGTTGTTACCGAGTTTTTATATACTTTTTATCATTTATATTATTAATTACTCATTAATTATAATATTATTGACTTTTTTTGTCAGATTTTAATATAATTTAATTTCTTCGATAAAACCATTAATATATAATCAGTTAAAAAATAATTTTATAATTTTACAATTCAAATTTACATTGTGTTTTCATATTGTATTAAAAACACACATTTTTTATAACTTTAATTACTATGTAAAACACTACCTTCATCTGTCTTTCTCTAAAAAGAGAAACAAAAGGAAAAACAAAAACAAGACAGGTGTTGTTTGGTGAAGACAAAAGAGCAGCCTTTCGGAGATCTCAAGGGCCTTATGCCCTTGCCCTTTACCCCTCGACGTTTCCGAAGTTTGTTTTTAGGCCCCAGTCATCACCCATCACCAACTCCCTCAAAACCGATCTCTTTGATTCTTCCAAAACATACTGACTCTTTTAAAACAGAAAGCTGAGAAACTGTTTTCTTTCTAAAAACATGGCTACCCTTTATTCGACGACATGTCGTTCCATTTCATATTCTCTAACACCATCTTCTTCTTCTTCTTCACTATCAATTAACGGGCAGAATCACCATCAACGACTAAACTTCTCTTCTTGTATTGCTAAAAGGGTTTTACCTGTTAAGGTCTCTTTTCATTCTCGAAGAAATTTTCATT
>Ga0325400_1003324_pt1 | contig 14479 bp, 8 predicted proteins | sample PopdelMetagenome_2_FD_205662 | JGI IMG/M metagenome (GOLD analysis project Ga0325400, IMG submission 205662) | Populus deltoides microbial communities from Bellville, Georgia, United States - Xylem-PdKOR-R1 | ecosystem: Host-associated > Plants > Phyllosphere > Stem > Wood/Secondary xylem... | reverse complement strand
AGAAGCCACTAAGTCTCATTTCACTTGTTGTTGTAGCAAATACTTACGCGCGAATTTCATTGGGCTAGTCGGCCTCATCACCGCCCAGCCGACCTTTTACTTACAAAAACCTTAGTATCCTATGGCTGATAAGTGCATCTACCGACGAAAATTTTATGTAATTTTAAATTTGTTTACATAATTACTTAAATTTTTTATTAATAATTTTTTAATCTTGCAGTACCAAATCTAACCATCAACTAAAAATTACTCAATCTAACACTCATCTCCTATGAGGCAAAAATTACTTACGCTTATTACGGTTTTGCTAGTGATGCGTCTTCCTGTATTCGCGCAGACGATTACCGGAAAAGTCACAACCGGCACGAATGGTGAGCCGCTCCCAGGCGTATCAGTCGTCGTGAAAGGCACAACAACCGGAGCCACGACCAACTCCACTGGTCAATACAGCGTCAATGCAACGTCAAGAAGTACGCTCGTTTTCTCATTCATTGGTTACAAAACGCAGGAAATTGCGGTGGGCAACCGGAAAGTTGTTGACATTGCTCTGGCGGAAGACGAAGCCCAGTTGGGTGAAGTGGTCGTCACCGCCCTCGGTATTCAGCGGGAACAACGCAAACTCGGCTATGCCGCCACGCAGATTGATGGCAAGGCTATTACAGTTGCGTCACCAACCAACTTTGCCTCAGCGCTGTACGGAAAGGCTCCGGGGGTGACCGTCACGTCCAATACGGGTGGCGCAACCAGCGCCGTGGGCATTCAGATTCGCGGGGTTAACTCGATTGGGTACCAGCGCCAGCCGCTGATGGTCGTCGACGGGGTGATCATCCGGAATGGTGATGCCAACAACGAAGGCTACTGGAACAACCAGAAAATCAACGGGAACGGTCTATTGGACATTAACCCGGAAAACATCGAAAGCCTGAACATCCTGAAAGGGGCTGCGGCTTCGGCGCTGTATGGTTCAGATGCCAACTTTGGGGTAATTGTTATCACCACTAAGAGCGGAAAAGGCAACACGCGGGGCATTGGCGTCGACGTGAACTTGTCGGCCAACGCCGAGCAGGTGTCTACCGCACCGGATTTCCAGACGGAATGGGGTCCCGGCTACGAGCGCAGTGTGAACATGGCCTCGTTTGGCGCGGACGATCAGGGGTATATCCACTCGACCGTCAACGGTCAGGAAGTGGTACGGCCTAACTTCCGGGCGTATGCCCAGTTTGGGCCTAAAATGGACGGTCGGCAGGTTTACTGGTGGGATGGTCAGATGCGGCCTTATATTTCCCAACCGAACAACTGGAAGCAGTTCTACCGGACGGGAAGCAGCGTGATTGCCAACGTAGCCATCAGCAACGCGACGGAAAGAGGCAGTTACCGCCTTTCCTATACCCGCAACGATTATAAAGGCATTCAGATTGGGGGTAGTCAGGGCAAGAATACGTTCAACCTGAACACGAAATACAACATTACGTCCAAACTGCACATGGACCTGGTGATGAACTACGTCAATGAGGTAGTGACTAATCGTCCGCGTCAGATTAACCAGCTGACCAACAGCTTCGACGGTTTCTTCAGCCCGGCCGATTACATGAGCGTGTATTTTGACAAATACAAAACGACGAAAGGCTACAAATGGGTCGATTACAACTCGACACTGGATTTGGACGAACGGCTCAAATACCGCATTCGGGCCACCAACTTCCTCGACTTCCTGTGGAACCAGTTAGCCAACAAATCGGTGGAAACGACCAACCGATTCATGCCTGCCACGACGCTGAGCTACCAGATCATTGACGGTCTGAATCTGCGCGGTCGATTGGGCGTTGACTACACCAGCTATTTCCAGGACAGCCGCGATGCCAGCACCCAGCCTATTTCGGCTGGCGCAACAGGCCACTACGGGACGCTCTCTCGCCAGGAAACCTATAGCTACGGCGACGTTCTGTTGAGCTATAACCGCCAGCTATCCGACAAGTTCAACGCCACCGTTTCGGTTGGTTATCAGGGGCGTAAAGAAAAGTACGCTTACACGCAGGCCGATACGCGGGACGGTTTAACTTCCGAAAACTGGTTTAGCCTGAGCGCTAGCAAAACCACACCTGCTTCCGGTGGAACATCGGTGCAGTCTTTGGTTAAAGACGGTCTATTTGGTATTGTCAACCTAGATTACAACAACTTCCTGTTCTTGGAAGGAACGCTCCGCCGGGAGCGGTCGTCGACGCTGGCTCCGGGTAATAACACGTTCTTCTATCCGGGGATTAGTTCTTCGTTCGAACTGAGCAATGCCTTTAAATTACCCGCGGCCATCTCGTACAGCAAGCTACGGGGTTCATGGGGTGTCGTGGGTAACCCGCCGAACCGGTATGTGTCGAATATCGTCTACAACTCAGGCAGCGTTGAAGGCGTTCCGACGCTGACGCCTTATACGAGCAGCTACGGGAATAAGAACCTGAAAAACGAAATGAAGTACGAGTTTGAGGTCGGTCTGGAGAACCGATTATTCAAAAACCGCGCGGGCTTCGACGTGACGTACTACAACAACCGGATCAAGGATCAAATCACCAGCCTGGGAACGCCGGCTACTATCGGTTCCTCCAGCGTATTGGTGAACGTGGGTGATATGCGGAATTATGGCGTTGAGCTTTCGTTGTATGGTTCGCCCATCCGCACGAATGCGATCTCCTGGGATGCGCGCTTCAACTTCGCCATTAACCGCAGTAAGGTCGTTTCCCTGGCTCAGGGCCTGGAACAGCTGACGCTGGATAACAAAGACAACGGCTCCCTGTACGTGTACGCCCGGCCGGGTGAAGCCGCCGGTGTCATCATGGGTTACGACCGCCTGAAAGACGCCAATGGCCGCGACGTTGTTAACGCAGATGGTTTCTACGAAATCGATTTCTCGAAGCAGGTGAAGTTTGGGAATCTTCAGTCTAAATTCTCCGGTGGTTTGTCAAACACGGTCAGCTACAAAAACTTCTCGCTTTATTTCCTGACGGATTTTGTCTGGGGCGGTCAGATCATTTCTCTGTCGCGTCTGTACGGCACCGGAGCGGGTTTGTTTAAAAACTCCATCTACGGACGGGATGCTGAACACGGTGGTTTGTCCTATTACACGGCCGCTGACGGTTCGTTCGTCGGGGTAGCTACGGGAACCGTTGCGGGGCCGAACGGCGAGAAGGTGTACGACGACGGAATAATTACAAAAGGGGTGACCGAAAACGGCGAGGAGAACAAGAAGATTGTCGAAGCTGGTCAGTACTATCGCTACCAGTACAACTGGGGTGGTTATCCGGGATCGGGGTCGAACATCACCTACAAGGATGCTGTTTTCAACAACAACTTCATCAAACTGCGCGAGGTTTCGCTCTCTTACACGTTCCCGGTGCGGATCAAGTCGAAGCTGAAAATGAATAACCTGACGCTCTCGGCCTACGGACGGAACCTGTTCTATTTCTACAAGACGCTGCCCGGTCTGGATCCTGAAGAAGGTGTCGGAACCAACTGGGTTAGCCGATCTACTTCAGTAGGTGCGGCCAATGCGGCTTCCCGCTCATTCGGTGGCAGTCTGCGATTCTCTTTCTAATTGACCCAACTAATTGTAACGATAACACGTAATGAAACGAATTTTAATATCTGGTTTGTACTTGTTGCTGGGACTGGGCACGTTCATGACCGCCTGTAAGCAGTCCGACATCGACAATGCCTACCTGAATCCCGATGGCTCGGTAACTGCCGACGTGCAACGGCTTTGGTCAGGGATGATGTTCAACGAATACGTATCGCCCCGCTACTGGAACTTATACACGTTCCTGATTCCGGTGATGGGTACGTACAGTCAGCTGAGCGGTTACACCACCACCAACGGCGTTTATGAGCAACCCACCGCCTATGCGGCCAACCGTTGGAACGTTTATTACACGCAGACCATCGCCCGTTACCGGGAGATCGAAAAAGCGTACAACGCGTTAACCAGCGAAGACGAAAAAGCGGGCCTACAGTTGTTCCTGGAGACGTCCCGCATTTTCCTCTACGACCAGACCGCCCAAATGATTGACCTATGGGGAGACATCCCGTTCACCAGTGCGGGTCAATTGAACGCACAGGGTACGATCACCTTGGCTTCGTACGACGATTCTAAAAAGACGTATACGGATATGCTGACGGATCTGAAGCGCATCTCGGATTATCTGGCAACGGCCACCCCGGGAAGCTTTTACACCACTCAGTTTACGTCCTACGACTACGTCAATAAAGGAAGCATCCTGAAGTGGCGGCAATACTGCAACTCGCTTATGCTGCGGCTCGCCATGCGTATTTCCAACGCCGATGAGGCCACCGCCAAAGCGCTGGTGACCACGATCCTGTCCGACCCGGCCAAATATCCTCTGGTCAGCAAAGCCAGCGAAAGCATAACCATCGTGCCTTCCGGCACCGCCAGCCAGCTCGTTGACGGCAGTGGGAACGGCGTTCGGGACGGGTTTGGTGTTAATCCGTTCGCACCCGGTTATTTGGTTGAAAACGTCATGTCGCCCAGCAACGACCCCCGTCTGCGGTTGTTTTTCACCAAGAACGCCCAGGGCCAGTACCACGGCGTGTTGAACACGCTGAACGCAAATCAGATTACGGAACTAACCACTGCCAACTATTTCTCACGCTGGGATTCGACTACGTTTACGAACAATGCTCTGCTACCCGGTATTGTGCTAACGTCCGCCGAAACCTGGTTTAACGTAGCAGAAGCCAACGAACGTTGGGGACTGGGTTCGGCCCAAACCGCGTACGAGAATGGCATTCGGCAGTCGATAGCGTTCTGGTCTTCGATCAACAGCGCCAGCAATTGGAGCAGCTCGAAAGAAACCGCCCCGACCGAAGCCGAGATTACGGCGTTTCTGGCTCAGCCGGCCATTGCCTACGGTACGGATAATCTGAAGAAAATTGCCACCCAGAAATGGGCAGACTTCACGGTCCTGCAGGCTAACCAGGCCTGGGCCGAGTGGCGGAGAACCAAGCTGATCGGTTTGAACTTCCCCGTGGATAACGGATCAGCCTCAGCGCCTAATCCACCGAGCCGCCTGCTGTACCCCGCCGACGAGAGTAATTTAAATGCCGTTAATTATTCATCCGTTCGGACAAAGGATAACATCACAACCAAGATTTTCTGGGATGTGAAGTAGACAACCAGTCGACCGATAAGCATCAAAGGGCTGTCTTGCATTCAGGGCAGCCCTTTCGCGTTTAATTGTGCCCGTTCGGGTAACAACTCTAAAATTGTTATCTAATACAGGATCCTGTTAACCGGGCACCCGGGATTAATTTATTTTCCGTTAATTACAACCGGTACCCCGCTAAACGACTCCTTACCTCTGCTCCGTAACTATATTCTATATCCGAGTAACTATAAAAATAATTAATAAACTATATACATAGTAGTAAGTCTTAAAAATTGTTAACTTTCACCGGACAAGGCTAAAAAAGCGCAACTTGTTACCGACTATTCCACCCTATATCTATTGCTCTACCTTATGCGGAACTTCTTAGTAGTGCTGCTTCTGTTAGCGGCTTCCCGAATGGCTGTTGCCCAGCAATCCCCCCGCATCACCGTTCGGGGCACCGTCGTTGACACCGCGAACGCCGTCCTCCCGGGCGCTACCGTCATGCTGCTAACCCCCAAAGATTCAGCCCTTGTTAGTTTTGGTCGCACCGACGACAAAGGGATTTTTCAATTGAAAGGCATGCGACGGGCGCCCTACATTCTGAAAGTATCTTACGTTGGCTACCTGCCGCTCCAGAAAGATGTCGCACCCGACAACGGCGACGTAACTGACATGGGGCCGTTACAAATTAAACCGATTCAGAAAGAGTTATTGGAAGTGGTTGTCCGAACAGCCAAGGCTCCGCTCTCCATCCGGGGCGACACCATCGAATACAACGCCAACTCGTTTAAAGTACCGCCGGGCTCAACGGTGGAGGAACTCCTGCGAAAGCTACCCGGTATGCAGGTCGATGGGGACGGTAACATCCGGGCGCAGGGTCAGGAAGTAAAAAAAGTACTGGTCGACGGAAAGGCTTTTTTTGGGTCCGATCCAAAACTAGCCACCAAAAACCTCCCGGCCGAAGCTATTTCCAAAGTGCAGGTGTTTAACGACAAAAGCGAACAGTCCAAGATCACGGGCGTCGATGATGGCAAAAAAGAGAAAGCCGTTAACCTAGAGTTGAAGGAAAGCCACCGGAAAGGCGGTTTTGGTAAAGTAACGGCGGGTGCCGGCCCGGATTCGCGGAAGCAAATGCGCTCGATGGTGCGGGGTAATTACAACCGGTTCAGTCAGAAAGAACAGTTTTCGGTCATTGGTCTGGGCAACAACCTCAATCAAAACGGGCTGTCGTGGAATGATTACCAGGACTTTCGGGGCAGTCAGTCGTTCAACTGGCAGGACGATGGGAACTTCGGATTCAGTAACGGCGGTGTTTTCTTTTTTGGTGACGGAGACGAAAACAGCCTGACGGTGCCCATTTCCAACGGCGTCACCAACCAGGGTTTCTCCAAGAACTACGCGGGTGGCGGCAATTACAACTACGACACTAAAAAGACCAAAATCAGTTCGAGTTATTTTTACAACCGCGCCGATCAGAACTTTGACACCCGTACCGATCAGGAGACGTTTCTGCCTAATTTCACCTATCAGCGCCAGGAGAACAGTCGCCGGTACGTGTGGAACAACAACCACCGGGCCACCCTCCGGCTGGAGCAGAACTTCGATTCACTCAATACGCTGATAGTGGTGGCAAACGCCCGCTTCAACAACGGCAATGAGCAGTTCGGGAGCAATCAGGACTTTTTTCAGGACGACAGCGTACGGGTTAGCCGGACGGGTATCAATAACCAAAGTTCAAGTACCACGTTCCAGCTAGCTTCGACGGCCATTTATCGGCATAAATTCCGGAAGAAGGGCCGCAACTTTGCCGCCAGCCTGGGATATAACGTTACCAACGCAGATGGGTCAGCGAATCAGCAGTCAGTCAACGAATTCTACCGTGACACAACGCTCGCCGGCACGCTCCTCCCCCCCATTAATATCAATCAGGACGTGATTTCGAGCAGCCTGCGGACCGAACTGAAATCCAGCCTGTTCTACACCGAGCCCATTTCCAAGAAAGTGGTCTGGGAGACGTTCTATAACTTCAGCATACGGAATGACAAAGTCGACCGCGACTATTACGACCGGACCAGTGACGTGGCCCGCGTCCGCAACGACAGTCTGAGCCGGTATTACACGAACGACTTTTTCTATAACCGAGTCGGGTCCAGCTTACGGTATAACAACAAAGGATTCAATATTTCCGGCGGGCTGGCGGCTCTGTGGTTCAATCAGTCGGGCCGGTTCGCGGGCGACCAGACGGCCACCCGCTTTACGACCGTTAATCGGGATTATTTCACGCTGGTACCCAACGCTTCGGTGACTTACGATATGAAAAACAACCGCTATCTGTACGGCGGTTACAGTGTCGACATCCGGCAGCCTTCCACGCGCGATTTGCAGCCGGTAGTGGATAATAGCAATCCCCGTTATATCCAACAGGGAAACCCAACTCTGTTACCGCAGTTGACTAAAAACGTAAACATTGGCTTTAATTCCTTTAACCCGGCCTCCTTCACGCAGATCTACTTTGGTGCGAGCTACGGATGGATCTTAAACCAGATTGTGTACAACCAGCTTGTTGACCCTCTGCTTGTTACGCGCACTACGCCCGTCAACATAAATGGAGGAAGCACGTTCAACACCTACGTAGGCTTCGGCTTTCCCCTGAAGAAAACAAAGGCAACTATTAACTTCAATACCTACTACGGTTACAATAAAAATCCGCTTTACATTAATAGCGAGCTGAATCAAACAAATTCAAACAATTATAATTTCGGCGTTCGACTCGATCTTACACCCAGTGATAAATTCACTTTTTATCCCAACGCCAACTGGAGTGTTACGGACACACGTTATTCCGTCAACACAACCCAGAACCAGCGCATTTATAACTTCCGCTACGGGGCCGATATGAACGTAAAGCTGCCGTTTAATATGTATTTCAACGGCAACCTGAATTATCAGATTTACAAGAACCCCCGTTTTGGTTTCAATCAGCACCTGCCCATCCTGAATCTGGCGGTTTATAAGCTGTTCCTGAAAGAAAATAAAGGGGAAATTCGTTTGTCAGCTTACGACGTTTTCAACAAAAATCAGGGCATTACGCAACAGGCTTACCAGAACTTTGTCCAGACGTCTCAGGTGCAGACCCTGGCCCGGTATTTCACGCTTTCATTCACGTACAACATGCGGGGCTTAAAGTCCCAGATGCGCCGTTAATCCTTATCCAACCACTTTATGAACGCTTTTCGCCCTTTTGGCCTCATCCTGTTAACGCTCTTCAGCTTCACGGCCCCGGCTCAGCAAATGGCGGGTGTTGTTTCGTACAACCGGGTAGAGTACTGGACCAAGATCTACTCCCGCGCCACCTACCTGAGCCGCGAAGAAAAGGACCGCATTCAGCAGACTTTCAAAAATGACGATGGAGAAACGACCAAGATGAAATTGCTTTTCACGCCCGATCAAAGTTTATACACCTACGAAAGTGAACAGGCCCAAACCGACGACGGCCGGTACTCCTGGCGGCATAGTGACTACATCATTCAGCGTAATTTCAAGGATGAGAAAAAAACTGAAATCGAGGAAACGCTGGGAAAGACGTATCTGATTGAGGATTCGCTCCGTGCGCCTAACTGGAAAGTAATGAATCAAATTAAAGACATCGCCGGACATATCTGCATGAAAGCCGTGACGGAAGATACCGTAAGAAACCAGAAAATTACAGCCTGGTTTGCCCAGGACATTCCGGTACCGGCGGGGCCGGAGCGGTATTTTGGCTTGCCTGGATTGATTCTGGAATTGGATTTAAACGATGGCGACGTGCTGATCACCGCCACCAAGATTGATTTTAAGGACGTTAGCAAAGATGTCGTTCTAGCCAAAAAGCCCAAAGGCAGAAAGTTGACCGATGCCGGATATGATAAGTTAATTGGTGACTACATCAAAGACAGCATCAAAGGGCACCGCTTTCCTTACATCCGGTATTGATTGATGGTTGACCGTTGCCGGTTGATGGAGTCAAAAATCAAGCGTCAACGGTCAAATGTCGTTCTTCAAAGATTCTGCTTCTTCAATTCACCCACCGCGTGATCGACGGCCCGCGCCGTAAGGGCCATAAAGGTAATGGATGGATTCTGATTGCCGACTGAAGTCATGCAGGCGCCGTCGGTGACAAACACGTTCCTGACGTGGTGCATCTGATTCCACTTGTTGAGCAGCGACGTCTTCGGGTCTTTGCCCATCCGAACGCCCCCCATCTCGTGGATGTCCAGCCCGGGGTTGCGGTTGTCGTCGAAGGCATGGATGTTTTTACAACCTGCCTTGTCCAGCATTTCGGCGCCCTGCACCATGAAGTCCTTCATCGACTTAACGTCGTTATCGTCGTAGCCAATGGCCGTAACCAACTGCGGAATGCCCCAGGGGTCCTTTTGATCGGTGCTGAGTCGAACGTGATTTTCGTGTTTTGGCACGGTTTCGCCCTGCATCATCATGTAAACACCCCAGTCGCCGGGCGTCAGTAAATTTTCCTTAAACTCCGCCCCGAAGCCCTCCTGATTGGTACCCCGTTGCCAGCCCGCCCGGCTCGCGCTGAAGGCCACCATGTAGCCGCGCAGGAAATCGGTTTCCTGCTTTTTGACATTCCGGAAAGACGGCATAAAGGCGGTCGTTGGCCGCCGTCCGTAGAAGTAGCGGTCCTCATACCCTTCAAAAGAGGCCGTCAGGTTGCCCCGGTAGTTGTGGAAACCTATGTAGTGGCCCAGCAAGCCCCTGTCGTTACCCAGCCCGTTGGGGAAACGGTGCGAGGTTGAGTTCAGTAAAACCAGATTTGTATTTAGACAGGCGGCATTGACGAAGATAATTTTGGCGTAGTATTCCGTCATCTGCTTCGTGTGGGCATCGATCACCCGCACGCCGGTTGCCTTGCCTTTTACCTCGTCATAAATAATCGAATGGACAATCGAATCGGGCCGGAGGGTCAGGTTTCCCGTTTTCTGCGCCCACGGTAACGTCGCCGAATTGGAGCTAAAATAGCCTCCGAACGGACAGCCGCGATAGCACAGATGACGGGCCTGACACTGACCCCGCCCCTGCTTCAGGTGTACCGGTTGGGGTTTGGTCAGGTGAGCGCAACGCCCAATGATCACCCGCCGATCCGCGTAGTTCGTTTTTACGGCCTGCTGAATGTGTTTTTCTACACAATTCAGGTCAAACGGTGGCAGAAACTCGCCATCGGGCAGGTTATCGATGCCGTCCTTATTGCCACTAATCCCGACGAACTTTTCAACGTAGCTGTACCAGGGTGCCAGATCGGCGTAGCGGATGGGCCAGTCGACGGCAAAGCCATCGCGGGCCGGAGCCTCAAACTCGTAGTTGCTCCAGCGCTGGGTCTGCCGCGCCCAGAGCAGCGACTTGCCGCCGACCTGATAGCCCCGAATCCAGTCGAAGGGCTTCTCCTGCACGTAGGGGTGCTCGGCATCTTTCACGAAAAAGTGTTGCGTGGCTTCGTCCAGGGCGTAACATTTGGTGGCCACCGGATTGTCTTCCTTAAACTGAGCAGGCATCCGGTTGCGGTGAGGCAGGTCCCAGGGATTGGCCATCGCCGTCGGATAATCTTCGACATGCCTGACCATCCGGCCCCGTTCCAGGACCAGGGTTTTCAGCCCTTTCTCGCATAGTTCCTTAGCCGCCCAGCCTCCGCTGATGCCCGATCCGACCACAATGGCGTCGTAGGACATCTGCTTCTTCGCGGCTCCGTTAAGATTCATCATACAGTGGAAAAATGACAAAAAGGATGATTCCGCAAGTTACCAAAAATTTCGCCTGACCTCTTAAGCGCACTAGCGCAGCAAGCAAAACGGCTCTACACCCGGATAAATAGCTTCCGTTTGTACATCCAGTATAAGATGAGCCAGAAGACCAGCAACGTCAGTCCACCGCTGACCAGTGGCTCGTACGCTTCGCCGAACACCCGGAAAATCGACGCGCCGAAATGAATGCGGAAGGAGTCCATAATAAAATGATCAATCAGATGGGACAGGCAGTAAATGGCGATGGAGTTCATGCCAATCACCACCAGCGGAAACGCCCAGCCGCGCCACTGCCGAACGTCGATCAGGTAGTAGAAGAGAGCCAGTAACAGGAAGCACCAGCCCCCGCTGAACAGGACCCAGCCGGGCGTCCAGATGCGTTTGATGGATGGGGCAACGCCCATAACGGTCAGGAGCCAGCCCGCAGCCAGGCCAATCACGCCCGCTATGGCGAACCGCTTCAAAACCGCGCGCTGTGGTAAACCGGCCCGCAGCCAGCGCCCGGCCTGCAAACCCAGCAGCATTGTCCCCAGCGTCGGAATAAAGCTCAAGGTTGCGTAGCCTCCCCCGTTGTCGACAAACGGTTTCTCGCGGGGAAATAGATTCAAAAACCACGTATCAAACGCCCACGCCAGATTGCTGTTTTTGTTAAAATGCGCCCCCAAACCCGTCAGATGGTATGGCCAGTCCGTCGGGACGCCCACAGTTTCGTACGAGAAATGGGGTCCGGGCAGTGGATACAGAATAAACGCCAGCCAGTAGCCAACCAGAATAACCGCCAGGGCGGTCCAGCCCATTCGCACCGATCCAAAGCCCAGCAGAAACAGGAACGGGTAGCCCAGACCAATCTGAGTCAGCGTATCTTCAAACGTAAAATTGGTCTGCTCATGATTGATCGAGCGCAAGAAAATGCCCAGCAGAATCAGCGTCAGCGCCCGCCGGAGCGCCCGCCCGAACATCGGGCCGGATTGATCCCCGTGCGCTACCTGACTGGCAATGGAATACGGCAGCGCCACCCCAACCAGAAACGAAAACGAAGGCTGAATAAGGTCGTGCAATGAACAGCCGAACCAGGGTACGTGCGATTGCTGGGACGCCAGAAAACGCCAGAACGAACTAGCTGGCCGAGATTCAGAAATTTGTTCAAACCGGAGAATTTCGGCCGTCATCAGGAACATGACAAAGCCTCGGTAAGCGTCCATCGACATCAGTCGACCGGCGCGGAATGGCGACGATTCAGTAGTCAAAGCAGGTCAGGATTACGGACTATGGGGAACGTATTTTGGGTATTACTTCCGGGAATTGTTCAGAAAGAACTTTATTTTCAACCTTTTATGCAAATCGAGCCACAAAATCTGCTCCCTGATTCGGATCAGCACCCCAACAATCGCAGCATGTCGTCGTTTTAGGGTACGTATTCTACTAACTTTCCTTTATGAAAGGCTACTGGTCAGGACTAATCGTTTTGCTTTTGTTGACGGGCCACCGGGGTATAAGTCAATCGGCGACCGTTATTAAACTTAATCAACTCGAAAAAACGCTCAACCGCCGGGATGATACCTTGCGCATCATTAATTTCTGGGCAACCTGGTGTGCGCCCTGCATCCAGGAATTGCCTTATTTTGAAAAAGTAAGCCAGGCCTACGCTGCCAGGAAAGTGAAAGTTCTGCTGGTTAGTCTGGATTACCGCGATGCCTTCGAAAGCCAGCTCAAACCATTCATTTCCAGACAGCACATCCGCTCGTCGGTCGTGCTGCTGGATGAACCAGATTATAACGCTTGGATCGATAAAGTAGCGCCGGAATGGTCCGGGGCGCTCCCCATGACGCTGGTCGTGAAGAAGTCGCAGAATATTTGGAGGCTGATTGAAAAGCCCCTGAGGAAAGGAGAATTAGAATCCATCATTCACCTTTATAAACTCTGATTGCTGGCAAAAGCAGGGGCCTGATTGCCTCTGCACTAATTTAGGCTACACCTGCTGATCTTTGGGGCAGTAATACGTGGTTCGGCCACCGACTTCTTTTTTCTCGATCCGCGTTCCGCAACGAGGACAGAACTTGTGCGCTTCAACATCATCATACGGCGAATCGTCCCACTCGCGGACGTGAATCAAAAATTGGGTCGGGAAATCGCGGTACGTGGCTTCGTAGCGAATGGCCGTCTGGAGAACCAGCTGGATGGCCTCGTGCAGCCGGGTAATTTCTTCGTCAGTTAACACTTCGGTGCGCTTTTCGGGATGGACCCGGGCCTGAAACAGCACTTCATCGACAATCCAGTTACCCAGTCCGGCCACCGTGCTTTGATCCATCAGCACTGGTTTAATGGCGGATTTTCTTCGGCGAATCTGGGCCGCTAGCTCAGAAAACGAGATCTCCAGACCGTCTTTGCCAATCTTCTTTCGCTCTAAATACGTATCTATGTCATCGATCAGACCAATTCGCTCAAACTTTCGGGGGCAAATAAAGCCTAGATTGAAACCACTGCGGAAGTAGAAAACGATTCGGGCGTGCTTAGGTCGTTCGAGCGAGGAATGATAATAAGCCAGATCGCCCGTCATGCCGAAGTGCATGCGAACAATCAGCGGTTCATTGCCGGGCTCAGGCGCATCGGTCATGACAAACAGGTTTTTTCCGACTCGCTGCGTCGCCACAAACGAGCGGCCGACGAGCGCTTCGTGCAACGTCGCAAAATCGGTGGTCAGTAACTTTTTATCGTCTACTTCGATGCTTTCGATGGGCTGATGGAGAGAAGAAGCTTCGAGATACTGGCGGTAGATTTCAACCTCGGGTAATTCCGGCATGCGTTCGTGAGGGGAACTTTATACGATTATTCAACTGTTAGCCATAACATTTTGTAGAGAAAAGTTGTTTGGCTCCTGGCAACGCAGGAACGCACTTTTTAGTAAAATTTTAGAAAGGCTGTATACGAACCCAAACCCTTTCCCGTTATAGTTGCAATGTTTGTGATTAACGGTCGATTATCAGGATTTTTGGATTTTTCCACTATCTAACCCAATTTGAATGATCTGATTTTACGCATCTATCCTGTTTAATTGTTTAATTTCTAACCGCACAAATCAGTACAAATTATGGAAAACAGAGAGAATCGACAGCCCAAAGCAAATGGCGCTTTAGTAGCGGCACTAGTCATCATGACAATCCTGGCCGGTGTGTCAAGTTATCTGTTATACGAGCAGAAAGAAGTAGGTAAAAACCAGGAAAGCACGATTGCTTCCCGCGTTGAAGAGCTAGCTACCACGCGTACCAAACTGGATTCGATCTCTACGGCACTGGATGCCAAGATTGCCGAGGTTAAGAAACTGGGTGGTGATATTACCGAACTGGAACGCGTAAAAACGCAACTGGAACGGGACAGAGTAGCCCTCCGGAAAGGCCAGCGCATTTCTATCGCCAAGTACGAAGCGAAAATTAAGCAATACGTCGCTTTCCTGGCGGAAAAAGATACGCTGATTGCGCAGTTACGGACGGAGAATCAGGTTCTGACAACCAACAACCAGTCGCTGAACGACGAGAA
>Ga0325400_1003323_pt1 | contig 14479 bp, 6 predicted proteins | sample PopdelMetagenome_2_FD_205662 | JGI IMG/M metagenome (GOLD analysis project Ga0325400, IMG submission 205662) | Populus deltoides microbial communities from Bellville, Georgia, United States - Xylem-PdKOR-R1 | ecosystem: Host-associated > Plants > Phyllosphere > Stem > Wood/Secondary xylem... | reverse complement strand
TTTAGAAAATTTTTAATTTGAACAAAATAATTAAAATACCTTCCTATATAATATGTAAAAAACTCACAAACAACAGATCGCACGAGTTCTCTTTTCCCTTCTTTCCATTCCCTCCTCTCTCTTCATCCCTTTTTTGTTTCAACCCTATATCACGAAATTTAATCAATAAAATATCTTTATTAGTTTTATTATTAGAATAATGATGTCATAATTAATTCTTTTTAGATTAGTTTGGATTGATAAAAAAATAAATATAACTAGAAAACAAATATAGTAGTTAAAAATATTTTTTTAAAAAAAAATTTAGATCATTTTGATATAATGATATTAAAAATAATTTTTAAATTTTTTTTTTTGATGTATTTTCAAGTGAAAATAACTTTGAAAAACAACCGCTATCACATTCTCAAATACTCCTCGAATACAAGTTTTCTGTTATTTATTTTAAGCTTTTTTTTTTGTCTATGTAGTGTTAGTTTTTAAAATCTTAGTAAATTATACAATTGGATTTATTTTGATGTTTATCACCCGTGTATTATATATTCAATTCTTTAGCATTCTATCTGTATAGCATTCTATTTTATTTTATTTTTGCAAAAAATAAAACCGAGTTTTGCGTAACTGTTCCAATGTCTTTTTATTATTGATGTATGTTTGACATTTTTAATATCTTAGAAGAGCATAGAGAAAGGTTTATGTGGAAGATATGATACAAGAGATAAAGAAAATGATTGCTATTATTGACAATTTCTCTGTTATATTATTTTTGGAGAAGTAACTCATTTTCACACCCCACTTGCCACCCTGCTTTCTGGAGAAGTAACTCATTCGATAATCAATAAAGTTTTTTTTTGTTCATTTACCACTAGTTTACACTTCAATCAAAAACTAAATTTACTTTTACTACTATTTTAATTTATTAAAAATATCTTTATATTGTTTAATGCATCAATTTCAAGAAATAAATTCCTTTTATCTTAAAATCTGGACTTGAAAAACCAGATGTATTTTATCATTAGGGAGAAAACTTGAAAAATTGATTAGTCTTCTCGTTCTAATAATATAAATGGTATATCTTTGACTCGATTGAAAAAAATATATTTAATATTAAAATGTAATAAAAACAAGTCAAGAATAACTTTCCAAACATTAAAACAAAAGAGTGTGTGTGTAAATGTTATGTATTTGAAGTTCTTGTATATAATACTATAGCCACACAATGTACAGGGATAAGATTTATAATTATTCCGAGTTTATTATTATTGATAATTTATGTATTTAATTATATTTATGATAGTGATAACACCATGCAAGTAGGCTTCTAAATGATTCTAAATTATAACGAGAAAAGTACAATTATTAAAGTAAAAAAGATCTTCAAGTAGGAATCAGAGGGAATACTGCAACAATGTTCATGTCCTGCAACATTTTTATATATATATATATATATATAAATCCGATAATTAGTAACCAAAATATAATTAAATGCAAATAGAATAAGTGCTAAACAACAAAATAAAATAATATTCAAATCCAAAAATATTCCAAAAAGAAATGAAATAAAGAAAACATCTCAAAGTCATGGAAATGGCCAGAGTGTAGTATAAATAGGACCTCTATGGTTGCCCAAAGGCACATAACAAACAACAATATTCTACGTAGTAGTTCATAGAATTATCTAAGATGATGATGAAAAGAATGGGGGCTTTGATGTTGCTAGCAATATTATTGACTCTGGTTGGCGAATGGTCTTGTAGTTGTTATGGGTGTTTGGACGAAGAGAGGATTGGTCTCTTGGAGATCAAAGCTTTGATGGACCCACATGGCATTTACTTGAGAGATTGGGTGGACAGTAGTAATTGTTGTGAGTGGCATAGGATCGAGTGTGATAACACTACAAGGCGAGTGATCCAACTCTCTCCTTTTGGTGCAAGGGATGAGAGCTTGGGCGATTGGGTTCTCAACGCATCTTTGTTTCTGCCTTTTAAAGAATTGCAAAGTCTTGAATTGGGAGGTAATAGATTGGTTGGTTGCTTGGAGAATGAAGGTTAGTTCAATGTTTCTGCACTTAATTATAATCATAAAATAAATGAAGGTTGGTTGGTTGGTGTTTAATGTCAATTATCTTGCTTTGATGATTCTCTTCCAGGCTTCGAAGTCCTATCATCAAAACTGAGGGAACTTGGCCTAAGTGATAACCGATTTAATAATGATAAAAGCATTTTGTCATGTTTCAATGGTAAACTTTCCACTCTTGAGTCTTTGGATCTATCAGAGAATGGGTTGATAGCTGGATCAGGAGTTAGCTTCTATGGTAACCTTTTAATTATTTAGCTTCGAAACCTTTTCTTTTCTCCTTCTCATATCATTTTTTTCTACGCATTTAATTATTTCCTTCCAATATGCTATTGAGGAACATCATGCAGGTCTCAAGGTCTTGTCATCAAGGTTGAAAAAGCTGGAGAACCTTCATCTAAGGTGGAATCAATACAACGATAGCATTTTTCCATCTCTAACTGGATTTTCATCCCTCAAGTCTTTAGATCTTTCAAACAATCAGCTGACAGGATCTATCAATAGTAAGTTACATTCTCTTTATCAAGAAAATTGAGGACTTTATATAATAATCAACGATAGCATTTCATCATGTTTGATTGCGCTTTCATCTATGAAGAATTCATCTATGAGCTTTGATCTAATCCAATAATTGTTTTTCTAATAAGACAGGAAGAGATTAAAGAGATCAAAACTAGGATGATTAAAAATTACTTGCAATCTATCTTCTTCCTTAATCTATGCACTGCATATTTTTTTATGTATAATTTGAGAATTATATATCTTGTAGGTTTTCAACTCCTACCGATGAGGCTGGGAAAGTTAGAGAACCTTGACCTGAGAGGCAATCGATTGAACAGCAGCATCTTATCAATTCTGAGTGGGTTTTCATCCCTCAAGTCTTTGGATCTGTCAGGCAATCAGCTGACAGGATCAGGTATAATACACAGTTTCTACCTAAATGCTTCACATGACATTCTCTTAATTATATTGTTTCTTTATCAACAAAAATGAGGACTTTATATCAAGAAAAGAGGCACTTAATTGGAATGAGGTCCAAGAGGCATATATTTTATTCTTATTTTGGCCCTTTTATGCCAAAAGTGGTGTAATATTTAGATTAAATTAGTAATCAGAAGTTCACTTCAAAACTCTCCTTTAAACATACATATTTTATATTTATATTTTTAAATAAAACCCACATATTGGACCGGTTTTCGGTTTGTAGCCTTATGGTCGTGGTGAATGGTGATGGACATAGAAGAAATAAAACGTGAAAAAGTTTCTAAAACTATTATAACTAATTAATTAGTTTTGCAAAATTAAACGTGAAATATATGTTTCTTTATCTTGTTTTGTAAGTCTATCATAACTTAGCTTCCATCTTTAACGACTTTATATCCATAAATTGTTTTTTTTTTCTTCCAATAAGATCAAAATTAGAATGATATTTAAAAATTATGTCTTAATCTTTGAAGTGTACACAACCTATTTTATAATTAAATATGCGTTCTTTGAAGTGTATCATTCTTTTTATGTATAATTTGAGAATCATATATCAATTGAACAACAGCATCTCATCAATTCTAATTATCTTTAGTTTCTATCTATTATGCATATCGTGAGCTCATAATTATGACTTACTCTTAGAAACAACTCTCTTCCAGGTTTTGAGATCATATCATCACATTTGGGGAAACTCGAGAACCTTGACCTGAGCTCTAATAATATATTCAACGACAGCATTTTATCACATCTGCGTGGATTTTCTTCTCTCAAGTCTTTAAATTTATCAGGCAATATGTTGCTAGGATCGACGACTGTCAATGGTAAAGTTGTGAATATCTCTTGGCATCATTTTTAATTAATAATATTGAATGGAATGGCTATTCTGTACCACCACAATTTTCATCATATCTCTTCTTCTTCTTTTTCACAGGGACTTTCTTCAATTCTAGCACCCTTGAAGAATTGCATCTAGATCGTACTTCTCTCCCAGTAAACTTTCTCCAGAACATCGGAGCATTGCCTGCTCTTAAAGTTTTGTCTGTTGCTAAATGTGACCTCCATGGCACCCTTCCCGCTAAAGGTAAATTAACAACTCTCCATCCGCCTATAATTACATCATCAACACTATTTTCATCATATCTTTTTTCTTCTTCTTTCTTTTTCACAGGGACTTTCTTCAATTCTAGCACCCTTGAAGAATTGTATCTAGATCTTACTTCTCTCCCATTAAACTTTCTCCAGAACATTGGAGCATTACCTGCTCTTAAAGTTTTGTCTGTTGCTGGATGTGACCTCCATGGCACCCTTCCCGCCCAAGGTAAATTAACAACTCTCCATCCGCCTATAATTACATCATCAACAAAAGATTCTTTCAACACTATTTTGACTGTTTCGAGATACATTGTACAGGTTGGTGTGAATTGAAGAATCTGAAGCAGTTAGATCTCTCTGAAAATAATTTAGAAGGTTTATTCTCAGATTGTTTGGGAAACTTGTCATCTCTACAACTATTAGATGTTTCTGAAAACCAATTTACTGGAAATATTGCCTCTGGTCCCTTTACCAACCTCATATCCCTTGAATTCCTCTCACTATCAAATAACCTCTTTGAAGTTCCCACTTCAATGAAGCCTTTTTTGAACCACTCAAGCCTCAAGTTCTTCTCTAGTGAGAATAACAGACTAGTAACAGAACCTGCTGCCTTTCATGATTTGATTCCAAAGTTCCAACTAGTCTTTTTTAGCTTGTCAAAAACAACGAAAGCACTCAATGTAGATCTTCCTGACTTCCTCTATTACCAATACGACTTAATAACCCTTGATCTCTCCCACAACAAAATCACCGGAATGTTTCCTTCGTGGTTGCTTAAGAACAATACACGATTGGAGCAACTATATCTGAGTGAGAACTCCTTTGTTGGTACTTTGTCATTGCCAGAAGACCCATATCCAAATATGATCGAATTAGATATATCCAACAACAACCTGAACGGTCAAATTCCAAAAGATATTTGTTTGATCTTTCCAAATCTACACAAATTAATAATGGCTAAGAATGGATTCACAGGTTGTATTCCTTCTTGTTTAGGAAGCTCTGTTTCAGTTTTAGATTTATCCAACAATCAATTGTCAACAGTAAAACTAGAACAACTAACAACAATACAGTTTCTCAACCTGTCAAACAACAATTTGGGTGGTAACAACTTTTGGGGTCAGATATCAGATTTTCCATTATATGGGTGGAAAATGTGGATTGTATTGGATTTGAGTTACAATCAATTTTCAGGCATGCTTCCAAGGTGGTTCGTCAATTCTACAGACCTTGAAGCTCTTGATTTGTCCAAAAATTATTTTAAGGGTCCGATCCATAGAGACTTTTGTAAGCTTGGCCAACTTGTATATTTGGACCTTTCTGAGAACAACTTGTCTGGATATATACCATCTTGTTTCAGTCCACCATCTCTAATCTATGTGCATCTATCCAAAAATAGATTGAGCGGTCCATTAACATATGGATTTTATAACAGCTCTTCCCTGGTTACGATGGATCTTCGAGATAACAGCTTCACCGGCTCCATTCCAAATTGGATTGGCAATCTTTCATCATTGAGTGTTCTTCTTCTGAGGGCTAATCACTTTGATGGTGAGCTCCCTATTCAGTTATGCTTGTTAAAACAATTAAGCATTTTGGATGTTTCACACAACCAGCTCTCTGGTCCACTACCCTCCTGTTTAGGCAATCCTACTTTCAAGGAAAGTTACCAGAAAGCGTTCGTGGATCTCAGAGTTGGTTTTGGATCACGGTCCATAGAAAGAGCTTATTATGAAACAATGGGCCCACCACTAGTGGATAGTATTGACAGCTTGGGAAAGGATTTTGTGCTTATGTTCAAAGAAGTGATAGAATTTACAACTAAAAATATGTATTATGGTTACAAGGGGAAAGTTCTTAGCTACATGTCTGGTATTGATCTCTCCAATAACAACTTCGTAGGAGCAATCCCACCAGAATTTTCAAACTTAAGCAAGATATTGTCATTAAACTTATCATACAACAATCTCACTGGATCTATCCCTGCAACATTCTCAAACCTAAAGCAGATTGAGAGTTTGGATCTTTCTTACAACAACTTGAATGGTGCCATCCCTCCACAACTTATTGAAATTACCACACTGGAAGTTTTTAGTGTGGCGCACAATAACTTGTCAGGTAAGACACCTGAGAGAAAATTTCAATTTGGGACCTTCGATGAAAGCTGTTACGAAGGAAATCCTTTCTTGTGTGGACCTCCATTGCAAAACAATTGTAGTGAGGAAGCAGTGCTGTCACAGCTAATGCCTGATGAGGAACAAGGAGATGACGGTTTCATAAACATGGAGTTTTTCTACATCAGTTTCGGTGTATGTTACACAGTTGTGGTGATGACGATTGCAGCAGTTCTCTACATCAATCCATATTGGCGACGCAGGTGGTTGTACTTCATCGAAGACTGTATAGATACTTGCTACTATTTTGTGGTGGCTAGTTTTCACAAGTTCTCCAACTTCAGAAGGTGAAATTATTATTAGGGAGACGGTCGTTCCTAGTTTGTCATGATTGTTTGTCTAGCTATTGGGTGCTTAATTTGTAATGTACTGTCTCTAAGCTCAGCCTTTCTATTTGATTAGTTATTTGGGTTAAATATATAAAGCTGGACTTCTCATTCCTGAACCATTAGGAAGGGAACTGATTTGGATTGGTCATTGACTCGGATGTGATTCCTCTTTCAGCTCTCAAGACTTGTCTAAAAATAAATTGCCAAAACCATTACTAAGTAGAAACAAAATATTCTATGCATGAGTGACAACACTTACTTCTGCCTCAGTTATTCAATCAAAGCATTGAAATCGGAGCAAGAAGATCCACCTTCTTCAATAGCCTTCCTGGCCGTTTCTCCTAGCTTCCTTCCTCAAATCCTTCAGGTAAACCGGACCAACGTTAATTCACACCCTCTTTAATTGACCCAACAAGACTATATCCTAACCATTCAGATTCCTCTTCTACAGATTCATGGGTCACTTTATGTAAAGCAGAGGAATGATTTTCTGGAAAAAGAGTGTCTTGGGAACTTATAGTAGATTTCGTTGGAACTCTTGTCTCAGTACAGTAGCATAGCTTCTTGAATCTCTGTTTCTAATCGGAACAAGGGAACAACAAGAAGCTTGGAGTGGTCGTAGGTTGTCTTTCTTTGGCTCATGAGGCTGCCTGTTAAAACGCTGAAGATTTGCCTGCAGCTTGTAGGAATCAAACCAAAGCCCCTTTTAATAAAATTTAATGACTAAAAGGAAGAAAATCATAAAAATCTGCCTTGTGTTTAAAAAAAATCTAGTTAGATCAAAGCAGAAGATATATTATATATTCATAGAAAGCTTAAAGTAGATAAATATCAAACATTGATTAAACATTTAACAATGCAAGTAGCAAGGTAAAAGTGCACTCATATCAACCAGGACTTGTTATGAAGGAATAAATATTTTGGTGCTTCAAGGGTGGTTTTTCTTGAAGTTATGTGGAACCCATTAGTAGAAAAGCAAGCCATGAAGGCTAGGTTAATAGAAAATTGTCTACATTTACCATCTCATTACATCAGGGACAATGAAAGGGAGGAAAAACATTTTTGCCAAGTACAGATAGAGCGATTGTTAAAGCTGATGTTTGATTGTGCAAACATAAATGGTAGTCATTAGAAGGTTATGTTTGATGTCCCAGCTGTAAAAAGATGATTCAACATGACGAAACTCAAACCCATGTTTACCCATGTTTTAAGAAGATCGTAAGATAGTAATATAGTCAAATATTTTGGCTTGGATTTGTAGTAAATCCTGTGAAATTTTTGCTACAATATCCTCATCATTCTCTCTTCCCCCTTTTATTTTTTAAAAATCTCTCATCCCGCACATCGTGTTTGGCTGTGACATAGAAACCCCAGATAAAGATGAAAGAGAACCAAGCTGCAAGCTTGACATATTGTTCTGCTGCATCATTGGTATAGAACCGTGCACATTCATTGATTGCAACTGGGGATTCAGTTGATTTTCATGGGACTGTAATTGAGGAACTGGAGGCTGGGGAACTTGTCCTAGCTGTAGATTAGGAATAGGCCTCCTGAATTTGCTTGGGTTTAGAAAACTTACAATCTGCTTCTCATAGGAACCCAATTTCTCCTTCAAACTGGGTGTGGTGTTGTTTTTAGAGACCTGTAAGAATGTTATCAAGCGCACCAACATGGCCTTGAATACCTCCAGATTTTCAAGCTGTTCTTACTTCGGTTGTTGCAGATGAGAGTCAAGCTGGAAAGCGAAGTTAACATACACAAGAATTAAAAATTGCATTGATCCTTTGTAGCAAAACATTGGTGAAAAAAATGTTTCTATTCCAATTGTGTCGATGCATGGTTGTGGGGCGGTAGGGGGGAGGGGTAGGTGATTAGTGGTGATGATACAGTGACAGGCAATGCTGATGAGGAAAACAAGTTAATACAAAAGCTCAACATGGGGAAATTACAGATAATCATGCATGGACAGATAATCCGAAAGAAATTGCAGAGACAATTTACCTGCTGTAACTTGGCAGCAATTCTCTGGTACATTTCATTTATTTCATGGAAATAAGTCTCCTTCATGACTTTGATCTAGGAAGTACAAATAACCAGCAAAACATTATCAGTCATATGCTTGATTTCTTCAGGTGCCAATCAGAAAGAAGCTAACACAAACAAACTTAAGGGAATTGATAAAAATAAAATAACAAAAAAAGGGCAGAGGACAGCATAAATTAGTTGAGATAAAAATAGCAGAGTGGAATTAATGCTGGAAACTTAAGAGGATGTCGATATTGATGGAATGGAAAGATGCAAAGGGCTGTGTAAGTACACCTTTAGACAAGATTCAGGGGTTGGTTAAGTTCAGTTACTTTGTCTCCCTGCAAACTACTCATCATTGTTTTCTGCTGTCATAGCTCAAGTCAATGGATGTCACAACTTTAGCAACGCTTCTTAGCCTTAGATCCTGAGCATGACCCCATGTATCATTATCAACAACCATTCTTATTCCCGTTTTAATACTCTCTTAAGCACAAAAAAAAATGTCCTTATCAAATATGCAGTTATGACATGAGACATTCAGAATTTCAACCACATTTTCTATAAAATTCAACAATATTGGATATGGTCATGATTCAATGGAATAAGTCCCACTTATTTTCTTTTTCTTCCATTGTCACATGTTTCAGAACAAGTTGATTGCAATCGTGCAAATAACTCTTCACTTAACCAAAGATAAACTGTAAGTCATTCAGAAATAGTGCACTCTTATTCATCAATTACTCAACTTTTTGATTAAAGCATGTCATACATAGCAATATGCTGCAATAAAATGCAAAAGAGTTTGCTTTTTGATTAAAGCATGTCATACACATAGCAATATGCTGCAATAAAATGCAAAAGAGTTTGATAACAATGCGACAAACAAAACAAAAGGTAAGATGTTTTGAAATTCAATGCTCGGCAGCATTATTATATATGAAAAAAGGATCACATACTTTCTCTCGGAAGCAAAGCAAGAAAGTGACATCTTACCTCCTAAACAAGAAAAACTTTAAAATCCACCATCTCAAACATAAAATATAAAATAGTCATGCATCACAGTCCTTGTTCGTTAACAAGTTAAGGATGAAACACTTCACATGCATTAGAGAATTAGCATCGTGGAGGTGATCATGAGATTTTTCCAGCAAGGCGAAATACACAGCAATATGCAGCAATAAAATGTAAAAGAGTTTGATAACAATGCAAAAAGAAAAACAAAAGGTAAGATGTTTAGAAATTCAATGCTTGGCTGCAATATTACCTTTTGGATCCATGGGGGCAGTGGGCATGGCGTTTTGAGACCTGATCTCCATCGAAAGAATCTCTAGTGATATTTTACCCAGATAATCAGACTGAAATCAGATATCAATAACAAAACACTAGCTCGCAGAGCAATCCATGTTACTAGAGAAGGGGGGAAATGGATAATGCTCTATCATTTCATCTTCTATGAGGATATACTTTTGTTTTCTCTATTTTAATTTAATTATTTATGTATTGATTCGCTGTTTGCTTTTTGCACACTTCCCCTATACATGAACTTGGTCACTCTAAATAAAACACTTATCAAGAGAATTAACAAGAAGATGCGAACTCCCAATCAGCCTTGCTTACAAAATGAACGGTGAGGAAGTGTAGGCACAGTACATACACATTTGTACATGCATAAAAGCATGTGAATATTCATGTCTGGAGAATATCGTAATTATCGAACCTCGCATTAGGCAAATACTTGATTGGTGGCGGTAGTATAAATATTTTCCTCAAGCCGTATGGCAATTTTCTTGAGTTCTTGTAATCCCTCCTGACCAGAAAACAAAAGATGCCTCTTTAATGTCTCCATTCTGCACATGGAAATCATTACGTTTCATTTTTAATGACCAGGCAAGTATAGAGAAGCTAGTAGCAGCGAGCAAGAACCCTGAACTCATAAACCACACCAATATCAGAAATGTGTGGAATCATTAGCAAAAAGTAAAAACAAATAATGACATAAGCAAGTGTCAGTCAAGTAATATACGGCATCAAAATACATAGACATCTATTTTTACTTCCTCCAGAGGTACAAAGTATAGGAGTTTATTTGGCCACCCTTCTGTCTAAAAATTCTAGCTAAGAGCTTCATGGTTAATTTTGTTGAACTGGAAGAACCTTTCATTTATGGCTATGTTCCAAGATATATAAGTGAATTAGTTGTAAACCAGGGGAGTCTCTGTGAAAACATTACAATAGCATTTACTCTGAGCAAGAGCACTTCTATGCATGTGCTGTAATTGACAAAGAAAAGAAGAGAAATCCTTTCAATTTATGAAAATGCAATGAGCTAACCTTATCTCAAACTGCAATATATACTCTACAGTATTCATTGGCCATTGCAAGTGCCAGCAGTAGCTGTCTATATGATTTTGAATGTAGAGAGGTCAACAAAACATTCAACTTTATGCTGAGAAACTAGGAAACCATACACCATTGTGGCTAATTGATTTTTGTCTGCTGCTTTTACTTTAAGATCACTATCATTTCAACCCTATAGAAGTGAAAACAAATAGAAGGCCCAAATCCAACACCATTCATTTAAGTTCAGTTGCAACTCGAGTTTTAAATTGAAACACATATGTTCATAGCAATAGATTAACCTTGAAATTTAAAACGGAACAAGCTTCGTGCAGCCATCCAAGAGGTCATCATCGAAAGAAGAGATTACATAAGAAGTTCCAACAAAAATTACTTCCCAGCACTTTATGTTCCCTCAAGTTTGCTTCTTGTGAGAAACACATGAGAAGATGAAAAAAAAAACAAAAAAAAGAGGTGTGTGATACTTGAGGTTGCCTCATGGCAATCCTGCTGATTTTAATTAACCTTTTGCCCTTCTCCTTTTCTTTCATATAAATAAAAAAAATTACTATTTTGCTGCACTTGCACATATTAGGAAACAAATACTTAGATTTTGTCGACTAGTATTCTTTCCATGAGTCAGGCTGCAATTGAATTCTCCAATCACCCGTGTCCATTACAGGTTCTCCGCCTTGGACAGTGGGCTAACCAAGAAGAAAAAAAAATCATATTGCATGTTAGAATTGACCCTAAAAAGAAAGTCAGGAGCGGCAAGAAGAGTGAAAGCACATCAAGATCATGAAAAATGGAAATCAGTTTATTCAGACTTGAATAGATTTAAAAAGAACTTCCGTCTAATAGCATGTACTTTATTAAAGAAACCAGAAAAATATGGATGCATAACAAATATACACAACCATTCAGGGCAAGGTGCTAGGATTGTCATGGTGCTTCTAAAACCAAAGAAGCCCCTTCTAAGCAAATACTTACCTTATAAGCAAATACTTACTGTCAAACCCCCCTCCCCCTCCCCTTCCCCTCCTGTTCTTGTTATTTATGTATTTATTTGCTTCTCTGAAAGAATAAATATTGTAGGGAGCAAGTAGTGTAAATAGAAAGAGGAAAATACCACATCCCCAAAAGAATAAAGAAATAAAAAGAATACAAAACAAAGTCATAAAACGAGGCTTTTCAATCCCCGATGAATATCAGCAGACTAAATATCACAACACACATAGAAGATGAAGAGGCCAGAAACACTAAACCATCCCAAATAGATTGTCTAGGATGTTTTAATCTAGGAAAATGAAGAAGAAAACAACGAGCATTAACAATGAATATTTCATTTTATCATCAACTCTAAAGAGCAGACTGATAAGAATCAACTTAACAAATTTACAGGCACATCTTTCTTTGAATAGACAACACAATAACCCTGAGGATACTAAATGCTCCACCCACAGTAGAATTGGTTGATTGCGCCTTTCTTCGAGTTGCGTTCGCGAGCAGTGATTTCATCGGATCCGATTACATATCCTTTTAATTTACTTATTAAAATCAAATTTCTCTCTCTGGATAGTAATTTCAATTAAATAAATGAAAACGCAGTCTTAAATTTTAAAAAACAAAAACATGATAGAAAAGGAAGCACCTGGGAGATTTGAAGCTTTATTGGTTGAGGTGGCGGCGGAGGCAGTGCTTTCTTCTCGGCTGCTAAGGCTCCCTGGCGTCTTTTCATCGACTTTGTCTGGTGCATGTTCAGATTGAGGCGGTTTGGCTGGTGCTAGGCGCGCGAGGAGATTCAGCCGACAGGTAATCACTTGCATTGGCTGGGATGGCTTCATTGAAGCTGTCCTCTTGGTCTGTGTCTCATTAATGAAAAAATTATTCTAACTGAGACATTGTTTTTGTTTTTATAAACTCTTTTCTATTATATTTTTTTTATCCAAATTTTTTTAGAAAATATCAAATAAATTCTGCTTCATTATTTATTCTTGGTTGTAATATCAAAAATAAAATATTGAATGAATCAAAAAATAATATTATAATTACACTATTAGTACTAGAGAACAAATAATAAATTGTTTTAATTTAAAGAATTAATCAATTATTTCAATCTAATTTTTATTTTGATTATTGATTTAAATGCATGTTTTATGTTATGTGGAAACTTAATCATTACAGTAAAAAGGAACAATAATTTTATTAACTATTTAATATATAATTTTAAAACAATTTATTTTTTAATATTAATAATTGTGTGTGTATGATGATCCGGTTATATATAGAATAGATAATCTATCAAGAACAAAGTGATTATATGTTGACATAGATTAAAAAAAATAGTTTAATTTTAATAGGAAAAGTAAAATGTATATATCTTCTGTTAAATTCCACGCACGTCCCTGTGCGGCGATGTGCAGCGATTCAGCAATTTTTAATCTGATTTAATTGATTGATTTTTTTAAAAGTCGTCACTTAGTATTTCATTAAGAGTTACTAGGAAACCCGAATTTCCTGATCATTGTTAAAAATTCAAGTGTTAAAAACTGGTTGTGGCTAGAAAAAATATCAGCACTCTTAGCACACCCTACCTGAAATAAACTACTTTACAATTTAATGTAATTTGAAAATTTAAAATGTTAATTAAATTCTAAAGTTTTAATAAATCAATTATTAAATCCTAAAATATATGTAAAAACATGTTCTTCCATTTTCATGGAAAATATAACATGATTTTATATGTCCTTGAGATATTTAATCATATTCAAATTAAACAATTAATTCTTTTTGTTTTTTTTAATTTTATTTTTAACAATAAAAGAAAACATTCATAAAACAAAAAAACAAAACACCCACTACCACTGCTTTTTACTATACTCATTCTGTTACATGTTTACAGAACAACATAAGCTAAAAAATACATTTCACAGGAAATCAAATACACGTTCAAACATGTCACAATTACAAAAAGATCCCTAAAATATCCAGGAACTGCACAGGAGGTCCTCAGGCACTGTGGAGCAGTGGCGGCGCGTCTCCCACGCGCGGCCGCGAAAAGACCGGCTACAGGGGAGATCCGAAATAGCATCCTCCCCTCTTCACCTTCCTCGCCGGCGGCGACAACGCCGTTACCTGCAAAAACAACCAAAAACGCAGCAAGCAAGTCTGTTGCAGCTTTTCTTTCTTTGTTTTCAGTCCGGCTTCTCTTCCTTCAGATCTGCCAATTCTGGAGCCGGGCGTTGCACGCGCCGCCAACAGACCAGGCGTGTGGATGCTGGATCGGCAACTTTCCTCCTCCCATTTCATTTCTGCAACGGCGGTGCTGTCCACCGCTGCCATGGTTGTGAGATCGGCGCCCATCCAAACTTCGGTTTTCTGCCCCTTCTTCACTATCCTCTGGCCTTCCTTCTCATTTCCTCACTGTCTCTGTAATGAGCTGCTGGAGAAGGGACG
>Ga0325400_1003321_pt1 | contig 14480 bp, 10 predicted proteins | sample PopdelMetagenome_2_FD_205662 | JGI IMG/M metagenome (GOLD analysis project Ga0325400, IMG submission 205662) | Populus deltoides microbial communities from Bellville, Georgia, United States - Xylem-PdKOR-R1 | ecosystem: Host-associated > Plants > Phyllosphere > Stem > Wood/Secondary xylem... | reverse complement strand
TGTACTTTCTGGTAGGAAGGCTATAATATTAGTTTATAATTTAATTATTTTCTTTTGTTCCAGTAAATTTTTTTTCCTATTTTTTTGTGTTTTTAAAATAATTTTTTATTTAAAAATATATTAAAATTAAAAATTAAAAATTTTTTATTTTTAATATTACACCAAACTTATTAGAAAATATTTTCAATTTAAAAATACTTAAAAAAGAAGAAGAGAAAGCTCTCTCATTCCTAAAATATGTATGCCTAATGCCTAGCCCTAGCTACCCTGGGAATATTAAAGGGCCCGAACCCGAACCCAGAATCCCGACCCCCGAACCCGGAACCCCGAACCCGACCCCCCGCCCCTTGAAACCCGACCCTCGAAACCCGAAACCCGAAATCCGAACCCCCTAACCTCGAACCCAAAATCCTAAAACCTGAAACCCTACAAATCCTAAATCCCAAACCTCAAACCCGAAAACCCGAAAACTTCAAACCCTAAAACCCAAATCCAAAACCAAACCCTAAACCTGAAACAAACTCAAACCCAAACTCTAAACTAGGAAACCCGAACCCCCAAACCCCCCGCCCCAATTCCCAACCGCCAAACCCTAAATGCTAAAGTCTAAAGAATTCTGGCATGGGCGTCTTGAATCTTGATCACTGTTAATGCCTTGCTTTACAAAAGCACATGTTTACATTAGTCTTTGGGTGTCTATGTGGAAGAGATCACCTATTGGTCTCCTTTAACCTCATAGCGTGGAATGTGATGGAGACATTAGAACAATGTCATAGATAACGTATATGTATATATAACGATGAAATTATCACTTTTTGATCTCGAGAGATTTAGAATGTCCAAGCGCGTGTAATTGTATTTTTAATTTGTATTTATTAATTAGGATTATTTTTTATTATTTTATTGAACAATTTTATTTAATAGGTCATGATTTGGCTTTTACTATTTATATATAATTTTTCACATTATAGATAGTTTTAATGAATTAATAAAAGTTTCAGGGTTGTTGACTCCTCCCCCATCTCCTCTTCTTTGGCTCCTACTTCTTCCAAACTTTTCTTTTATTTACTTCTTTTCCTCACCTCTCTTGTCCACTTTAATATTTTTGGTCACGTTATATTTTTTGCAATCCAATTTTGTTTTTAGTCTTTTTAATTTTTTCTTGTTGTATTGAATAAAAAAAATTAGAATTAGCTTTTATTTTTATAATGTTTTTACTTGCAAAAATTTTTGTGATCTCAAAGCTAGTGTATACATTTACATAGTAGTAGTTGTATCCAATCCTGAATTTACAACTTATTCAAACCTGATGGAACTTACATGTTACACCATTATAGCTACAAGCAAAGTTACCCCAACAATAATACCAAAGTTGCGACAAAGTTGAGACCCCCACTTTTAACTATCATGCCCTTGGCATTTTTAATAGGTGAAATTGTGATATGAATCACTTTTTTAATTGATCTAACTTGTCTAAAAATAAAAAGTTATTTGCTAAAATAAAACTCACTGGTACTACCTACTAGGAAAGTATTGAAGATTATCTCCTCACTCATTGAAATGAAATAAAACAAAAACTACAAAAACAAATACCCATTTCAATCTCATAGAATGAAAAATACATATTTGTTAGCAAATATGTAGTATATTTTAACTAGTATAAGATAAAATGTGCCATTAGCAAGCATGAGAGCATGGCTGTACGTAAGTTTTGTAAAGGTTAGTTTTGTAAAGATTTGAATGATAATTTAGAAAAGAATTGTTCGATCAAAGCAGCAAATAAAATATCAGAATCCACCACACATGAGCGAACCAATTTCAAATTGAATCCCCTCCTTTTCATGGGAATGTTATCAGGCCTACAGTTGCAAACAAAATAGAAAACAATTCCCAGCGTCCCCAACGGCAGCAGTCTCCAACTTCTTCACAATGCCAAAAATCCACAAGTCAAGACAACTAAAAATCTTTCTTGTTAGGGCATTCTGATGCTCTGTGCCCCGACCGTCCACAATTAAAACAAGAGCCTCCAAAGCTTCTGTTATGCACAATAAAGATGTCATGTCAATTTCAACGTATCTGTATATAATAGATGAATGAAACTTGTAAGATCAAATATGTCCAAACCCTCAATCACACAAAACAGCAAAAGATAACAAACACAACAGTGGCAAAAAAGGAAACAAAAAAACAGGAGAAAAACGAAAAAGAAATCCACCAGTTGCCAACATCATGCATGTACCCAAATCTCATCCTATTAGGGTCACCAAAGATCTGATTGAGTGCATGATTACTGGATTCAACCAGAATACCAAACAACATCGCAAGGAAAGAATTAAACAAGAGGAACGCAAGCAAGTCTTGGCCAAGAGATGAGCCCACTAAAGCTGTCATTGCTATTGATATTGTGGCTTATGCTTTAAGGTTAATCATACTAACAATATTGACTGGAAAAATGAACCCAAGTTTGCTATGACAAAAGAATATACCTATCCCGAGATGGTGGCCTGCTTGATCTTCTACCACCTATCAGCCAATCATCTCCACTGCTTCTCGATATCTGGGACCAACTATTCTCATTACTGTTACTTCGACCACCACGCCTGTACGTTCCTCCATCATCAAAATCTCTACCACTTCCCCGACCACGGGAAGATCTAAAGCCACCTCTCTGGCCCCTAGGACCCCCTCTAGCAGGACGATCCCTACTAGAAAACCTTCCATAAAAATCACCTGGAGGACCATCATCTTGCAATGCAGGCAACTGCAAACAAAGTTAATAAAAAGATTTTACTACTCTGCCAGAGACATAATCTACGGATTTTAGGCTGTATACTATCAGTGCAGCTAATTCAAGCAGCCTATGTGGTCATGTAGAAACAATGATAATGAGTGGCCAAAATCTAAAAAGAACCTTGGTGATCTTTGCAATAGTGTTTCCAGGTGGTATTTGCTTATTCAACAATTCTTTTGCAATCTCCTCTGGAAGATCAAAAACTGCTCCCTGAACCTGATATAAACTTATTATATTTAACTTGTTTTAAAGAATGAAATGCATCAAGAAGAAAAGAATCCACTGAACATGTTCAAAACATTTTGCAGAAACACACCCTTTCATCTGCAATAACATGTATTTTTCCAACTTCATCAGCTGCTGCAGGATAAACATCAGAAAGAAATCCAGTAACAGATCTAGCAGATAGAAACCCTCTAGAATATGTTGGATCCCGAGTCAACTGTAACGTTGCCCATCCCTGCAGATACAGAGGTCCAGTTCAAGTTAACAGCAAGATGCTAAAATAGCTATAAAGGTTGTAGTCCACCTATAATAGTAAAGGAAACAAATATACAGCAATTATCTAAAGAATAAAATTAAAAATAGCAAATAGATAAGTTGTCAAGCACAGAAAACAAATAAACAAAATACCAGACCACATCCTAATCATAATACCTGATGGGTTGCATATTTACTACATTTCTGGAGTAGAAAAAGGATATCATCTACATGTTAATCAGAAAAGGAAATGCTTCTAGAAGTTTGCTACAGAAAATAACAGACTCAGGAATGTGCCAAGGCTGCATGTACAATTAAGTAAACATGGTTTCTGAGAAATCAGGGAACTTAGTTGACAGCAATACTAGCATCCATGGAACATGATCACAGGTGTTATGGCAAGTTGTCTTCAGCATGATTGAGTGAAAATGTGAGAGAAAAGCAAGCAGTCCTACCAACCACTTGCATTGCAAATAATGCACTTTTTGCGAACGATTTCTTAATATTATTTAAACAGAAGCAGTAAGTTACTAAATTAGTGTCCAACTAGAGACTACCCTGATTAAAAAAGGAAACAAGCAATCATTGCACATTAGATCACATCAAATCTTCAAATTTCATGAGGAGCAATGCCTAAAAGAAAAATCAAGCACTTCGTTAAAATTTGAAATCTGATTGCTAGTTATTTACTTGTTCATGGCTAATGAGAGACCGAGATGAAGGAGGCTGAGAAAATCCACTCAAATGTGCTAGTGCAGCAGCAAGAGCATTTGTTCCTTGTTCTTCAAGCAATTTCTGGGCAGTAGGGGTGAAAAACTCTACAGACTCAGGATGAACTCCACTTAGAGTGGCAACGACTTGCTCAGCTGATGACCCCAAAACCTCTTCAATTGCTGGTGGACTAACAAACTCAAACTTGCACCCTGCATCACGCTCAAGGGATCTGACAGTCCTCCTTTGACTGCTAGTGAACATCAAAATGGCTGTACCTTCCTTCCCTGCACGTCCAGTACGACCAGAGCGATGCACAAAAGTTTCTGCATCATTGGGAAGTTCATAGTGGATAATCTGGAGAAAAGGGCCAGCACAAGTTTCTTAGCTATTGAAAAAACAACCTGGGTGTTTGGGATAAAAAAAAAAAAGGAATGGAAAAAATTCAATTGAAAGATCTTGTGTGAAAAGTCATCTAGGCATTGAATATCATATATCCACGTTCATGCTTTTCATAATGATTGAAGCACTTTTCTCACATCATTATAATAACAACTTAACCTGTCTCACTCAGAGTTACTGGGATAAATTCCATACTCTCTGAGTTCCAAAACACACAAAATCTAATCTTCAATATTAACTGTGGTAAGAGAGCCTATCTCAGCTTGTTTTTTAGAGAAAAAAAGCCCCCCCCCCCTCCCAATTCTTGCAGCTTTTAGAACACACAAAACTGACTAACATAAAAATAAATCAGAAAGTTACGAAAAGAACAGAGCTGTCTTATGTAATCATTACAAAAGGAGTGATATAAATTTCTTATGTAATCATAACAATAGCAATTCCATGACTTTACCAAATCAACGTTTGGGATATCAAGCCCACGAGATGCAACGTCAGTGGCAACAAGCACAGTGAACTTTCCCTGTCGAAAACCATTCAAAGTTCTCTCCCTTTGATGCTGAGATATATCTCCATGCAATGCCTCTGAAGCTATAGTGTTTGTTAGCGCCATAGAGACTTCATCAGCATCTCGTTTGGTCTGAGTAAAGATAATAGTCTTCCCACCCTTTGCATAGACCTAAATATAATGGAAATGTTCTCTGCTTTAGAAACAACAGTTACCTCTGGCTCTGAAATCACTTCAATCAATAATGAGTCCCATTATCATGACAGTAATTGATAATGTATGAAACAAATAATGCATTCAACAGTAAAAAATTACTAACAACATAAATGTTTTATTATAAAAGACAAAAGTTTGTCACTGTAAGTACCGATTTTCACTCAGATAGATGTAAGTGACACATATAAAAGTGTACAACAAAATCTTTGTAGGATTTTCTAAATGAAAAGTATTCAAGTGTGTGCCTACAGAATTCTAGCATGGTCTTTGTTGCTTATCATGGAAGTGCTTTCCCAAGTTCAGTTTTCCAAAGTTTGCTTGCACAGATTCTGTGACAATCCTCTAAAATATAGCAAACTAACAGTGTCTATTTAAGAAGTCCTGGAATCTTTAAATACAGTGTATACATATTCTTTGGGGCAAAAAAGTTAAGATCCGGCAATGCCATTTTTTTTTTTTCAATTAAGATATGATGGGATGTTGACACCTCATACTACAAGGACAAAATTGATATATTTTTAGTTTTATTTTCTTGAAAGTAAGCTAATGCAGCATTTTATTTTATTTTATTTTATTTTTGTTCTGAATGAGCAATGTTTGCACAAACCATTTGGAACACAAACAAAGCTCTCTTCAGAACTTATGCAGGCTCAGGCACCTGTAGAAACTCCAATAATAAAGACATAAATAGATTTTGAATGACGGGACTGCCAACTCATACCGTTACAAGATCACTAAGAATGGTACGCTTCGAAGCTGCTGTGGCTGATAGCGCATAAAGTTTGATTCCTTCTGCCAGCTTTTCCTCTTGATCACCAACCTGTGAAAGAGGAAAGGATAACAAACATATTTTTAGGTTTAAATCCATCACAAAGGTAAATAGGATAAATTTATTAATCTTCTTGTTTACTGTCAAGGTGCACGCAGTAACTTATTCATTTTGTTTATTTTTTTCTTTTCTTTTCCACACCCAACTCCAAAAAATACTGTGCTAGTAAAGTTCTCTAATTATCCAGTACCAGCAGAAACTTGCATAACAAGAATCAAAGAACACACAGACATGATAAAAGAAAGGGGATTATACCAAGTCAATTTGCAAAGGATTATCCAAATATTTCCTAGCCAATTTTTTAACCCAGGTAGGCATAGTTGCAGAGAAAAGCATGCTCTGTCGCTTTGATGGTAGATTTTCTAAAATAACTTCCACATCCTCCTCAAATCCAAATGAAAGCATTTGATCAGCCTCGTCAAGGACCAAATATTCAACCTCTCCCAATTTGAGGCTGTTACCTTTCAATAGGTCAATGATTCGACCAGGAGTTCCAACCACAACGTCAACTCCACGAGAAAGAGCACTTTGTTGTGTGACATACGAAACCCCTCCATAGACACAAACACTGCTCAAATAAGGTGCAGACTCTTTAATTTCTTTCTCTACTTGCTTTGCTAGCTCCCGAGTAGGTGCTAGGACCAAAACTTTAGGAAGCCTACCAGTTCGCCTGTTAAGAAGCAAAAGAAAAACATTAATGAAGCACATGAATCCACATTAACAAAGGGTAGAAGACATGTGAGGCAGGTATAGTGAGCACCCACCTTTGCGAACCTCTTAGCTCAGCATCTTCAGTAAGGCGTTTGATGATCGGAATGCCAAAGGCTAATGTCTTGCCAGTCCCAGTCTTTGCACGAGCAATGAGATCTCGACCTTCCAGAGCCGGAATTAAAACAGCTCTCTAAATCATTGAAAATCAAAAGGATAAGTTAAGTGGTTAGAAAAGGGATAATAACATTGTACAAGAAAGTAAACTAACTAAATATCCCAAACAAGTGATGTCCTAGGAAAATTAGGGACGGGACATTGATGATATCTCAAATAACAGCATGTATTATTAATGCAGTAAAAAGCAAAGAAAAAGAGTAAACTAAGAAATGTGGAGCGCAATGTAATGGAACGTGACAAAAATAATGATAGTGATAATAAAAACCAGAGGATAGAAATAACAGTAACAAACAAGAACAAGATAAAAGGAAAAGAGGGAAGTACAGACTTGAATGGGAAAAAGGTGAGTGATTCCTCGATTCTGGAGGGTTTGGACAAGGCGGTGAGGCAAACCCAATTTAGAAACGTCAAGTTCGTCCTCGCTAGTATTGCTACTTGGCTCAGTTTCAGAAGAAGCGTAATCGACATCAGCACCGCCGGCATCGACATCAGCTTCGAAATCAGAAAACCCATCTAGCCCCTTGAAGGCCTCTTCGCTGAGGATGGAATTTGGGGAAGCGATAGCACTAGGAGGAGAGAAGCTGCTGCTGCTATTATTAATAATAAGGCTGTGTTTAAAGCTAAGTTGCGTTTTGGCTATTAAAGAATTGAAATGAGGAGGCCTTTCAGACAAAAATGGAGCAGACGACGAAGAAGGATATGGTATAGCTGGTGACGAATGTGTCGTCGTCGTTGCTCTTCTACAACTATTAGAAGTAGTAGAAGGGAAAAGAGAAGAAACCCCAATTACAGTACAAGTAGAAGCCATTTTTTTTATTCTTCTTCTTCTTAATTTCACCCTCTGCTAAAGGGAAGGGGAGGGAGAGTTGGAAGTATAGAGAGAATGTGATGTTTAAGTGGTGTAGCCGGCGAGCGAGTTTGTAGTGTATAGTGCAAAGTAAGAGTGGGAAGGGGAAGGAGGAAGATAAGGGCGCGCCTTCTCAAAAACTTATGGCCTTGGAAACCTCCACCTCTTCCTTTGCTCTTTAACCTTTACTTGTCGATAAATAATATAGAACGATAGATATCTGTATTTAAAAAGGCTTGCTGCCCTGAACAAAGGCCAAAATACACTGAGCATTCTGATCTGATGATTCATAGGAGATATTTTATCTGCTGGACTTCATTTTGTGGGCTCGCTCACTGGCCCATTAACCCACCTCTCTTTTCCTTTTTTTTTTTTTTTTTAACTTTAGAAAAAAACAAAAAAACACACCAGGAGAAAACGAAATGTCCCCGTAGTTTTTTTTCTTTCGAAAAACAAATATGTTTGATAACTCCAAATGTAATTTTATTGTTGGATCATGCTATATTCTCATCCTATTTACTAGTAAATCTTAATGCCAAACTTATCATAATTTGGTTTATTTTGATACTACGAATAAAATCACTTGATGAACCTATCTTCAGAGGGTGATATTAGCAAAATTAATAGCATTAAGAGATTATTATTTCTTATGACCTCCATCTTGTCCAGTTCATTGGCCAGTTGGCATTAATGCTTTATTATTTTTTTAATTTAATTTTCTGATTAAAAAAAAGCAGCCATACTTACATCAGAAGTAATTTTTTAAAGAAAAAAAATACTATACACGGATTATTATTATTTTGATTTCTTCTCAATAATGCAGGGTGCAGGGTGTGTTTAGGATTAAAAAGTATTTTTTATTTAAAGATATATTAAAAATATAAAGGAAAAATTAATATTAAAAAATTTAAAATTTAAAAAACACCATTTACAGGTGTTCCCAAACATACCCGTAATTTCCCGCAGTTAAATTAATTATTAAACCTTTTTTTTGTTTAAGGGAGAATAAAAAAAAAAGCTGGCAAAGAAAAATAATGAAATAAAGGAAGAGAGAAAGAAATTGGAGAACAGATATATTGAAATTGCAATCCCCTCCCTCCGTCTGTCTAACAGCGATATCAATCCTCTCCTCCGCCATAATTGCGTGCTAGTTGTTTGAGTAAACGGAGGAGCAACGCCTCCTTATCTTTCCCTTTTACTTCCTTAACACTCCGACTCCGTCAGTCAGATCTCGTCACCTCTCCCTAATTAATATTCTGTAAGTTGATGGTTTCATTTCTATCATCTCCATATTCATCAATTAACACTACCACTTTTACATTTATTTAGTTGTAGCTACAGGATTTTTTTTTTTTATATTTGTCAATCTTTCTCCTCTTTCTGACAGTAATGATTCGGTTCAGGGTTCGCGATTTCCAAAGCTCCTGCTCCTCCAATTGTATGAAGAAAATGATTGCAATATATTATAATTAATTAACTCACTCATCAAGGTTCCTTCCTATTTACTTCTTATGCTCATTATTCATCTGCTTTCGCCAATTTTATTTTTTATTTTTCAGTCGTTAACTATTTGTTCATTTATTTGGATGATTGTAGGCACAATTTTTTCCTTCTGGTTGATTAGTTATTTTCCTTGCTTGCTCACGATGGCTGAATTGCTGCCAATTTACTTTAGCATTATTGCTTTCTTTTGCGCCTTGGGAGCTATGGCTTTGGCTATTTTCCACATCTACAGGCACCTTCTGAATTACACTGAACCTACTTATCAGAGATACATTGTCCGCATCATCTTTATGGTCCCGGTTTGTGCTTCTCTTCTTTGTCACTTGCTGCTATTTTATCTATACTAGTTCAATCAAGAAACATGAAGGAAAATGAAGAAGAAAAGAGAGAGATTTTACCAAATCACCAAGATAGTAAATAAGGCAAAAATGTGCGCTTATAATCTAGCAGAACCTTTTTTTTTAATAAACATCGGAAAAAGAAAGTGAGTAGAAAGATGTTTTATTTAATAATCATGATAAGAGTTTTTTGTCTAGTTTTCATTAAGGAAAAAAAATCTTCACCTTTAACAGTCAATTAAGCATGTTCAAACAAATATTTGTGAACGAATGGTTTAAAATGCGCAGAAGCTATACTTTGTGCATGATTGCATGTTAATCTATTCACAAAGCATGCGGAACAATCTGTTTGTCCTGTTGCTTTTGCTGTTTCTGGAAGGTGTAACTGAGAAAGATTTTCTTTTGGTCAAATGCTCACAGGTTTATGCATTGATGTCCTTCTTGTCCCTAATTTTTCCAGAGAGTTCAATCTATTTCAATTCCATTCGTGAAGTGTAAGTGTACTTCGTTGTTTTATAAAATTGCAGTAGCCTCTATCTATTTATATACTGTGTATCTAAATTTGTATTGATATCCAAATGTCACAATATTTCCTAACAAAGTGGATTACAATAGCAAGCATCTATGTATCATTCCTACATGAGCTTGGAGTTATTGATTACCAACAATCATTAATTGTTAGCTTAAATTTTCCTTCCTTTTCCTTTCCTTGTATCTCTTTTCAAAATACAAATGGACAGTTGAATTACTCTTGTGGGCATACAGATTGTATCATCCAGACATTTAGTGTTGATAAATGCAATTGTACATCGAATCAGTAGGGCATTTAAGCTCAAAACACTAAGATTTCCTATGAAAGAATGGTTGATTGCAAACATCGTCTGGTGATGGTATTGTTTTGAAATGGTCATGGTGATTATGTGATGGCACAGTGGTTGTGATGGTAGTGTTACTATTAATCTGGATGGCTTTGTGTCACCAGGTATCAATCCAAGGGTTCTTCTGAGGCCCACTAGTGGTCTGATCTGGGTTAGATCCACATATTTAGCTGGTGTGTCATTTGATAAGCTCTTGAGATGCCACTCTGGGACATGGGGTCTTCCCTGTGTTCTGCAGTAGCATAGATTGACCACCTTCCCCTTTCTACCATTGTCTAACCAAGGGGTGACAGTAACTGGCTCAATGTTTTTCACCTTCCTTTGTGTTATCATTCTGTAAATTTGACACTATTACTGTTAAATGTTATTCTACTTCATGCACCTTGGAATGAATAAGCCAACCTTATCCTGCATCCTACAATATCCCAAAAAAATTTATGCAGACAACTAGGATCTTGTAATGATAATATTCCCGTTGCAGGGGCTAAGAAGCTTTCTTTGTGTAGTATATACTGCATGAACCATTTATGCTAATGATTTATTAACTGTTTCAGTTATGAAGCTTGGGTCATTTATAACTTTCTGTCCTTGTGCCTGGCTTGGGTTGGCGGCCCTGGAGCAGTTGTGCTAAGTTTAAGTGGGCGGGCTATGAAGCCATCATGGTGTCTGATGACTTGTTGCTTTCCTCCCGTTCCATTGGATGGGTGAGTTCCTCTTTTTTTATGGCTTTGGGGCATGCACAAATCTCATTTACCTGTTTTGTTCAGAAAATATGTACTCCATAACCTGCAGTTGTATATTCACTGAAGTTCGTTATCATTAATTTCTGTCTGAGTTTTGAGTTTTGATTCAATGCAGGCGTTTTATCCGGAGGTGCAAGCAGGGCTGTTTGCAGTTTGTGATTCTGAAGCCTTTTTTAGTTGCTGTTACACTCATACTTTATGCAAAAGGAAAATACAAGGATGGGAATTTCAGTCCTAACCAATCGTATCTGTATCTCACCATTATATACACAATCTCGTATACAATGGCATTGTATGCTTTGGCATTGTTTTATGTGGCATGCAAAGATCTGCTTCAGCCTTTCAACCCAGTTCCGAAGTTTATCATCATCAAATCTGTTGTTTTCTTGACTTACTGGCAGGTAAAACTTTATCCGCAGTTTGTTCTCATTATGAAGCTTTACAGACTGATTGTTCAAAGTTTTGTTTGCATGCAATGTGCTCGTAGTTGAAGTCTTTGTGCTATCCCTGAAGAGCAGAGAAAGCACATGATTCTCGAGTGACTTTTCAAGTTTATGCCTATTGGATTCAAAATGACTTGATCTGTATGCAAGCCTTTGCATGATTTCCTATCTGGTAACGTTGCTGCAAGTTTTAGTCTGATAAGTCATATTTTGTGCCCCACATGTATGAGGACACATGTAACAAGCCTTTTCAGCTGCCTAAGTTGTGCTGCTATTACTTTTTAGAACTCTTGGTGCCTTTTAGCTTTCCCTATTCACTGTCTGTGCACAAGTTGCAGAGAGTTAAGAACGATTAAAACATTAACTGAAATTCATCAAGAAATCAAGTAGAGTAAATAGCAATTTCAGGTAGTACCTTGACTGACTCCCGAACCTTAATTCTCAAGAGCTCTCCAATGATACCCCTTGCCCCCTTACAATCACAGTTAATCCTCAGGGTTCTCTAGAGTCTGTAGAACTAATCTACTTGATAGGAAATTCCAAAGGATCTTTTATGCTAAGAAAGAAAATAAATCTCCTAGGAAAAATTCATATTCTTCTTATTCTGACATTCTTCCTGCTTCAATTCGTAACATCTAACTACAGCATGCTTTACCTTTAGTATTTTATTTACAAATCGCAGGATATGAAAAAAGAAAAAAAAAAAAGAGACATTTACCAATGTAAGAGAAGCGTAATGTTGTTTAGAACTTATTACTTTCTCTTAGAATTGTGAGAGATATACTTGCAGACTATTATTATCTTCTCTTTGTTGTTTTTCTTCTTCGCAATATTGGTGTAGTGATACCAGTCTGCGATTGGAGCTTCAGTTTGTAAAAATTCTTGATATGGCACCACCAATGTTGCTTTTTGATAGGATCCCTTCATTATTAGGTCCTAGCATCCATCTGCTAAAAGGAATCATCTACCTCTGTGCCTCATTATTAGTTATTAGATTTGGGAGTAATTACCTTTTGAAATTCTCATTCTCCTAATACACTGGCCAACTGCCTCCCCATCTGAGCCTAAAAAGCGGGGGGAAATCCAATTGTTCTTACTTCAATGTAGAATGCATCTACTTTATTCTTTGAGTGTCCTAGTCTCATGTTAAATTTATCTGTGGACAATTAAAAGATGGGAGCAAAAGAAGTGTGAGCTTGGTGATGATCAGTTATGTTTCTATTTTTCTTCTTTAGGGAGTTCTGGTTTTTCTTGCTGCAAAGTCTGGATTTATAAAGGATGCAGAGGAAGCTGCTCAGTTTCAAGATTTTATTATATGTGTGGAGATGCTTATAGCTGCTGTTGGTCATCTTTATGCATTTCCATACAAAGAGTATGCTGGTGCGAACATTGCTGGGTCTTGTGATCTGACACGCAGTCTTGCACATGCCCTGAAGTTGAATGACTTATACCATGACACTGTTCACCAGGTATGCCAGACAAATTTTTGTTTCCTCCCATGGGTCCTTTCAAAACCATGCCTATTTATATGCCAATGATTATTAAAATATTTGCAGTTTGCACCTACTTATCATGATTATGTGCTCTACAACCATACTGAGGGTGATGAGGGAACAAGAAAGTATCGCTCGCGAACCTTTGTGCCAACTGGCCACGAGATGGATGCTGTGAGGAAAAACAAACTCGTATTTGGAAACAAGATAGACGAGATTCAGCTATCCAGTCAGTCTTCCTCCGCCACAAGCACACCCAAAAATGATACCTCAGTGCTCAATTCTGCACATTCTGATGCAATGAAATCTTCCCTTCTTGTGGATTCTTCTAACTCTGTATCTGCACCATATGACATGTCACTTATTGACATGGACTTCTCCAATTACCCTGCAAAAGTTGCTGCTGCAAATGAAACTAGTAGGTGACACGAATGGAGGGACTGAAACAAAAGGGTAAGATAAGTACCCTTAAAGCTAAGAGTTGAGGAATATGAGGTTGTCTTTCTGCTTCAGGAAAGAAATGTGTGCTATCATTGGTGTCAATTTCCTTGAGAGTGTTTCATAGCCCTCAGTCCTCTATTTTCATTTGGTTTAAGCATTTCACTTGCTGATGTCAGGCTTCTCTATTGTTGCCTGTTTGTCCATGGTTATCTACCTTTGTTGCCTATTCTGCTTTGTAGATACAGAACTTTTAGACGTCATACTTAAGACATTAGAGGTCACCATAAAATTGGCTGAATTGTTTGTTTACCCTTCAAATATCAATGATTGTCCACCCTGCTTCCACTTGTGTTCAAGATATGGAAATTTTAGATTTCACGTTCGCAATGTCCCATTTGCAACGTGAAATTGCGTTTTGATTCTTGTGAACTTGTTTTTGCTGTTGCATGTGTGCTAAACCAGGGCCATTATGTGAGTTGTGGATTTAACTCATCATTGCTATTTTACATTTCGGTTTGCAATCCTCGTCATAACTATTTGCATCATGGCATACTAAGAAAGGGTCCTTTTAGCTTTTCTTGCTGTTGTCAAGTAATTGGAAAAGGCTGTAGGAGTTGAAGTTTGATGCTGGAATCTACATATTTTGGTTACCATGGCAGGGTTTTGTGTCCCATAAATTTGACCTTGTCACAAGAAACAGGTTTCCACAATTCTACTTTGACAGGAAGTCTTTCCTAATTGCGTGGAATGTCATTATAATCTTAGTAATAATATAGTTATTTCTTTCATGGATGTTTAAATTGTGTTATTCAAAGGAAGTAAATTGATGATCCTAATTGTTGCACTTGATGATGTTACTGGGTGAAGCAAAACCACCCCACCCCGAATGATCTTTTAGCAGGTGCAAGGGGTTTTTTTTTTTTAAAAAAATAATATTTAGATGGTTTTATTTTAATTAGATGATAAAAAAAA